>Ga0179593_1538438_pt1 | contig 33042 bp, 25 predicted proteins | sample CZODoug2_1_08_16_FD_185931 | JGI IMG/M metagenome (GOLD analysis project Ga0179593, IMG submission 185931) | Vadose zone soil fungal communities from Angelo Coast Range Reserve, California, USA - CZODoug2_1_08_16fungal (PacBio error correction) | ecosystem: Environmental > Terrestrial > Soil >...
AGGAAAGCCTCAGGGGGGAGGAGAAGGGTGCCTTCTGGTATTTCCGGGTGCTAATGAAGGGGAGAGAATTGTCGAATCTCGGGGGAAGATTTCCGGGGGGAGCAAATAGGGGAGTAGAAGTGGGGGAGTGCACTACAGGGTGAGAGGCCTCACGGGTGTCGTAGCTTTGAGGGCCGAAGGAATAGAAAGTAAGTCTACCTCTTAGGATGGGGTGGGGGATAAAAAGAGAGAAGAATGACTGATCGGATACGCGCCTTAATCGCGGGGAAGCGTACGGGGTAAAGTGAACGCGCTAAGGCCAATTCTTCGTTTGGTGCCCGCTTGAGTAGCAAAAATCTAATGGAGACGGAACTAAAGCTGGAATGACGAAGTAGAAAACGGGGGAAAGAAGCTGAAATCTGCAACTCCGAATTGCGCGGGACGCGGGGTTTCGTTCTATCAGGGAACAAAAGAACTCAGTTCTATCAAACAGTGTGCTTCTACGGGGTGGGAAAAGGGGCGTTTTTCCCCTCGCGTCATGCTGATAGATAACCCCACGGCGGTAGAACCGGGACTCAAGATTCGGAAGGCGTGCGGCTCTTACTGGACTTTCGGAACGCTTGACACCTGAGTAACCTCCGCACGGTTTGAAGGGGAAGCGGTGACCTCTCTCCTGGTACTAAATGTGTGTGAGACGGAACTAAATGCGCCTCGCTAAGGTCGGTGCGGTCCGGGGAAGAGGGGAGGGTTAAGGGGGGTGGTCCCTGGGAAAAGACTTTTTCTAAAGAAGAAAAAAGCTTCCGAAAAGTCAGCGCGCGATAGGGGACTACTCAGGGTGTTTGTGAAATCCGGAGAATGTTGAGTGGGGGAGAGCTGGGAAGCATGCTTTACTTCAGGAGGGAGCATGACTCCTCACATTTTAACAGGGAGCTTGTGACGGATTTGGGGAGGTCGGTTCCTGGATAAAAGGCCTTGCGAGACGACAACTATCCAGGAGAAGGGAAAAAAAAAGGAAGACGTCAATCATACCCGAGTGAGGTGCCCGAGTATCCGGGTGCCGACACGCGAAATGCGTCCGGAGAAGAAGGTGAAGGAGTAATTGCTTTGGCTGGGAGCCTGTCTTACGTAAAAAGAACCACGACGATGGAAATGTCTAAGGAAAGGGCGCAACGAACTAGTACGGTCGGAACGGGAGGGAAAAGAGAAGCGTCCGCGAGGGACCGAATTTTAGAGTTAAGCCTGAAGAAAAGCGAGAGACGAAGAAAGGTGCTGGACCTAAGACAACAGGAGGGGGGCACGTTGAGTTGGGGACGCGAAGGAAGGGGAAGTCGTACTCGCTTGAAGACACTAAGTTGACAAGAGGCCCACCGGGAAAGATTCGCTGGTCAGACGAAGATGGAGAGTGCGGTCGAGCGTGACGCGATCGCGAATTCGTAATCTGAATAAGAGGACTCTGCTTGCGGGCCAGCGTCAGCGTGAGGGGCGGAATTTGCAGCGCCGGGAGGGCCATTTTACAAGTGCGGGTGCTGCGGTCGGCGGGGGGGAAGAAGGAAAAAATGCAAGCTGATCAGCGAACCAGATGTGGCGGGACTTGCGCTTACGCCGGAGGATAGGGAGTCGATCGAAGAAAATCCGGAGGGGTGGGGGGTAATCTGGGGAAAAGAAAAACTGCTTTGGAAAACTAGAACATCAAAAAGCACCTGGACCGAACTCTTGGAAAGAGGGGAAAAGATCCTATTGGGGTGACGGAGGGAGGGAACTGAAGCTCGCAAAAAGATCTTTCCAATAGGGGTTGGAAGGGGAAAAGCAGCTGGCACAAACAAGGAAGGTCTAAGGGGGATTTGAGGGGTGAAGAAGATCTAAAGTCTTCGGGAAGAGAATGAAAAAAGACTGGCGAAAATTGAACAAACCGCTTTTTGTGGTAAGGAAGATATCTGCGAGAGGTTGTCCTCAGAACACCGAAAACAAAATAACTCAAGCTTGGGAGAAGTTGCGACCGCTGCGAGGAAGGAAAAATAGGAAAGACTGGGTGAATCGGGGAATGCCGCCCTAGTTGTACGCCTTGGTAAAATGGGGGAGAAGTGCAGATATCTCGCTCACAGAAAAGAGGAAGAATAGAAGAGGGGGATCCCAGGGTATACCAAGAGAAAAGGACGCTGCGCATCGATTGCAGACGGAGGAACAAGATCCAATTCAAAAAACCATAAAAAAAAAAAAAAAAAAAACCCAACCTCAAAGGTCGAACAGGAAAAGTAGGCTTGGGAAACTGTTATAAAGGAAAAAAAGCCAGGATCAGGCACGCAGAGGGACAAAAGTACACGAGGAAGATTCAGCTTTTTCAACATCTCCTTAAAGACGGCGTGCGCAGTCAAAACTAAAAAGGTAGGGGAAAGCCCAATGGGGCCTAGTTTGTGGGAGGAAGACTGTTTCGCGGGACAAAGACCAAATAGAAGAAGTCAGAATAGGGGCGATCGAGGGAAGGGTCCAGCCAGACAAAGAAGAAAGCTCAAAGATTGACTAGAAAGGAAGGTGCTTTGGTACGGAGAGAGCGAACTTTGGTCAGTGTTCGTCAAACGATTCAAAAAAGCACGCCGGAGGGGGCCGCCAACGAGACGAAAGGGGAAGAAGAGAAGAAGAATCGTTTGATAAATTCCAGGAGAAAGTAAAAAAACACCGGGAAAGGATTTAATCCAAATGAGGCGTGTCAAAAGGCACAACACGCAGCAAACAAACGGGGGGGGAGTAGGGCATGGACGCACTTGGAGGTCTCGACGGGGGAGACAGCACCCGGGGGGGATCAAAAGAAAGAAATGGATAAGTAACTTCAACGCGATAGGGGGGGCGTTGAACGTCCGAAAAAAACAAGAGAGGTTCGTCCCAGCGAAACGAAGTACGGCGTAGGGGGCTCACGTATTGGGAAGAAACGCGAACTCAATTATCTCGGACATTCGCCGGTAAAATCAAAGGTTGCGTGAGGAAACAGCACCGTCCGCCGTTTTGGCAAAAAAGGAAGGAGCGGGGACGATGAGTACAAGTAAAAAAGGCGCGAGACACACCACGGTTCCGCCAGTCAAAAGAGCGGGGAGCCAACGGCAGAAAGCTCCGCACGAAAAGGAAGTCTGTGTTCAGGAGACTACAGCAAAAAAGGTAATCCCATCACCGGAAAGCAATCAAGCGCGGTGGAAAGCAGACGGCCGGGGCAATCCTATTCGGAGGGGAAGGGGAAAAAAGGGTTTAAAACCTCTTCGACCGGTATAGAAAGCTCGTCGGCCGAAGGGCCGCATAAAACCTCAGTCCTCTGCCACAGCTCCAAAAAATAGGCAAACTGTGTCCGCCGCATGGCGATCGACAGTCCGCAGGACTTTAAAGGGAAAAGGCCCAAAAAAAGGATGGAGAATTGGGAAGAAGTTCAAAACAAACCCCGGGCGCAAAAAAAGTAATTCACCGCCTAATCCGCAAATACCGCTCCGCGTAGACACGCCTGTACAAAAAAAAAAAAGTTAGTCACTCGACGTAGGGACACAAGACCTTAGGGCGAAAAATTTTTAAAAATAAGGGAAAACCCCAATCCTAAGACAGGAGACGGGGGAAAGAGGGGAGAACTCAAACCTGGGGATGCTTTGGCCTTAGGGCAACAAGAGGAAAGATGGGGTCCGCCGCAATAAAGGAAAACGACTTCCGCCATGAGATTCAAGTTGAAAAAAAAGCATCGCGAGCTATTAAAAAGAGGAAAAAAAAGTCCGATATTTCGAAAAAAAAAAGGGGGGGGCAAGCCATGCTGTTGCCGGGGGGGAACGCCAGAAAATCCAAAAGAGAAACTTTTGGAAGGAAGTGAAAGAAAGGAAGGCTCGAAAAACTCTCAACGAAATCGGGAAAATAATATTCGGAGACAGGTTGACCCAAAAAAAAAGAATATTTCGGCGCGACGGGTTAAAGACCGGTTACACTAACCGGTCACCAGCGTAAAAGCAAGTAAGGGGGGAAGGGACTTCGTAGGTAAAAAACTTAACACCCAAGAAACCCGAGGTATAAAACAGAGAGACTGCCTGCGAAAAGGTTAGAAAGGGGTGCAATGCGAACTACGGGAAAAAACAACCAGACGCTACTCCCATTTAAAAAATCTTCCCAAAGAAACGAAAGAAAGAGAAGGGGGAAGACTAAACGGTAGAGGAAAATAACGAAGAAGCTTGGCGAGGAAAAAAAGAAAGAGAAGGGCCAGCAAGGGCAGAGAGAACCACCCAGTGAGGAGGAAGGGGTAAAAGCGAAGTTCTACTGGCTCTGGCTGTTAGGGAAGGGTTTGGGCGCTGTAGTTATTTTAAGAGGAGTAGCGCAAAAACAATGGAGAAGAAAGGGAGTAAGGGGGATACAGGTGTCATCAATAATTTATCGGGGGGAAGGCCAGAAAAACGAGGACGCTAAGTGAACTAAGGGTCTACATCTGTGGAAAAAGAAAGAGGCTCGACTTTATTATCCAGCGGGCTGCGTGGGTGGGGTCCGACGAGTCGAAAGGAAAAGAGGAGAAAGAGCCGAAAGCCGGTAAGCGTACGGAGACGGGGAACTCGCGCGCGATCTTCTGGTTTAAACTTGAAGTTCGAAATGTTCTAAAGAACGTATTCGGCGTACAAGCGGGATTTCGAAATGAAGTGTGAGAAAGCGAAGGGAGAACAGGAAAAAATTTTCACTGGGGTGTCATTGGGACTAAAAAAAGGCATCTGGACATAAAACAGTTGACGGAATGGGGTGTCCACTGGGGAAGGGTTTTCCGCTCGAAGTCCACGGAGATAAAGGGGGATGCTGCGCGAACTACAGATTCTTCATGAAGGTCACGGGAAAATTTGCGGCTGTGGGTCGAAGGGACCAAAGAACGAAGAAAGAAAAGTGCTGTGACCTCTCTAGGAATAAGCGGGGAGAAGGTGCTAACTGAAAAAGCTACCAAGTGAGCGACAATCGGGCGAGAAAAAGGATCTTTACTCGTTTGTGAGGGGTGAGTGGAGGATTTGTCGAGCGGTGGGGGGAAACTTCTAACTTCCGTCAGGATTAGGCGCGGCGCGCGCATCGGGAAGAGCCTTTTTTGGGGGGGGGAAAGGAGGGCACCGGTGTATTGTGGAAGACTCAAAGGAAAGCGGGGGGACGCGCGTGCGAAGAGAACAAAAGGGGGGGGGCCACAATTTGCTGGAGCGTGGCGCGGATTGCTCTGTTCAGTTGATGCTATCCGATTGTAAAGCGAATCTATACCATGTGGGGAGGCAGGAAATGAAAGAAATCTATACGTAAAAAAGAAGGGGGGTAGCGTTTTCCGCAAAATTTGAAACAGCAGCCGAAAAGGTGAAGAAAGGGGGAAAGGCCGGACAATGGTTTTTGTTAAGCCCTAGGAAGAATACGACGCGAGGCAGAGGGGGGAGGAGTCATGTTCCTTCACTCTCTGTTAGGAAGGGACGGTGCGCGCATAACTGGACGGAGAGAGGGAAGGTGGGGGCGGGGGGGATGGAATCCATAAGGGGACAGGGGAAGCGGCGCGATGCTGTTCAAGACGAAAAAAAGAAATGGTTTTAGTTTCCGGCGACGTCTAAAATTGGCGCGGCTCAAAAACACAGGGGAGAACAACAAAAAGGGAGGGGAGAATTCGCGTGAGATTGGGAGGAAAGTTAGTCTCGCTGAAAGCTAGAAATTTTCGGATAAGGGGAAACATCGCTTGAAGGGGATAAAACCCAAACTCGAACGTCTAGATTCGGAACGAGGATCATCATGGGGACGAACAAGGACTGGGCGGTTGTAGTGCGGTGCTTCGGTGGCCGAACGAATGGGTTAATGGAAGAGAAAAAAAAGATTGGTTTCAGACTTGGACTTCTATTACGCATGAGGACGCGGGAAGTGAAGAGGGGGGATCTATGAAAAGAGGGGATCGATTAGTGGGTAAAGCTATGGAAAACGGGAAACGAGGCTCGCGAATGAACGAGCAAGGAAGAGCAGGTCGCGAAGACGGGGGGAGCGGACGAGTGACCTCCAAAAAAAGGGGGAAAGGATTCAGGGCTAATTCTGGACTGGGGTAGGGAATCAAACAATCAAAGGGGAACGAAGAATAACGAGGGAGCTTTAACCATATTTTTGAAGTTGTTGAAGAAGAATCTGCACTGCAAGGACATGAACTGGCTGGCAAAAGACGCGTACCGGACGTATGACGGGGGAAAAAAGAGAAGGGACATCTTTTGGGCCGTTTGGTCTCGAAACTCACCGCAGTTTCCAATCCAGAAGTAAGGGAGAGTGCGACTAGACGGGGCATGGGGTCAGAGATGAAAAGGGAGTGAAAAGAGGGGGAAAAGTTCAACCTTTTTCTAAGTTTGACCGTGGAGAAAAAGGGGTGAGAGCTAAAGAAAGAGATACGACCAACACACGGAAATGAAAACTAAGGGGAAAGCTGCATCGTCAACCGGAGAAAAAGGGAAAACATCACAAGACGATTGCAGGAAAAAGCTTTCACGTCTGATTCACCAGACCAGCGGTTCCACTGGAGCGCGTAGGGTTGGGAAACGGCGGTGGTAACAGAAACAGGAATGCGCCAGGGTATCCAATTAAAAAAGGGGGGAGAACGTAAATCGGTGCACAGCTGTTAACCTGCAGGAAGGAAAACAGCGGTGTGAAAAGAAAATCTTGGGTCAAAGAAAACAAATCATAGGTGGAAGGTTCGCCGGGAAAAACGCCCAGAATCTCCAGAATCAGGCCCGTGGCGATTAAAAGAGAAAGAAAAGGAACAAACGCCACTTGCTAAAGTTGACAGATTTTGGAGGAGGAGAAGAGGGGGGGGAGAAAAATTGACCCTCAAATCGTTTCTACAAGAAAAATGAGAAGGAAGTAAAAAGAAAAAGAAAAAAGCGAAGTGGCCGTGCCGGCAGTCCACGAGTTTGAGAAAAGAGAGGGGCCGGGTCAAAAAAAAGGATTCTGGGGAGAAGGTCCAGCTGGAGACCTTCGTCGTGGAAAACAAACCTCAGAAAAACGCATCCAGCGTCTGCAGGAAAGAGATTAAGCAGCGCGCCTCCTTCCGTCAGAGACTGGTCGAAGAAAGGGGGGGTGTTGGATCCCTAATCCTCTTGAGCGCTGGACGCTATTCGAAGAAAATAAAGGGCAGAGCCTTCAAATCACTCGGAAGACGAGCTGACTCAAGGGCTTAAAATGTGTCGAAAGTAGTGGTAAAATGCCCGCTCCGCGGCATGAGCGACAAAGAGGAAAAAAAAGAAAAAATCTAACTATTGGTGACTTCTGTAAAACCCTTCGCCCCCAGTTCAGAGATTTTCTAATGGAGTGCACCAGGACAAATAGGTGAAAGAAAGAGGCAACAAATTGAAAGCAGTTTCTCGGGAATTGCCGCGGGATCGCCAAGAGACGAAGACCTTCACTCGTCATACAGTGCGGCGAGGGGTTAAAAAAGCAAGCTCCATAAAAAAAAACATGTAAACCATAGGGCCCGCCTGCCCGTTACGAGGGTCATTAGAGGATCACTCGGCCTCACTTCCGTCCCGCACGAGATTCGCTATTATCAGAGTGGGCAAGGGTGTCAGCTCTGAAAGGACGGGGGGGAGCGATCTTCGCGGAGAAGGAATTTGGGAACAATAAAGTAACCGCAAATCCGACCAAAAAGCAGAAATGAGGGAAGAAATTGGCGTCAGAATTGACTGGAGAAAATTCAAGGAATCGAATCGGGACAGAAGGGCGCGGAAAAGATTCCACACGATCAAGTGAACCTCGAAAATCTCTCCGTGGTAAAAGAAAAAAGTTAGACGGAAGGGAGAGATCATCAAGGAGTATCCGTCCTCGGTCTAAAAAGAAGGAGACTATGTCCCCTGGGGAACACGGGAAAAAACTCTTGAATCAACTTGAAGGTCACCGCACAATCACCCTAAATTGAGTCGGGAGGGAAAGGTTGAAGTAGGTCAGGGCAAAAGAGTCAAGCAGGAACGTAGGCAAGAGAATCACACGCAAAACTTGAGGGGAGGCAGAAGGGACGTCGGTCCATAAAGGTGAGACGAATCTTGGCCGAATATCAACGCACGACTTCCAGAAGCTCAGGTGTCGCAGACCGGAGTCAAATCAGAGTGACCAGGCAAAAAAGGGAATGAAAATTTCCGGCATTGACACCAGAGGAAACAAAAAGGGGTTTTGAACAGATTGAAGTAAGCCCTGCCAAGAAAAAGTTCGCTAAACCAGTGAAGTGAAAAGACGAAGAGAGGGGAAGACAAGTCTTCAAACTTAGAAATAAGCGCTGGGTACAATAAAGAATACGGGGGGAAAAGGAAGGGGGCGTTAAAAAGAAATGCGTCGTCGAGTTCCATCAACTTTCCACGGACTGACCCTAAAAGTCACTGACTAAGAAGGGGGGGAAGGTCAACGGGAAATCTTCGTCTCACGGGAACACCCACGAAAAGATCAGTCAACCTCGATAATCGAAAAAGAAAAAAGTGTAAACCTTGAGTGCACGAACTCAAGGGGGATTTTCCTACCAAAAAAAAGAACAAATGCGTGGAGCAAAAGTGAAGATCGTACCGGGGAACGCAAGAGACAGGGAATGAGACTCGGGATCGCAAAAAGAAGCGAAAAAAAGTCTGAGTAACACGCACGATACGGAAAAGGCAGGGGGGGGTAATCAAAAAGACAAAAAGGTCGAGGTAAGAGAGGATTACCGGATGGAAGCTGTCTGGGGAGTGTGAAAGGGTGTGCGATGTGTCGTTATTACCGGTACACGGACAGGGAGAGAGGGAGGAAGGTGGTTCACTTGGGAGAAGAACTTGGGAAGAGGTGCTGGGAAGGGGGCAAGAAAGGGGGGAGTAATGCAAGGTCAAAAGCCACGGCGCCGGAAAGAACTTGAGGGGAGGAAAAGGATCGGGCTGGCTTTGGGGAAGGGTAATGATATCGAAGAATTGGGGGGGGAGTGGGAGAAAGGCGCCGGAAAGCAATTGGCGGGTAATGATGAACTACGAAAAATAGAAATTGGGAAGAACGGGGAAACAGGATGTTAGAAAGGGCGCTGAATACGTATTCGGCGTAACAAGCGGAGTGGCGAATTTTGAATAATTGGGGGGAAAAAAAGGAAGCAGGAAATGCCCTACTGTCTAGGGACGAAAGGGTATGTGAGCAAAGAGAACCGGGAAAATGAGGCAAAACAGGTGCGCGAAAATCGGGGCGGGCGGATGGTTTTAAAAAGGGATAGAAGGGGGGAAAGAGAAAGAAAGGAGTCCCGGGCGAACTGGACTCGGCCGAAGCGAGTAGGTTGGCCGTTAGGGAGGCGGTAAGAGTAGAAATCCTCTGAACAGCCGGACGAAAGCTACAGGTAAGGGGTTGTCGGGGCGCTATGCTCTATGCAATCGACCGGGGTGAGGGTTCGTAAACTTGACCTAAAGAGCTTACCTCGAGAAGAGGTCGGGTTGTTCGTAGGAAGAGAAGTTGTGGTCCCGTTTTGAAAAATTCGTGGGCTTGGGTCAGAGTATGGGGGCGAGATTAAAGGAGAATTACCTATTCGACGTAAGAATCTGCTCCTAAAGGGGGGGTGGGCGCGGGGCGTAAGTCAGCCGGTGGGGGGTGGAATATTCTCACAGAGAAACACTATGACACAATGGACTGGAAATTCTCTTGGCTCTTAACTCGAGGACGGAGGAAAACAACATGTTTGTCAATAGTTTGGGCAGGGGAATTGAAGGAGTTGCGGGGTTCGTGTCTGCTCGACATGCAGATGCGTAAAAAAAAGAAATATCTAGACAAAGGGGTCTAAGAAGGTGTGAAAAAGTTTAATCCTCATCATCCACCGCAGAAGTGGAGTTCCCTTTTCGAGGGGAGGGGGCCCTACGTCGTGCCAGCAGAAAGCGGTGAAGGAGGCCGGAGGAAAAAGGGGGTTGCATGGAGCTCTTCTGCAAAAAGATCCAAGGGGAGGGGAGAGTGAAGGACTGTCCTCTTCTATGGAATGCAAACGTCTAGGACGGGCAGGAAGGGGAAGACGAGAAGGCGCGTGGCTTGGGACCTGTTTTACAGGGGAAGGGACCATCGGAAAGAGGAGCGCATTGAAAAAGTCAGTGCGGTCCGAATGATAAAAAGGGAGGAACTTTTGAGGTCAGGGAGAATGAAAGTGAATCATTTCGTCTGTCTAGTTTACTACTAAGGAAGGAGGCAGTACGCGGTAGAGGCGGGGGCATTTGGGGGAAAGGGGGGTTATTTTATACCCTACGCTGATCTAGGACTAATCAAGGGATAAAGGGGGAGTGATGTTTAGGGGATGTCATACTGGAATAGGTAGGAAAATGATCGTCCTAGTTTGGGAAACAACCTGGGGGAGGGGGCTGCGGTGCTGAGTTTTGTCCTCAGCAGAAAATTGGAAAAATGGGGCCAGAAAAAGGAAGGGTTGGTTTTGAAACGTCAGCGAGCGACTGCAGAGATCCGATGAGAATCAAAACGTTCGCTTTTGAGAGGGGAAGGTTAAAATCGGAGTCGAGGTTGAATCGGCATCACCGGGGATGAAAGAGAAAGGTTCATCCGGCGCAAAGCACCTGCCTTGCTTTCAAAAGGCGGCAGCAAGGTGCGCTAACGAATGGGGTTCATAGGAAAAAATCTACTAGGCACGCGAAGGGGAAGGGGGAGGAGGCTGCTTGTTAAGGCTAAAAAGGGAAAGGGCTGCACAAATTATGCTTGGGGAGGTACAAAGATTTTGAGTTTCTGTTAAACGCACGCGGCGTTAGGCTATTCCTGGGGGGGAAGCGGGCTCACAACCCGGGTGACGCGTTGGAAGGGAGGACTTATCCTGGCGCGATTTGGCGTTTTTGACTCAGGGAATCAACCCTCCTTGGTAAATAACCGGAAAGTGGGGTGCGAACCGGGCCCGGGGGGAATTCGCGACGTGAACACTACTGAATTGTAGGAAGACACGGTTGTAATGACCTGCCACATGCTACAGAACGACACAAAAACGGGTTCGCATGCAGATTAAATAAACAACCAACCGGAAGGGGAGAAAAAGAGATAAGAAGGAGAAAAGGTCGGGCGTAAATGGGAAACCCCAAGAAGCATTTCATTAATTTCGGGGAAGGAGTCGGGAGGGGAATTCCTGCAAACGAAAGTATTCAATAGAAAACAGTGGGAAACGGCTGAGTTCGAGACTAACAACAACGTAAAAAAGGAAAGGGCCGATCTCCAGAAGGTATGCGACCAAAAAGGTAAAAGCTTCAAGGGGGATACCATCAAACCTGGGGGGAAAAAAAGGCAAAGTAAATGCCTTCCAAACAAACCACAAAAAAAAGCGTCGCTTGCTTAATGGCACAAACTCCAAATGGTCACGTCCAAGACCAAAACAACGAACAAGCCAATAAACGGGGAAAAAACAACAAAAGGAGCGGCCTTGGTTCGATCGCGTCAACATAAACTCACTCAAAGGAAAGAGAAAAGAGGAGACTCGCTGCTCCAGCCAGAAAAAATCGTCGACAAAGGGGCCGTATAAGGGTGGTGAATGGGGCCTGCGTTTTCCTCATAAAAAGGGTGGAAAAAGTTTAACAACGGGGGCTAACAGTTCAAATAAACGCAGTAGTTCTCTAGAACGGGAAGGATAAGGGGGACTGAACCGGCTTAATCGGGGTAGAGTGGGTATGCAAGTCCTCTATCAAAAGAAACATTTCCAACTCCGAGGGGGACTTCTTCCAAATTGGAAAAAAACGACCCGAAGGGCACAAGCCTCAACCTCACGGACGGAAAAAGATGAACTGATCAAAAAAGGACGCTATCTCAAACGACAGACGTTGGTTGGATCCAACAGCAAAAGGTTCTTTAGGAAGAAAGGAGAGCGATGAGGGTAAATCACGCCGGGCGCAAATAAAAAGAATAGGGAGGAAAACGAGAGTCCCTGGAGAAATTCTAACGTAGTGGTGCGAAACATCCGCCTCAATGGGGGGGAAGGAAAGCGCTCGCCAAAGAAATAGACCAGCATAGTGTTCGTGTCGGCCATACCTGGGGGGAAGGCAGGGGTTTTCCAATTACCTAAGACAGATTTTATGGGGCTTCCACCTGGCCCTTCCCCTCATAGGGGAAGGCGCCTTGAGAGGGGGCGCGAACCGGGTAAGTACATTTAAGAAGAGAAAAGAAGGGGGCGACAAACTCACATCGCAGCAGATTCTCCATGGGGAAAGTCAGCATAAAAAAATCAAAAATGTAAAGGATTGAACAGAAGGTAAAGTTGGAGGTCCGACAAGGGGGATAGAAGCCCTACTAACACGGGGACCCAAAGTAGATGTGTAGTCAGAGATAAAAAAGTTTTTCAACCACTCTCTACCACATTTGGTTTAGAATCTGAAAGGGATTTGGGAAAAAGGGGAGGGAAAGAAACGAAGGAAACCTGAAAATCCTGCAAAGGTCGCGCAAAAGCTCAGAAATGGGGAGTGTCGCACAGGGGTAGAGTTCGCGCAACTGCATCCCGCACGGATAACATGGCATATAAGAGGGACTTAAAAAAAAAAAGAACCCTGATTAGACCAAAGAGTTTCAAAAAAACACAAAGGACTGCGGAAGAAGGGGGGAGAAATAGTCGCCGGCCGTCGCGATGACCGTCTCGACAATCTGGAAAAAGATCTTTTGGGGGGCAAAAAAACAAAAAAGGGGAATTGAATCACACACGCAAAACAAGACATTCAGAGTCGGGTCCATCATGAAACACCCGCATCCGGGTGAATACAGGACTTGGAAATCGCGTGGAAAGAAGAAGGAAACTGAGTTCGGACCCAAATCGAGGGTCGATTCGTCAAATAACCAAAATGAAATCGGAGCAGGTTTCCGCCGCCGTATCAAGGGGTAATCTAAGGGAACTGGCGAGGCGGAAAAAAATTAAACAGGGAAAAAATTAGGAGGGGGAAAATGTTGAGGAAAAGAAAAAAAAGGGGGGGGTGCCGGTGAGCCTAAATCCACCAAGTCGGACACTGGGAAAATCGGCATCGGAAGCGCTTTGCAAGAGTCCAACTTGAAAAACGCATTCCGAATACGGTCACAGAAAGGTTCATGCGTTAGAGAATATGGGCTCGATGCCCCATCACGGGCACCTGAAAAACTCCGCAGGAAAAAAAGAATTAATGACCCTTCATGGGGTACTCGGAACGTGAAAAAAACGACCGGGATCTCTCGAAGGGAGGCCGAAAAAGGTTGATGAAGAGTGAAATTAAACTCCGTGGGAAAAGACCCCCCAAAAAAAAGAAGATCATATATGCCACTTGAAAGATCAGGTACCAAAGATGACTTGTGTCCTGCTCCTGTCCGCCAACGGAAAGATTACCAGCGCAAGAAATTTCATGACCACTGGGGGCCCTGAAGGATCCCATGAAAGTAGCTACAAACCACGGGAAGGGGAAGCTGAAACTCTGGGCGTCTCTTTCTCGTTCCGGGGGACTTTGTGGCGCGGGGGGTGGAAGGATTGAACTTGGATACGAGGGCAGTGATAACAATTGGGGGACATTGACGTTCAAGGGTGGAAATTAGGCGGGGAAACAGGTCACAGATTTATCTTCTTTTTTGGTGAACTAAAAAAGTTAAGTCTATCGCAGGACACGGGAGAAGCCAAAAAAAAAAAAGGGGGGAAGGAGGGCAGTAATATACTCTCGGTCCGGGATTATGCCGGTTTCTGGAGGGTTGTTAGTTGGAAAAGTGAAGAAATTGTACGGATGGGGCAAGTCATGAAGGAAAACGTGGAAATGAAGGTAAACTCTCGGGTCTTCAAGTGGACGCACTGACAGGGAAAAGGAATCTCACGAAAAGGAGGGGCTTGACAAGCGGTATTTTGCAATTGAGAGACTGTGAAAATACTCAAGGAAAAAAATAAAATTGGAAAGAACACTTTTGGATGGCAGGTCGAATACCGGCAGAAGGAGAAGAAAAAAAAAACAGTGTCGGGAAAAGAACCTGCGAATTTGGGGGCCCTAGCTCGAAAAAGATAAAAAAGGGAGGATCACGTTCTACCGAATCGGGGGATAGAGGGCCGGGAGATTGCGCTGGAAAGGAACGATTGAGTTAAAAACGGACGGAACTCAGAGGTGTCGCGTGAAATATGGTTCGAAGGTAGAGACGGGGGGAAGGGGTCGGAAGGGGGCTGGGCTAAATTTTAAGACTCGACGATAATTGCTGGTGCGGGCGGTGCAAATCGGGGGGGGGGACAACGTAAAAAAATGTGGAAGGGCGCTTGGTGGGTGATTCTTGACAAAAGCCGGCAGGAAAAAAAAGATGGCTCAATCTTAGTTCCTCCCCCGGGGTGGTGTTGGTGGGTTGAAAGAAAAGGGAGAATAAAAATTAAGACCGGTTTGGGTTGGGAAAGAGGGGAAAATTCTGGGAAGGAAGGGGGCGAGGGGGCCTCCGCAAGGGGACTAACTTTTTGTGCCAGAAAGGATCTGTCAGGGAGGGAGGAAGTCATGATTATACTTCGCATTTCGACGACGAGAGAAAAGGCTACTAAGGGGAATTGATAACTCTCGAGAACGCGCAAGCGTGAATTGATGTCTTGGGGGAGAGCCAGCCGGGTTGGAGAAAGCCTTATTTAATTTTTGGGGGGAAGGAGAAAAGAGAAGAACACAACCGCACTGCCTGCGGGGTAAAATTAGCTTGCGAGGGGGTTCACGACTCTTTTACGGAAAGGGTGCGAGAACGCGTTCCAGGGGGAAGGGAAATGGGTTTACGGGTGGAATGTCCGAAAAATCGCGAACTATTTGAAAGGGCGGCGCGATGGCCGAAGATGGAGGAACGGTAGATTTTTTATTTCCGGCGACTGCGGGAGTCCGATGGTCTGTATGAAACGACTGGACGTCCGTGGCGGAGGGAGGTCTACATGGATGGAGGGGGAGCTGATTTCTCGCGTGAACGCTACCTCTAGGTCCTCTCTTTAAAGAAAGGCTTCCAGGGATGAAAAAAGGTGGTCATAAAAAAAAAAGAGAGAGCTCTACGTGCGCGCGCAATTCATAGTTTTACGAAAAAATCCAAAAGCGTTTTCCTGCTGGGAGGGGGGGAACATTCCTGATTACACGTAGTTGAAAGGCAGCGGGACGGGAGGAAAAAAAATTGAACAGCCGGAGGACGCAGGGCACGGATGGCTCGTTGGCGCGAGGAAAATAATTTTAAAAGAAAGGTACAAGGGGGTAAATGGTTCATAATGCTCGGAGAAAAACAAAGGGGGGGAAAACAAAATCTGTCATCCGTCAATGTGCGCGCGATTTTGTGTCATGTGATGGTAAAGGAGGAAGAGGGCCACTCCTATAATGAGTGGGAAGGATGTCTGTTGAGTAAAAAGGAAAAGGAAATTACACAAACTACATTGGCGGAAAGTGAAAAAGTGTGGGGGGGCGGGGCTGTGAAGGGATAGAGGGAAAAAGCTGGCCACCGATTGACAGGTAAAAGTGGGGGGGGAGGAGGTTGGGGGAGAACAGGACGTCATGGCTCATCTGTTTTTTGATCAAAAAGGGGAAAAAAAGAAAACTCCTACTTAGTGGCGACCTGCGGAAAAGTCAAAAAGCGTCGTTTGACTAATAAAAATGCAAGGGAGACCGTGGGAGGGGGAAGGGCCGGTTGAGAAAAGGTTTGCGATGCATATATAATAAAAAAAAAAAACCCATGGGGGGAGGGAGAGGTTCATAGCGAAAACACTGGTCAGCAGGAGGGTCCAAACCTCAAAAAAGGGAATCCGCTTGCATTGTTCTGTCTTGAAAGGGAATGACGTCATCCAAAAAGTAGGAGAGGATTGGGGGGGGAAGCTCTGGTTGGAAGGGGAACACGATGCGCCAATACGGTCCTGCAGAGGGTCCAAAAAAAGGTACAACTGCAAATCTTTTCACACGGTTGTGCAAGGGAGGGGTCCGGACAGCCGCTGAGGACTTAAAATAAAATCTGGGCCAACTGGACCTCCCCTCTAATAATGTCTCAATTAATTGTTCGAGGGAGTGAAAGGGGGAAAAAGAATAGAAGCATCTCGTTGCTGGGGCTCTTCGCCAGAATAACAAATCGGAGATGCAGGAGAAAACAGTGACCTATCAGTCCAGGCTTTTTTTGATCATCTTAGTGAACAGGGGGAAACAAATAGTGTGAGCTATTCAAAACGCCCGGAATCTCTGAAAACTAGGGTACCTTGCCCTGCGGCCTCGCTTACTGAGTGATGCAATTCGCACGACGAGGGGCTCAAGGATTTCACTCAAACATTGAAGTCAAGGGGGGACGAAACAGAAAAAAAAAACAAACCGGAGTCGTAAAAGTGTAAAAGGCTCTCCCGTCAGACTGGGAAATCCCGGGTTGGTATCAACACAGTCAGAGAAGAGGAGTAAAAAAGAAATTAAAGAGGGAAAGAAAGTCACAAAGAGGGCATACAATCGTCGACAAAAAGGGCTAGGCCGCGTCCATTTAATAGTGGGTTAGGAAAAAAAAAAAAAAAAGGTCACCCGATCAGTCGCCCGAAAGCGAGAGCGCATGGGGGGAAGGTCTGCGGCCAGACCTCGCGACCTTTTTGGGTCCAAAGGAAGAGGAAGGCGGGATCCAGGCAACGGGGAATCACGCATCAGGGGAAAGAAAGGGTATCAGTCGCGCACCGTCAAAAAGAAAAGACAACGGGAAAAACATCAAGCATAGTCCAGCGCAGTGGGCTAAGGGTGGGGAGGCAGCACCCTTTCTACCCTCAAAATGCAGCTGGACAAAGGATGCTGCTGTCAGGCGGGGAACCGGAAAGAACGTCAAAGGGGGAAAAGGGGGGGGGATGACGCTGAAAAGTTTTCATCAAAAATTGGATAGAGAAGGTCTTTGCCTTCAAATGAACCCGAACGAAAATCCGAAAAGACCAAGGGACAAAACTGGGGAGGAAGGGGGGGCGGCATCACGCAACGCCAGTAACCGCCTGCACGTTCCCTAAGAGATAATCTTCAAACTCCAACCAAGGTAGTCTCGCACAGAAGGTCAAAACATGTAGGAGAGAAGAAAAAAGAAGGACGCCCCGCGTTATTCCAGTTACCCCCAACAACAACCAACTTAAGTTCTGGAGCAAGAGACGACCGAGTCAGCGGAACCAAAAACAAAAAAAAAGAAGAAAATCCAGGGGTCAACCACGGGGGAAAACTTTATTCAACATGTTCGTTCACCGCACACACTAAGCGGGGATGGAGGTGCTCACTTTTAGTCCTCTTCAGTTGCCGACCAAGCAAGAATCGAAGGAAGGGCGTAGCGCGGGACAGGCAACTTTCGAGGGACTGGTCCGGCTTTTAAAAAAGCCAAGAAGGACAATCATCAAGAAAGGAAACTAAGTTAAGAATCTTGGCAGATGGAGGGATCACGTCGAAGGAGGGGGGGACCGCTCGAAGCGGAAAAAAGTCGTGAAAAAAAGATGAGCAAAGTGGTACTCGATTGGCAGTAAGAACCGTAAGAAGATCCAAAAGGAGGAAACCGTTTCGGGAGTCAAGGCAGATGCGTGTGCAAGTAAGGACTGAGAAAGGTACCCGAATACGATATTGATTTTCGACTCGGAAAGGTGGGGGGCAAAAAAAGGGGAGAAACTCGCGAGGTGACCAATTCACGTTTACGGACGGGCTTCCTTCATCTCTTCCGTCGCGTCATTCAACGACATGAGGCGGAACACAAACGCAGAGAGGGGAAACTTCGGGAAAGAATCCGGCGTAAACAAAACAGCGTTGAAACCGTGAGTGCATATCGAAAAATTATTAAAACCCAACCGAGCCCATTGGGGATGGGTAAAAATGAGTGCCCAAAGGAACGAAAGCTCCAGTGAGCTCTACCAGAAAAGTAAACAGCGCAAAAAAGTCTGAGTACACGCCAGAAGCCGTCGAAAAAATCTCTGTCCCTCTCTCTCACCAAAACAAGAGGGGATAGATATCCGCTCTGGCAAAGGCTCAGGGGAAACTTCGGAGGGGAAAAAGGGGTTAGGCCGGGTGCCGATCGGCGAGAAACCATGGAGATCGCTTTTTGAGATTTGAGACGCAATGGGGGTTTTTAGGAGGTGGGTAGGGTTCACGAACTTATTTGGCAGTTCATAATAAGCGTGTTTGAGGGTTAAGGGCATGGAATATTTAAGATTTACACTGGGTCGTGGGGGTGAGGCAAGGAGAAAACGTTTAGGAATTTGTCAGAAAAAAAGAACTGCGCGCGGGGAAGCAGGTACGTGGTCCCCACAAGGACTTTTTGAAGTATACCCCTTTCTCAGAAACAAGATTAGAGTAAAAAAGCGGAATTTTGGAGGGGAAGGGCAAACTGGAAGGGGGCGACGTAGTCAAAGTTTCCTGACGACTTGGTGTATTTGAGTTCAGGCTCACCGCAAAAGGAAAAGTTGCGCGTAACCACGGGGGGCAATTTTTAAGAGTCCGGCAGGTCGGAGAGGGATTAACGGAGGGAAAATTTAGCCTAATCGGAAGTCTTGGGGTGACGGTTAATAAGTCGAACGATAGACACCCTGACTGATCACGACGGTTGTGCCACTATTAGAAGAGTGCCTGTAAGTTCGACCGGGTTGCGGGTGGAGGAAGGGACGGGATCAGTCCGGGATCTCTAAGTGTGTGGAAGATGTTAAAGAAAGGGGGGTAAGGAAAAAAGCATGGAGAGTTGGAACGATTGCTGCGCGGGCTGATTACTTCCGGCGGATCGAGATTCAACCTTTGTTTGCCGTGGACGGAAGAGAAGCCAGGGGGAGTGGCCTCAACTGAAAGCGTGAGAGGGGAAGCTGAAGAGGATGAGAAACGGGGGGGCACCAGTTGGGCTGGTGGAGAGGATTTCGGGGCTTCAGTTGATGCGAGACGGGGTACATGTTGGCGACACGCGAGAGATACCATGTGGGGAATAAAAATGGAGACAAAAACCTAGGTTCCTGTAGGAACGAAGTTAAAAATGCCGAAGGTAAGTTGAGGAAGCAGGAGGGGTAATGCGTGCAAAGGGGGAAGGGATAACATGCGGCCTTCTTCTGAGAAAAACCACTCTTAAGAGGAGGGGCGCTGCTTCGGGGCTTAGCACGTCTTGGGCGGGGGACTGGGAGGGGGGGGAAGGACGATCACCGGCGATACTGCGGTGAAACTTTGGAAGTGGGAAGGTAATACATCGAAATACAGAAAAATAGGAGGAGGGGGAAAGGTGCTGGGAAGAACGACACTGCGAAACAGGGTAAGGATTGTATTTGCGACTGCGGAGGAAGAATGGGGCGAGGAAAGGAATACCAAAAAGGAAGGACCCAGGGACCGGCAGAGCCCGCTGTCGACAGCAGACAAGGAGAATTTGGCGGGGGGGGGGGGGGGGGGGGGGCTGGATTAAAGCGAAGAAGCGGGGAAATCGCTACCTCGGGGGAGGAGGGGAACACCAACGGGCTGTCACGTCGAGGAGGACGGAAAAGTGGGGAGAGCTATTCATCAGATACGAGAAAGAGACATTGCTGTTCTGCGGGGGAGGAGGGGTGACGCAATAATCGGGAGGCTGGATATACGACAAGGGGGGGAGAAACTGGCTAGCGGACTTGCAAAAAAGAGGAAGCCGTAAAAGGTCTCGCACGGAAACTGGCACGGTCCGCATAGTAAAGTCCAGGAATGAGATTTTGAAGTCGAAAGAGGGGTCGGGAGGGTTCATACGACGCGCGCCGAAAAAAAGAAACCTTGAAACAGGAGGCTTAGCTCGCTCAAAAGGGGGGAAGTTCGAAAATGGAAGAAAAGCCGTGAAATCGGCGAGGCGGAACTGGGGGAAGTGCACGATAAAACAAGCACCTGGAGACAAAAGGACGCGTGAGACTTTAAAAGGGGGGAGGTGGGAAGAAGAGAGCACCGACGGAGGGTAAAATTATGCTAAAGGAAGATTCACTAGGCGTAAAGCTGTGGTGGGGGGGGGAAAAAAAAGAACGCGGAAGGGGAAAGGATCTTGCAGCTGTGGTATTTTCATCCAAGACAACAAATCATCGCACAACTTGGGGGAAAAAGTGCGGCAGGGAATTCCAGCAGGTCTGAAAAATGACCGAGGGAATTCACGGAGGGGCTGGAAGGGGTCCTGGACAATGTTGATAAGACTCTAAAAAAAAAGTTAGAAATAAGAAGAGACAGAACACCTTGTCACAGCTTCAAACTGTCCCCCACAAAATGCAGGGAATTTCGGGAAACATGAGGCGTAAGTGTCATCGGTCGCAAAGCAACGAGAGTCTTTTTATTCTCCCATCGCAAAGGAGTACGAAAATCTTGTCCAAAGACGGGGGAAGAGTCAATCCGGGGCAGCGAGCTGTGAACGGCTAGAGATCCCCCGCTAGTGGCTTCTTAGGACAAACAAACACACTTAATCCAAGAGGAAAGCCTAGGGTTGAAGAAAAATTTTCGCGGGAAAGGAAAACCCAAACAGAATCGCCACCTAAGAGGAGGGGCGATTCCAAACTCTAAAGATTCCCAGACCATGAAAGGACGCGAACACCTTTCCAAAGGTGGGCCGAGTCAGTGTCCAGGCGTTTTGGGGAGAAGGAGCAGCGGATTAACCGCCCACACCAATGTGGTAACCACGAGGGCTAATAACGATGTGCAAGAGCCCAAAGAAAAAGGGGAAAAAGGTCTGCATGCGTCCTCCGAGTAATATGTGATGCAAGTGAACCACCAGGTCAAACCACTCCTGGCGGATCCAGCTGAATCCATTCGGCTCAACGCAGGAAAAACCCGAACCGAAAAGAGGGGTGATCAGAAGAAAAAAAATTGGATCTCTCGACGTCGACCAGTGGTTGGGAACAGCAAGCAGCCGGATTCCGAAAGCGAGGCGTGCAGAGGATATCACGGGAAGGAATAAAAAAAAAAAAAAAAAGAGAGGGGAGGAAAAAAGATGCTCCGCCGCGTCCCGTGTCTCACGGAGGTACGCCCCTCTCCGCATGAGATGAGAGCTCCTGAAAATAATGTCCGGAAAAGGGTAGTCGGGAAGAACAGGAGGGAACCACTTTTTCCAATTCGACTCTCGATGGGGGTCTTTGAAACAACAAATATAAAAAAACAATCCCGAAGAGCGTTAAGGGGGTCGAACAGGGAACCGTAGACGGAAATGAAAATCAGGAAGGCAGACCCGAAACGATGAGGATCTTGGGCAGGCGAGACCGGCAAAGAAAATCATCGGGAAGGAAATATCACCGTTAGGATGCGAAGATTGAGCGCGGCCAAAATCTCTTTCCTGCACAATCACCTCGTGAATTAATTTAACCAAGGGGTCAAAAACCGCGCTTAAAGATCTAGGGGGAGATGAGACATGGCCGAATGGGAAAAAGAACAGAAAAAATCGTCCACCCTCCAAGTGAAAAAGGGAGGCGGAGGCAGGCCCCGCGCAGTCACGGCTGAGGGACATATTGAGAAAAAGAACCATCAAAAAGAGGTTACGACCCCGTGCAAAAAAAACCTATACAGACCGGACGCGCGCCTCCAGTAAATAGTCTTAAGGCCTAATAAACGAGAGGGTGAATCTCCAGCGCCTGTTTACAATGGGGCCCCACAGTTGCTGATCACGGCAACTAGTAAAACAAAATCAAGGACACCGGGCAAAGACCGTCGTTGTCGCTACTTGTTAGGGACCCGGGAGGAAAATAGAGAGCCGCGCGGTCGGAAAGAACACTTACTGCTTCCGTCCTTGGGACAGGGGAGAAAATAAATATCACGCAAAGACGGCCAAAGAAGGGGTCAAGTTGAAAAAGGAAGGAGCATCACGTGAAACGCGGGAAACTGCTCATCTTAAAAAAGTAACTTAAAAAACAGATTGCTCAAAAAGGGGGGGCTCAGGTTGGGGGGAAGGGAAAACAAAGAAAAACAAAAAGATGTAACGGACTAAAACTATGCCAAGATTGCAAAAGGTCTTCAAGGTGCAAAAATAAAGATGGGGAAAGCAAGTAGGGGAAAAAAGATAGTCCCGGGAAAAAGGAAACTGCTGTAAAAAACAAGATTTAGACTAGTCAGTTTCCAACGTTTAACAAACCGAAGAGGGGGAAGCTCATGGGAAGGAGGGTCTTATCTCTTGGCACGGGAAAAACCACTAAGAAACCTATATCGCGCCTAGGGAAATCAAGGCTCAAAAAAATCTGAGAAAGGTGACATATCTAAAAGCCGTAGTGAACTCCCACCAGACACGCGGCGATAAATTGATGGCGCAAAAAGGGAACAAGACTCATTGGCACCTTCGAAACGGGAAAACTTAAAAACAGAGGAAGCACATCGCCGTCCACGAAACTCAAAACAACAAACCTGATTGAAAAAGATAGAGATGGAAAGAACGAAACGGGGACTTCTGGGGTTCCTTGACGTTTGGGCGATGTTCCGGGAGGGCCGGTGCGATAAAGAGAGAAAGCCTTTCTGGGGGGGGGAAAAAAGTGCAGGGTAAAGGCAGTCTGTGGGGGAAAATAAAGGGGGAACTCTCTCATGTTTTCTAGACAGAGGTGGATAGCTCTACGGGGTATTAAAACTTTCGGGGTTCAGGGGGGGGGAAGGGTGGAGAAGACTTTCTAAAAAAAAAAGGAAAACGGGGAAGCTGTACGTGAAACGGAACCGAGCGAAGAGAAACATAGAAAGTAGTTAAAAACGGGGACGTGAAAGGGAAGGATATCCGGAAAATACCGTCTTACAGGATTGAGAAGGGGGGAAAGAAGTGGAAAGGAAAGCGAAAATTGGGATGAGGGAAGAAAAGGGTGGGTTTCGGGGGCAGGGCGACCGAAAATCGGAGAAGGGAAAACAGTTGCGCGGGTCGGGCTGATTGTGGTCTGCTCTCAGTCAATGCGAGGCAATGATAGAGAGGGGAGAAAAAGGGGGGAAAGAGGGGGGAAACGAGATTCGAGTCGTGCAAAGGGAGAAGTTGATAACTGATACAGTCCGAACAAGGGGGACACCGCGTCATTTCGCGCAAGGTTGCAGGGATGGACTCAGGAAGGGGAGAATAAAACCGGGTGCTGTTTAGGGTGTGGGAGCATCGAAGAAAAGGGAGTTAGGTTGCAGAGGGGAAGGGTAGAAAGAAAAACGGAAAAAGGGTGAAAAATGAGGAGGGAAAAAGGGAAAGAGTAGGAGAGAACGGCCTGCCGGAAACTAATACCTCCTAGGTCAAGTTGTGGTGTTTTCAGGGCAGTAAACTGAAAACAAAGGGGGAGGGGGGAGAGAAGAAGTGCAGGTACAAAAAGAGCGTTCCGCACATGCTGGGCTACAAAAGGGTGGTTGGGGTCAAACTATCTTTCTTAGTGCGCGGGGTCGGAGGTCGGTTGTTCGTCCAACATTTCAAAAAAGAGTACAAAAAAAAATGTGGGGGGAAGAAAAAGAGGGGGAACCAAGGTATACATCGCTCCCACTAGGCTTGATGGCCATAATTTAGACTTTCCTGCCCGAAAGGAAGCAAATCTCCTGAACATGGGGGGAGAGAAGAAGCAAATGCAAATAAGAAAAGCGAGAAGGTATGAGGAGATGGGTTTGACAACTTGACGGTGGCATAGCTTCTCGCTTGACCTGGAGGTGAAACGGGTGGAAGGGAGGACGACGCTAGGGGGAAAAAAAGGGAGTCGCGGTTCTTGACTAGACAAAAATGATCACTGGGATATTTTCCGGCGAATGCGAAGGAAAAAAGGCCGTGGAAAAAAAAAAGGACCGAACACCGGGAGAAGGGGTACGAGCAATTGATGGAAATTTGGGGGGGGAGGCACTTCTTTATGTCTCGACTCGCGATTTAGCGGACGCGACTTTGCTGTTTGTATCCGAACACTGTGCAGAAAGTCGGAAAGCGCTTATAATGAAAAGGGGGAAAAGAAATACGGTGAGGGGGACGTGATGAGGTGTGACAGATGGGATGGAAGCATAACGCAGAGTGGGTTGTGGGACACGGGACAAGAAGGAAAATAGTAAAAGGGCCGGAGTACGCAGGAAAAGGAAAAAAATTCAGGTGGAGAGATAGTCACGCTTGGAAAAAAAGCGTAAGGAACACATTCTTGAACGGTCATAAACCGCTAAAAAGCACAGGGAAACTTGAAGGAAGAGTCATAGAAAAGGGGGAGAGAAGGAAAAAAGTTGACATGGGAGGACAGGGGTCGGAATCTCTCCTCATGCTGGGGGAGGCTGGTGCGTTTGAGGCGCGAGAAAAGGGGGCGAAAAAAAAAAAGAGGATGAAAGAGGGGACAATAATTTTTAGTTTTTAGGAAGGAAAGCGCACGCGGGGCGGGAGCTACCGGAAAAGATGGCGGGCAAGAGGAAGGAAGGGCGGTTTTGAAAAGTACAGTGATACTGGAGGAAGAGGGGGGGGTGCGAAAAGAGTCAAATCACAAAGGGGAAAAGGGGAAAAGCTACTACGTGAAATGGCGAGCCGATTAGGAAGGGAAACCAGCTACGGGTGAACGACGAAACAATTGGGAGAAGGTGTTAAGCCTTGGGATACCAGGGGGGACGCGCTAAGAGAGAGAGACAAAACAAAAAAGGAGGAGGAAAAGAAGCATATCTAATCTCGAACACCTGGTCCTACCTTCAACACCGGAAGTAGCCAAGCGGGGAAAGGGACTTCACGATCCTAAATTCCCTTCCGGATCTGGCTCCACTTAGGAAAGTGGGAGAACTTATGAAGGGACGGGAGAAAACAGAAAGAAAGATATCCGGAAATGGTCCAAAAAGTAGAGTCCAAATCGGGGCCACATTTAAACGGCGAGGATGAGCCGTGTAGCTTTCTGCTGACAACTCAAAATCTGGGACCAGAAAAGCTGGTGCAGTCAGATGAGCTTGGTAGGGAGGGGTCCTCAAAAATCCTCGCACATCGGCTGGGGGGCGAGGTTCCTCCGGAAAAGTCGCGCCTTGCGCAACGGAAAAGAGGAAAAGGTGAAGGAGGGGGGGCGCGAAATCGGGAAGGGGGAAAAAAAATCGAAAAAAGCGTGTTGTCCCACAAAAAATCGCCGGCCGAGGTGGGCACACTATCGATTTTCGTGCCTGCGTAAGAAAGGTGCGGGTGATCAAGTCCCAGCTCGAGGGGGGAACACCCGTGAGGGGAGACTGAAATCTGGATCCTTCGGAGGCAAACAGGCACCTCAGCACATGCGTTTTACTAATTCGGCAGCGGAAGGAACGAGAGAGGAAGCAAGGGGGGGGGGGGGGCCACCGGGCGTAAGGCCGGTCAAACAAAAAAAGTTTCAGCTGGAAAAAAAGCACCTCTCGTAAACTCCGAGTCCGGAGAAGGGAAAGTGGAGAGAGCAATTCAGGGAAGGAGGGAAAGCCGGGAAATCCTGAAAAAAGGGTGCCGAGGTGTTTCTTCGGGGGAACAGAAAGATCCAAGTCCGATTTGGCAAGGATAAAAAGCCAGAAATAAAGCTAAAAGAGGGAAGGGGGAAGGGCGCGCACCGTTCCGCCCGTCAATCTTTGAAAAAACGAGACGAGGAAAGCGAAAAATTCACAGGTGGTTCAGGAAAGCACGTAAAAAAACAGTAAGGCAAAACTAGGAGAAACGAGGATGAGGAAACACCTTCTGGAAAAAAAGAGGGGAAAACTTAGGCCCTACACGAGAGGAGGTGAGGAGGACGAGGGGAAAATGTGAAACTCTCTTCTACCAAAAGAGAGAAGAGGGGGGAAGGGCCGCATCAACAGAACCGGAAATACCGCGCCACAAAACAGAATAAAGAGCAGGGCTTGGTCAGAGGGGAAGGGAGGAGTCACGATTTCCCATGGGGGACGAAAATCTTCCACACTCAAAACTCTCCAAGCCAGGGAAAAACGGGGGAGACTAGAACCAAAAAATGCCGGTAAAAATGACGGCCGGGTGAAAAACCCTAAAAGGAAGAGCCTTTTTCCCCACGGCAATGGAGGGAGACAACTACCTATGCACACGCACAACCGCGTAGGGGGCCACTTTCTTCCCGTCCTTGGCCAGGAAAACGATAGGGGAAGGGAACTGGAGAGCATAGGGGGAGGGGGAAAAACGAGGAGTGAGTAACGTTCCGTGAAAAGAGTTCGACACAGCCGAGTCAACGGGGGAGTCGACTAATAAAACGTTTCTCCGTGACCTGGGGGTAAGCCGTTTAGACGGCAGAAAAAAGAAAGGACCCTCAGGGGAAAAGGGAAAGGAACGCCCTGGTTGTTGCTCTCCAACTAGGAAAGCCCGGAAAGGAAAAAAAAACTGAAAATCCCGAAAGTTTTAGTGGAAGCTTCTTAAAAGTCTTCAAAGTCGCAAAACGGGGAAGCAAGAAATACAGTTAACAACCCGGGAGACCTGTGAAAGGGAAGGGAAAAAGATAAGGGCGCTCTCGGGTCTAGGGAATAAGGGGAGTCCCCGCCGCGCTGGGGAACTTAGTCCGTAAAGTCAGGGAGGAAACGAACACCCACGACCACCCGTAGGATAGCTCGCCGAAGGAGCCCAGCGGGGAAAAGGGCTGGATTGAACCGAGTGCCTACGGGGGAAAAGAAGGGGAGGAACTAAGGCACGCTAAACCATTATGCTGAAAAGTGGAACCAAAGGAACGCATATCTCAAAGGGTTCCGAGCGCTCAAATAAACGCAAAAAAAGTAAACGAAGTAACACCCAAGCCGGCGCAAACGGGAAAATTAATCAAAACAAAAAAAATGTGGGGAAAAGGGAAAAGAAAAGGCTAGGGCTGGCGGGGATTCTAGAGGGCTTATTTTAATTGTGGCTGAAAAATGGGAAGGGGCCGGTTCCTGGGGAATATTTTCACTTACAATGAATAATGGGGGGGTGAGGGAGGGGGGGGGGGCAATAAAACACTGAAGAAACGGGTTAATAAAGAAGGGGGGAGTGGGGAGCAGACCAAGTATCCTAGGCGAGACGGGTTAGAAAGAGTGGGAATGGTTGTTGACGGTCAGAAGAGGGACGTTAGACTCTCCTTGAATCTAAATCGTGGAACGGGAGAAGGGGGAAAATCGACTAGAGGGGGAAAAAGATAGGAGGTTTGAACTTGTAAACGAGAATACGAAGGAAGACGGAGTGCGGAGCGGTGGCGAATGGGTGAAGAGTGGGGGGGTGAAACTAGAAAACGGGTTCTCCTAAAGACTTGGGTATTGGCAAAAAAAGGGCAGGATAAAAAAAGTCTGGGGGAAGAAAAAAAAAGGAAAGTGAAATCGGAAACGCGGTGGAACTTCGGTCTCGAGGTTCCACGAGCGATAGAGGCTAAAAGTCTAAATAGGGGTGCCGGGGATTGTTGGAACAAAAACGAAGGAAAGGGGGGAAACAGCCAGAAGCCCTAAGAGGGGTGGGAACCGGCAAAAACGATAAAGTCCTGTATAGACGGATTTGGTGGGATTCTTACGGACTAAATTGGAGCGCCGCGAAGAGAGAAAAGGTCGGGGGAAGGGGGGAAGCGGGGGGGGGAGAAAGAGGTGGTGGAAAGGTAAAATGCGAAAGTGGAGAGCGGTAAGGTGAAAAGCTACGCCGGAGGCTCTCCAAATTCAAAAATAGGTCTCAAGAAAGTGGGTTTGAAGGGTTCAGGGAAAGAAGAGAAAAGAAGGGTGAGGAAGATGCTCTCGAACTAGAAGAGGAACTGCAGCGAAACGCAGGATGCGAAAAAGGGGGTTGCCACGCCATTGCTGGGCGTTGCGGAGGGAGCGGTCGTTCGTGAAACGAAAGGACGGAAAAAAGGAGAAGTAAGGGGTTCTAATAGAGGGAAAAAAGTTGTGATAAAAGCGCATCCCACAATATGGCCGTGAATCCGGAATTGGAAGCCGGCATCAAAGGCAATGCAGGGAAAGGGGGGTTTTACTTGGGAGAGCCGGCTGGCCAAAAAAAAGAAAAGGCCGCACTGGGGGCTCTAGTCTGTCTGCAAGATGGGGGCAGGCCACTTGCTATGTTCGAAATGAAAGGGAACAGGTCGGAGGGGAGGGAACTGATTTGACGTTGGAAGGGAAATACTCAAAAAAAAGAGCTCTGAATTGGGGAGGCTAAGGCTGGTCCCACGAAACCTCGGCAAGTGGAGGGGAGGGGGGTCCGGACATGAGGAAACGCGGGGAACGACCACTACGTTATACCAGGACTACTTTCCTAGATTCGCGGGGGGTTGCTTCAGGGATTTAGGGCTGATTAAAAAGGGGAATACGGGAAAATAAAGAAGAAGAGCAGTCTTGCTTGGGGAATCAAAAAAAGGGATCGTATATAAAGCATAGATTATATGAGAGTGGGACGAACACATGGGACTGGCGGGGAGCGGTTCCGCAAGGAGGGATTCAGGGGAATGAAAAGCAGGAGTTGTTGACCTGGCACAGACACCTATCTAAAAACAGCAAAACACGTGAAAAAGATACTCCAAACTGATCGTGAGGAGAAGGGGTAATTCTTCGATTGGGGGGAAAAAAGGCGGGGAAACAATGGGGAAAGGATTCAGACATAAAACGTGGAAATGAAACCGACTTTGAAGTTCGGGAGGAAGGAAAGGTGAAGGGGCTGGACTTCGCGAGGACTCGCCAAAAGACTCTTCTGCTTTCTGGCGGTTGAGGAAAAGAAAATCTGAAAGGAAACCTAGGATTCAGGGAGGGATGGAAAAAAGGGGGAGTTGGTAAGTCAGATCAAAAGGGGTAAAGGAACGTGATCTTATCACGGGGAAAAAATGGGATGCACTATTACGCTTTCCGGCTGGGGTGGGGGGGGAAAAGGGCGGAATAAAGGAGCTCTGGGTGAGAAAGATCACTCAACCGCCGTTTGAACAATCCGCAACTTTACAGCTGCGGGAAAGCGTGGGAAACGAACTTAAGGGTTAGAAGCCGGGTAGCCGTTTGACGCCGTGGTGGGAAAAGGTGATATCGAGAGAAAATAAAAAGGGATGAGGGGGGAAAAGATAGAGATATCTGCATCTCGAAAAAAAAGGGGAGAACAAAAGAGGAAACGGTCCCGCCGGCTCCCGATTGCAGTCAGTCGTTACCGAACGCATCTGTCACTAAGGTAAGGAAGTCTGGAGGTTGGGGGGAAGACGGAGGGTTAGACCCAACAGAGGAAAAAAAGGATCCGACTCATCGGCAAAACGTTACGCGTCAGCGTTTGCGGTGCTCCTGGACAAAGAAAAATCCCCCCGATTTTCGTCAGGGAGGACACAAACAAAGGTCCACTTCCACGCGGGAAAAGGTTGAAGTCAAATTGTGGGAAGTGAAGGACAACCCATCCCAAACAACAGCGGCGAAAGTCAAGAATTCCAAAAGGAAATAGGGAAAGTCTCAAATGCAAAAGTCAAAAAAGGGTTTTTTGCCAGGTGCTTTGGGGGGAGGAAGAAGGAGACGTTTCCAAATCTTCCAAAAAGAGAAAAGAAACAGAGGATTTTTGAAAAAAAAGTAGCGAAAAAAGAGCAAGGAAGGGATAGGAACAAAAAGAAGCGAGGGAGGAAAGGACAAACCCTCCTGCGTTCGAGGGAGAAAGCTTGAATCAACTCAAACCGCATCACCAGAACAGTTTAGTACAACGGGGAAATGAGGAAGAGGGGGGGGGGGGAGGAAGAACTGAGCTCTGAAACGGACAGAAAGGGGTGGCTCAACAGCAAGCGTGAAGGGGAATTCCCGCGAAATAAATCTATACGCACGCCGCAAATCCTAATGCCAATCTCCTAACAAAAAGGGAAAGGGTGAGCACGTGGGGGGTTCGGGGAAAAACAAGCCGCAGGAAAGGGGGTCGCATTAGAAAGGAAAAAATAAAAAAAAATACTAAAAGTGCGAAGTGGGGTTAGCAGGAGGGCCACCACAAAGCGCGTTTATTCGCGGTTTTCGATTTGAAGAAAAAAAAAGAAAAGATGGCCGAAGGGGCTCGGAAGCATTCCAGAAGGAAAGAGAAAGTCCAATCGCCACACTGGAAAGAACTCGCAGCGTGCGATGGGGAGCACGCCCGCCAAAAAAAAATTTAATGATCTTGGAAAGCAATAACCTGAGAGGGAAGCAGGGAGCGGAGGGAAAAAGAAAAACTCCGGGCCTCACTAAGGAGGGAATGAATGCGCTTGGCATTTTCGACCACATGGATAGAGTAGGACATTGGCCGAAAGAAAACTTGAACCGAAAACCAAAAAAACCCAGCAAAGTGAAGACTAGTGTGAGGAAAGAGAAACGCCGACCCGTGCGGGTCCATAGTTCAGAAAGGAACAATCACAAAACGAGTCTTAAGCAGTGACAAACAAAAAAAAGATGCGGAGAGAAACCATAATTCAAAGAACTGCGCGGCAAATACCGCTCGAACTGGGTGACCCCAAGGGAAAAAAAAAAAAAGGACTTCACTGCAAAGAAAGGACAAGAAGAACCCGTACTTAATTCTGAATCACTTGGTCCCAGAACCCCCATACTGAGAAAATTAATAGATCAGAGGGGGAAAAAAAAAGGCGTAGTGGGAGGAAGGAAACGGGCCCTTTCAGCAAGCGTTCAAGGAGTCCACCGGGGACTATCAAAGACTTCCGTCTTCGAGGAGGTTGGAATAACGGAAAAGGGTACTGTCAATGGGGGAATGAGGAAAAAGATTAAAAAAAAAGTCCTTGGGGGGGGGAGAGAAAAGAAAGTTTGCCTGTAGATCCCTTCAAGAAAAAAGGAACGAGGGAAACTTTTCTAGGGACTCTTCTTTTGCAAGTAAAAACGAGGAGCACGATCCGAAAAACCTTGAAGGAAACTGGGAGGGTAAAGGGAGCGGGAGGAAAGGGGGGAAAGGAAAACGTTGCAAAATACGCTTCCCTCCTCTTAAGGAGGGGGGGGGGAAGACAATTCAACGTTTTCGATCTCATGTAAACTTAAACAACAAAAACAAATCCAAGGGGAGACCACATGAAGGGAGAAAAAGACAGCTGGATGAAAAACCGTGAGTCATATCCGGGGGGCCACTCCCAAACCATCACACGAAAAACCAATTGATGAGCAAAAATGAATGATTGAAAGAGAAAAGATCCATGCGAACTCTCCTATAAAAAAAAAGAACCCGAAGCGAAGTAACAACCAGAAACGGCCAAAAAACACATAAAACAAAAAAAAAGGAAAAGGAGGAGGGAGATGTGGACCGGCGAAGGCGGAACGGACTCTGCTGTTAAAGGGAACTTTTTGCGCTGGTCGGGGGGGCGATAGTAGCTCTAATTGCGTGGAACTGGAAGAGGGAAATGGGACGGAAAGAATGAGTTAAAAAAAAAAAGGGGTTCGCAACTAAAACGGTTTCTAATCAGAGGGGAAGGGGTCGCCGGACTATACGGGATTATACATCGGGCGTGGCGGTGGGTGGGTCCCGGTGCCCACGAGCAGGAAGAAGGGAAAAAACGGGTCGGACGACTGTCGTGGGAAGAAGAGGGGGAATTGAAGGGATCGCGAGCGAAAAAAGCTTCGGGGGTAACCACTTTCAATCTCCGTGAAGTACGGGGTGTCTAAATTGCAAAGAAAATCTGGAAGAGAAAGGGGGGATGAGGACTTGAGGGCAGGGAAAAGAAGGAAGGAGGGGGAGCAAAGTTGCGTCGAAATCTGGGTTTGGAAAAGGGGGGAGGAATTTTTTAACCTATCTCCCTAGAGGAAGACCGAGGGGGACGACCTTTAGTCACCAATTCAGGAAGGGAAAAGTTGAGGGTAATTGAGGGGGGGGGATAGGGAAGCTTGCTTTAACAGACGGACGGATAGCAAGGGAGTTACCGTCGCGATGCTGAATGTAAGACGAACGGTGGGGGGTCGAACTGAAAAAAGGGAAAGGAAAGCTGTCGACTCTAATTGTCAAGGTGGGAGGGGAGGGAACAATTATTGGGGGTGCCCGTGGGGGGCTACGAACTTTGTTAAGAACTTCCAAATTACATGGGCAGCGCAGCGCATCTGTCGTGAAAAAGGTTTGTTTGTGAACCTTCATTCCAAGATCAAAGTGTTGGGGGGGTAAACATAATTAGGAAGAAAAAAAAACGTTAGGAAACAAGGGGGAACAATTAGGGAAAGAAAAGTTGCGGGGGGGAAGGGGGAAATTTCGTCTGTTCGTTTGATAGTCAAGGAAACAAGGTGTAGGACGACGGGAATATCTCCGGTCGCGGGAAACAAGGAGAAGAAAACAATGATCATCTCTTAAGGGTGAAAGGTGAGGGGGGAGGTCCCCAATCAGAATCCTAAGGGGGTAATTATGGAAAGGAATTACAGGGGGGTGCGGGGAGAGCCGGGGCGGCCGACAAATCCTCACTTCTTGCCTTGCAGGGGGCGAGGCTTAGAACTAATTAAAGTAAAGTTGAGCTACCGGGTAATTCTGGACCGGGGGGTCAAGTTTAAGGAAAGAAAAACGAAAAAGGATAGAGAGGGGGAGTCGGCTCGAAGGTCTGGCAAGACGAAAAAGGGTCTCACTTTTAGAGTTATTGGAAGGGGGGCTACAGAACGTTCTGCCGCGAAGGAAAGACACTACTTGAAAAGGAAGAAGGGGTCATTGACGTATAAGGGAAAGAATGATTAGTTAATTTCATCGAAACTACCGATTGACTCTAGAGGAAACAGTCGTGGAGGGGGGGGGTCCACAACGTGCTGTCAAGAGGGAGGGATTAAGTTGTGGAGTCTCGAAGTGGAGAAATCCGGGCGTGCTTGTTAGAAGCAAAACGGAAGGGGGGAGAGTCTCAGAGGGTTTGAAAAAAGAAAGACGAGGAGTGACTGGGAAGAACAACGAGACATGAAGTGACATTTGTGAACTTCTCTTTGCGGAGAAGGAAATCCAGGTGGCGAAAATTTGGGGGAAGACCGGGGGTTTAAACACGATTGGGGCTGGGTTCCCACAATGATATAAAAGCACCTTTACCTTAAGCGGCTGGTACTGAGAAAGTACAAAGGGAAGAGGAGGAGGGGCAAAAACTCTAACTGCAAAGCCTTAAAATATCTTTGTGAAGGGGAAGACCTCGAAAAAAGGGCAGGGATGGAAAAACCAAGACGTGGCGAAAGATCTGGGTTGGGGGATCAAGGCCACGCGGGGGAGGGGGATAGAGAGAGAGTGCTGAAAAGAGGGGAACGCAGGACGCTTTGTGGAAAGGAGACGGAGTCCAAAATGGCGCAGAGGTTCAAAATATCACAAGTTTCACAAAAGAAAGCGCAACTTGTGAAGGGCGAACCGGAGAAATTCAGGAGAGGACGAAAAACAAGCGTTAGGGAGACGGGGCAGAAAGTTTTGACAGGCCGTGACACAGGGGGGAAAGAGATGCAG
>Ga0179593_1477279_pt1 | contig 33014 bp, 25 predicted proteins | sample CZODoug2_1_08_16_FD_185931 | JGI IMG/M metagenome (GOLD analysis project Ga0179593, IMG submission 185931) | Vadose zone soil fungal communities from Angelo Coast Range Reserve, California, USA - CZODoug2_1_08_16fungal (PacBio error correction) | ecosystem: Environmental > Terrestrial > Soil >...
AATTTGAAGCTGAGTCTCGAAAACAATACGGGAATGCAAGCCGGACAAACATCTGGTGCCGTCGGTAATCAAAAGGGGGGGAGCTAAGAAAAACCAACCAAAAAAAACTGGCAGAAAAAAATGGGCTAGGCAGTCCAGGGGAGCCTTCATCCGAGGGGCGAATTAAAACGAGAAGAAAACCCGAGGGGAAGGAACCGGAGGGAGGCGAAAAAATGGACTCGTAAACGAGTTGGGAACAAGAGAAACTGTCGAGGACGGGAAAAAAACTAGGAAAGGATTCCGAAACGAGAATGGAGAATTTGGGTGGGGGGGGGTTAGTTTGCCGGACATGTGGGGTTGGACGTGGAGAGAAAAAAAAGGGAAACCTCTGGAGGAGGAAAAGAGCCGTCGGACTTGTCCTCAGACGAAGAGTCGCCAGAAAACAGCGGGCGGTAGTTTGGACGGAAGGGAGAAATGAAGGTTAAATCTTCAAACCGATAAAAAAGGATCAGCAGGGGAAATTACGAGCGGGGAGGAAGGGGTTTCAAAGAAATCGGACAAGGAAGAACGGGGCGGTCGAGATTCGCCAGGGGGAAAGGAACTGACTCAGACTGTTTGTCTGGCCCGGGGTCAGATATGGAATCCTAAAGAGAGCCTGAGGTCAAGGGACAAACATACACTATATAGGGAAGTCGACCCGAAAAAGGGTCATCCCGGGAAGGAGGGGACAAAAGTTTGAAAGGCTGGGGGTCGAGATCTCTATACTGTGAATGAAAGTCTCTGAGGGGAGGGAAGGTTTAACAAGATAAAATCGGGGGGGGGATAGCAAAAAAGACTTCTTTGTGGGAAATGTGGGCGACCCAACAGGGGCATAGAGTGGGAAGGAAAAAAAGGAGGAAACGGCTGCGGTCTCATCTTCACACCGGGCTGTGGGTAGGAGTGAAAGGAAAAGAACCAGAATTGACTGATCCAGGAAGAGGGGGAAATTTTGGAAGGTGAGGGAAACCGTGGGGGTGGGGCAGATCGGAATACTGCTTAAGGCGCGAGCGGGCGGCTGAATACGAAAAATACAGTCGAAGGGTTTAGAAACACTGGGGTACAAAGGAATCTAAGCAGTGAAGAGAAGCAAGATGGTCAACAGCTTCCTGAGATTTCGCGACGGGGTGAAAACCATTCAAAAACTGTGGTCGAGGGAGGACGGGGAGGAGTGTGCTCTGTGGCCTTAACGTAGGACGAGGGAGAAACGTGCTTGTGTAAGACTGAGTGAAGGAGAGCAGCCTATGAAGCTTTGGTCGAAAAACGAGCAAAGCAGGAAAGGCGGAAAGAAGCAGGAGACCCCGTTAGGTCCAGCATGAACTACAAACTGGGGTGATTCGTACGACAGGGGGGGAAAGAGGTTGTTGAGCACGGACCCGGGGAACATCAGGCGGCGGAAACAAAAGAACGTCAGTAGTAACTAAAAGAAAAAAAAAAAAAGACAAAATAGGTATTAAAAGGTAGGGGTCATGTGCCGACCTGGTGCATCACGCATCGTGGCTAGAAAAGATAAACCAAGGGAGGGGGAGAAGTGGGGGGAAAATCATCCGTTCCGATAGAAGAAATAATTCCGGCCAAGCAGGGGAGGGGCACAAAGAAAAGGATGGGAAGAGCAAAAACAAAGGGACTCTAGGTCCTCCACTCTGGTTGGAAGGTTGTCAAGGTCACAAAAGGCGAGGGAAACAGAGTGAGGAAAAGGGGCGGGAACGTCAGAAGGGAGACTAGGATGTTGGTGTCCGGGACGATCGGCACTACACACCTGAAAAAAATTCTTTTTCGGATCCATCTCCCAAAGAAGAGGCGGGGGCAAAAGTCAGGCCTTGGGAAAAGAAAAAAAAAAAAATTATTTGACGTTCAACTGTGACATAGGTATTTCAGGGGAGGCGAAGAAGTGTCAAAAATAGGTATTGCGGGGGAACAGGCAAAGGGACCCAGGACGAGGGTTCAATTGGTTCAGGCCTTCGTGCGAGCCAAGGAATGCTGTATGCACCCGAGGAAGTAAACAGGGCAATGGGGAACATGCGAAATGGTCAAAGAAAAGAGGGACAAAACGATACAGAACGGAAGGGGGCGACTTTTTCGGGGGGGGGCATAATACTCCACGCTATTCGTCCTAAACGATACGATACTGAGGGGGGTAACAAGGGAAGAGGGCGGAACCCTTCCGTTACGACATATTGGGGAAGGTCAGGTTGGGCGTCACCTTGGAACGGACGTGGGGAAGTGGGAATGGGGGGGGGGCATGGAAGAGGGGAGACCTAAAAAGAATAAAAGTCAGAATAAAATCACCTTTTTCGGCACGAAAAGCGGTCTAACTTTAAGGAACCACAAGTGAGACGGCTATGCAAGACTTTCCAAGTCTCCTGGTACAATAGCTTCAGAAGTGTGTGGTGTCGTGTTTGATCCTCCTCAAATGGGAAGGAGTCCGGAAAGAAAAATAGAAACTAGTTAGATGGGTTGGGGTGCAGGTACGCGGTGCAGTGGCTGAGGAAAGGGCCCTGGGGGGGTTAGTTTACCGAGAAAAAAAAAATAAAGAAGACAACACACAAAATGGGGAACTAAGAACTTGGACTGGAACAACAGCCGAACAACAATGACGGTCCTCAAAAAGAGAGGGGGGGGAGAAAACACGGGGTTACGGAGGGGGGGGTGAATTGTAGACATGGACTGATAAAGGGTTCATCGGAAAAGACTGCAAGAGAAGGGGTTTGGGTGGGGGGGGGTTGCTGTCCCAAATAAGGTTTACTGAGCCATGGTGAAGAGGAGTCACTAGATAGCGGGGGTGAAAGGGGAGGACTTGTACGAGGGGGAGAGCATTTCCCAACATGGGAGCGAAGCTTGCGAACCAGAGGGACGGGTGCTCCCGGTGAAAAGGGTCAGCCAGGGAGGCAGGACTGCACGTGGAAAAGGGGGTCAGTAAAAGCCACGAAAACCCATAATGTGGACCTGAAAAACGAGTGGGGGGGGGGGAGATAAGGGTCTGGAAAGGGGGAAGGGATGGACTAGTACTTTTGTAGGGAATTGTTACTGGTCGAGGAACTAATAGGAAGAGAGGTCGAGGGGGGGCGTACAGGAAAAAAGGGCTTCTGTTGGGGGGGGGGGACCCCTCAACGAAAGACCTCAAATTTGACCAGACGACTCGCGAAGACGGTCCTTCGGGGCCAAATTTGGGGGGGGGCACCGATGAAGAGGGGGACAGGGGAGTAATAAAATGATAGGGATATACAATACAGTGTGCTGCCGATGGTAGAAAGAGCACTGTAGCTTTAGTGAAGAAAAGGAGGACAAGTCTTCACAGGGGAAAAGGGAAAATCATCAATACCATCAAAAATATTAAATTCTTTTGGAAATTTCAGAAACGTCAAATGTTGGGAAACCGCCAGGGGAGTTTGAAGTAAGGGAGGGCCAGGAGGGGGGTAAAACGTGTTTACTTATGGGGCCGGGTGCGGGAGGGGGCAAAAACACCTCACGGTGGAGAAAGTGCAAAAAACGGTGGGAAAAGAGAAGGCAATAAAATACCGTCTGACAACTAGCGATCCCACTATGGGATGGAATGGCCCCAGAAAGTAAAAAAAAGGGGGCAAGAGCGAGAAAAAACAAACTTTTAAAAGTAAATAAAATAGCTTTCTTTAAAAGCTAGGGGAAAGGCGAAAAATGCAATCCATGGATAACATTTAGGGGACCGTGCAATCCAGCGGAAGCAAAGGGTCAATGTCCGCGCTAGTGGATCTTAGGGAAGGGTGACCTAAGCTTACACTAGACCATACCGAAAAACTGACTCCCAGAAGCGTGAAAGCACATGCTTTACAACCATAGGGTAGGGGGTAGAGGATGAAGATAAACAGAAAAGAGGGGGAAAAGGAAAACTAGGTTCCTGTGGGGAGGCGCTCGGGGTGAGAAGTAAAAGAACATGGAAGCAAACGGGGAGATGAAATAAGGAAAAGAAAATAGGAAGGGACAATAAAAGACTGCTCGCAGGAGGTCGGACAATTCTTGACCACTCGCAGTTATAAAAAGGGAACACCAGTTCATTGGCAGAGAAATGCGAAAAAAAAGGAGCTTACCAAGGGGAAAACGTTATAGGCTCTCTTCTTTGAAACTACATTACAATTTTTGAAAGAGAGAAATGGAGGTAAGAGAGTAAAAATTTTCAAAAAAAAGTCATTTTTGTAGGGAAGCGCATGGGTACCGGGATACAAGACTTAAAGTTCAAACAAAACCCACAGTTGCCGAGGGGCCCGCACAATCGTGAGGGAGGGGGGGGCAGGAAGGGAAGGAGAAACAAAACTAGATGAAGAACGTCTCTCTCTCGAAAAAAACAACAATGTGGGACGTAAGCTTATACACTGATTCGATAGGTCTGGATATTCGAAGTGGTAAAAAAAGATCGGATGGGGTAAACGGGGGGGGTGAGGTGTGAATGTCATCGGAAGGGGGCCAATTTAAAAAACGTGGGCAGACCAGTCCTACGAACATGGGGGGTGCGTCTGGGAGCACCCTGGGCTAACTGGGGTTGTTCATAAACACTGGGGATGTGAGGGAAAAAACTATTCTCAGCCTGGAAATGGTAAAACAAAGAAACTACATGCAAGCACACAATCCTGACTATGAGAGAATTAAAGGCTGGTCTTAAATACGTGAAGAGGACTTCGGAAGATAGGAAAAAGACAACATAGAAAGCCGATTGACGAGATGGTGAATATGAAAAGGGAAAAGAGAGATTCAGTTAGGGAGCACGCCTCCTGCTCCATGGAGGTAGGGGAGGAGAGGGGGGTGAAGTAAAGGGCGGCCGGGAATAAAAGTGAAAAAAGTTTCACTAGGAAAATATGGGGGAACTAAGCGGGGCATAATGATTAGCAATAGGGGGTAGATGCAAGAGGTGAAAGGTAGAGGGTTGGACGGGAGTGGCTAAAAAGGGGGGGGAAAAAAAAAAGAGTGCTTCTCGGGGTGACTTCCAAAAATGTAGTTTGGGGTACCAGTGCCGAAACTTTGGGGGGCGAAAGGAAGGTCTGATGGTCTCTCTCACTGATAATAACGACAACACGAAGTTGGACTTACTCCTTAATCGCCCGTACCGAAAACAGAAGACAATTCTAGAGAACGACTGTAAAAAAAAAGGGTAAAACGAGGTGGGGGGGCGCGGCGGGAAGCGCTTCTGGGGCTACTGAACAAAAAGATTAATAACCCGCGGGTAGGGGATAAGAGGGACAAAATACCTACAGTAAAGAGCTATCAAGGTGTCTCTGAAACTTATGGAAGGAAGGGGAAACCATGAAGGGAAAAGAGTAAAGGGGGTCCAAAGGAACAGAAGGAAAAAAACATTGAAGGTGACCTAATAAAATTTGCGGGGGGCTTAGGGGATGGGAGACAAGCGGGGGGGGATCCTCTCCGGCAAGACAAACGAACTGGGGTAAGGGGACCCTCACAGGGAGTTGTAGATGATATTGATCGGGGGGTGTTTGGCAAAGTAAAAAAAATGCACTCCATAAAAACAAAAAAAAAACGAACTGGGGAAGAGGAAAATGAAGAGCTCGAGAAAGATTGCCCCAAAAAAAAAGGCAGAGGGTTAGTCGGAGAGTCATTAAAACTAGGATGCCCGGGAAAGGGAACAGTCGGGGAGCGACCGCCTCCGAAGTCAGCGGAAGAGTACCAAAAAAAAGACGTCGGGATATTTGCAAGGAGTGAGCCAAGCTCCAAAGATCTGCAAAAGACAGACGATGGAAGACAAAAAAAGGAAAGCTGGCTTGTATAGTTTGGAAAGACAAACAAACTTCCTTCTTAAGTGGAACGAGTGAGCAAGACAAAAGCATCCACAAACAATCTCCTCCACCCGGGGGACGCCATTCGTACAAATAAGCAATACTTGCGGAAGGGGGGACAGCAGAAAGGGTCTCTGTTGGTAAAAAAAGCAAAGGGGGGAGGGTGGGGCCTCTGCCACGGGGATGCGGGACGAAGGAAAAATTAGCGCGAACAAGGGGCCGACACTAAAACACAAAATCAACCTTGGGGGAGGGGAAAACAAAACAGAGCCACAATAAAGGAATACCATCCTAGTAGATAAAAAAGAAAGTGCAGAGCAAGTTAATTGGATCTGAAACACCCTGGGTCGTAATCTGAGGGTGGGGAGGGAATTGACTGGGGGCAAATAGGAACAGGCGTAGAAAAAAGCTTGGGGGGTGGAAGTGAGGAAGAGCTGGGCAAAAAACTATCAGGCATCTCCAAGGGAGACTCGAACGAATATCGAAAGAAAGGAACAGGGAAAAACATAGTCGACTCAGAAAAGACGGAAATAAGGGGCTTGTTTAGGGGGAAAGAAGAGGGACAAAAAAGTGTAAAGACGAATAACAACAAATTGCAATGGTACGAGGGGGGACCTTCTTGCGGCGAGGGAGAAAGAACGAGGACACTGACGGTGTGGGGACCTGACGAATCCATAAATGGGAAAGTCTCAGCTGGCACCACAGGGGGGTACAAAAAAGGGGGGGGAAAAGAGACTAGTCCGAGCGGCGGAAAGGCAAAAGGAGCGAAAAAGGGTACGGCCGAGCTGCGAGTATCAAAGGGGCAAATGGTGGTTCTAAGTGGTGCTCGGTCGCACCCCGAGAAGCAGTTGAATGAAGGGAGTGCGAATAGACAAGGGGGGCCATTGTAAAGTACATTTCTCTCTGAACTTTGGGTAAGGTGGTGGACTAGCGGGGGGGTGTGTTCAGCACTGAGAAAGGGTCGGTTTCAAGAGTGGAGACGAAGTCGAAGCCAAAATGGGGGCGAGCAAAAGACATCAGGATGTGGGGGGAAGAATCAGAACAACTCGGGGGTAGGAAGGGGTCGTGATAGGAAAACCTTGGTAGAGTGCTGCAGGAATTGGGGGAGGATGTCTGTCTTGTGGGGGATAATTTTGGCGATGGTGAGAAGAATAACTTAATGTTATCTGGTGCCGTAAACGGAAAGGAGGATCGAATGGGAGGAGAACGGAAATTTCCCATACCGTGCTATTAAGGATGATCAGACTTCGGGATGGGGGTGATAGGAGTGGGGCAGGGTGGCTAGAGGCGCGAGGGTGGATGGGGTGGAGTGTGGGCCAAGCCGAAAAAAAAATTCCTGACTCATCAAGGGAAGAGGAACGCTGAAACTCAACTGTAAAAAGACTCACCCAAACGGTATGATGAGGTGCAACAGTTGAACCCGCCCTGGGGGGGGGACGAAAAAAAGGAGAAGAAAGAAAACGGTGTGGCCGCGCGAAGGTTCATGGGAATGGTACTGGAAGGGTGGAAAGCAGATTAAAGGACAGGGGGAAAGGGGCAGCCTTGGGACTGGGGGCAGAGAAGTCCAAAAGCTGAGATCGAGAGGGGGAGGCCGAGTTAGTGAAAAAGGAGAAAACGTGTCATCTAAGACACAACGAGAAGAGCAAGCTTTCGGCCTAACAGATCTTGGACCACGTTAAGGAAAGGAAGAACGTCGGGTCGTGCGCAATAGAGGGAACAAGAAGGTAAACCATCGTACTCGTCGCAGTATGAGAGAATGGATTGGGGGAAACAAAACCCGGACACTCCACGCGCAGGAGATGAAAGCATTGCCGCAACACGGAAAAAAGTAAGTGAAAACATATCACATGATGCCCGGAGGAGAGGGCAGAACACCATCGGTGGAAAAAAAGGCTCAGAGTTGGGGGTGAGCGGTGATGTGTTACAGGTTTATGGATTCTGGGCCTGTCATCCACAGGGGAAGAGTGGCCGAATGGGTCATACGAGAAAAGGGTAATATGGCGGCGGTGCCGGGGGAGACCTCCTACTTCTATCACTAAATTATATTTTGATGGAGAGACCATAAAAAGGGACTGATGGGGGGAAAGCAATGTGTTACTCAATCGACCGCCAAGCGCAGCGGGGGTGTCGTGTTGGTTGCGGTCAGGGTCTTCAAGGGGACACGGCGGGGTTAAAAAACTTCTCCCTCTGGCCAAAAATACCAAAAAAGGACCTTAGGGGAGGGGTCCAGAGGGTATGCCAAAGGGAGACTAGGGACTAACTGGGCGAACAGGTGGGGGAGATGCTTCTGGCAACAAAACCCTCGCCCTGGAAAAGCCACATGAGGGGGGGTCGCTTTGGGGGGCAAAAGTTTTACGGAGGAGGCGGGGCCCCAGATATACCGGCAAACGATGTAGAAATTGATAGGGCTCACAAAAAAGGAGGGGCAAAGAAGAATGGAATATAAAAGAGCACGCGATAAATGCGTCCTGGCGGCGAATAGACCAAGGGCTAAAGAAGGTGGGGTCTGGGGGACCGGGCTAATAGAAGGGACCCTGATTTAAGGCGCAAATTAGGAGGGCTTAAGGGAGAGTGAAGTGGGGGAAATGAATAAAGATTTTGGTGGAGAGTACTTGGGTTAAAAAACAATATAAATGCAGGCTCTCAGATTATCAAAGGGGGACTGGCTGTAAAGCGAAAGCGAGGGTCGCTCAAAGATGCGAATAGCATGAGAAGGGGGTGGTGGGGTAATTGGAGGGGGCTGGGGGGGTGAACAGGCAACACCGAATAATAAGGAGAATACTTTAGCCTAGCATGGGTGAAAAACCTAGATTGATAAAATAAAATCGGGAAGGGTATACGAAGGGAACATTTCGGGTCAACCTAACCTACAAAGGAGGATTCTAACATACTCGGGGTATGTGTCTGGCAGATCTTTTGGCCAGATAGCTATGGGGTTGGGGAAGGACATAAGGGTAAAAATAAACGTTCAACGATGAATAGAAGTATCATGGGCATAACTCCTGGGGGTGGTTCAGCCATAGAAGAGGGCCTGGAACCTTATACAGCGAACGGGCTGGGGAAAATGCTTCACGCGGGCCCCAAAGAAGGGGGATCGAGGTGTGAGCTGGCACGGGTGGGGTGGTAGGGGTGTGTAGGGGAGGCAAAAAAGGTGTTCCAAATCGAAGGGGGCGAAAGCCTCATTCCTGGTAGGTCACCGAAGGGGGGGGGCGGTAAAAAGTAAGTGTGTGAAGAGATAGAGGGGGACTGTACCTCCTCTGGTCAGGGGTGAATTAGAAAGGAATAAAGTGTATACGGGTTGAAGGGGAGGGGGGTTGGCTAGGCGGAAGGGGCGAATGGGTAGGGGGCTGAGCAAGCGGCGATAAGAGAGGGAAGTGGTTTGTTCATGGACAATCGCAAAAGAGCACTGACCCCATCTTACCGGGGAAAGTAAGAAGCAGCTAGAGTTTGGTAGCTGAAGGGAGGACTGGAAAACCATGCTAAATGGCGGCAAAAGTTGGGAGGACAAAGAGAAACCTTGCCGAACCGCTAAAATAGGAGACGGGACGGTCTTGCAAGTGTGGACCAATGGGACAAGCCTGTCAAAGCGATCAAAGGGAAAAAAAGGGAAGAAGAAGACATAAGTAGGGCGTAAGTGTGGAAGATTGGAAGTTTTGGGACGAACGACGCAGAGCTCAAAAAGGATGGAGGGGAATGAGGAATAGTCTGTCGTAGGGTATCGTCGGAACGATTCCTATGTACAGAAAAAAAAAGGGATCGAGTGGGAACTTCCGCAGGGATACACGGGGTGCTCGCAGCGGAGCATCAGGTGCGTTAGCGGATGGAACGGGCAACACGATGCATCTATCACCGGGGGGGAAGATTCCAGAGAGGGGGGGAAAAGGGAGGGGAAGATCATTCTCCAAAAGAACTGCGACAACGTTTATATGGATATAAAAGTGATCGTGAATAAGGACCAGGAAGAAAGGAAAACTGTCGGGGGTCTGGCTTTCATGGGGTGTCCGTCGGCGCGGGTCGGGGGGAAATAAAACCACCCTCCGTGAGGTGGCTTCAGGATAGGAAAGAAACGTCGGGGGCAGCGTGGCCGTCTGCAAACAAGGAGTCACCGAACCGGGGTTAAAAAGGGGGGAGATCATGTCAGGGAGTTCAAGGATGCACGGCGACGCCTCGTCCAAGAAAAAGGTAGGAGTGGCAAGAGGGAAAAAGGGGGGGGGAGGTCAGGGGCCACAACGATGGACAAGGAGGCCTGACAAGACTAAGGGTGGGTCCGAACGAGAAAGGGGTGGTTGTTTCCAAGCGCAATCAACGCGTACACCTGGAACAAGCCCGTAGGTAAAAGATGGACATAAGAAGATCCGCGTCCTGAAAAGCGGTTCCACCAAAAGGGGGAGCGAAATGAAGTAAAGTGTTCAGGATCACCTGAGTAGGCCTCCAGGAAATAGAAGGCTCCCTGAAACTGTAGCCTGCCGTCGGAGCCAGAGTATAACTGGAGTCAGAACGTAAACTTAGGAGCAAGGGTCTCGAGGGAGGGACAATCACAGGTTCTAGCCAGAGAGGTCTCATTGGGGGGGTATTACGTTCCGGCTCAAGGGGGCATCTTGGGGGAACAGATATGTAAAGGAACATAGACAAAGAGTGGGAGCGTTCATGAAGATAGAGGCGTCACCAAGAAGGACGCCTGATAGGGGTGGTGGGGAGAATCAGGGATTGCAGGGTAGTAGGGGGATGTACCCGGGGGGGAACTCTCCAGCAGGGGACCAAACAAGAATCTAGGCGCGTGCTTTCCTGTTCCACGAGGTGAAAAAGGGCCCAAGGAACGCTAGGGGCTACGAGAAAGGGTTCCACCTGTTACAGGGGGACCCCGAGTGGTACATCCGAAGGGGGTCCCGGACCCGGGATGGGACTCAGATGAGAGAAAAAGGGCGCGGCGAATGGGTAATTTGACGGGGTAGAGGGGGGGGGGGGGTGGCGGAAACTTACGAATGCAAAGGTGATAACCCGAAGACCCATATGTGGGCCGGCCAATGGGGGGGTTAACGCATCATCTTCCTGATGGTGGGAGAGGGGGAAAGGCTCGGGGAAAGGACAGCCCGAGTCCTTGGGGGCGAGGCAGTCAGGAGTACATGAGGGGGGGGGGTAAACTTGGGCAGAGGAAAAGACTCACGCCACAATACTACGAGGTACCGATGCTGTCCGGAGTCGTCTGAGGCGAAGAATTCTGGCGACCCTTTAAGACTTAGGGAAGTGGGGAAGGTTCCGGGGTGGAAAAGGGGGAATCAAGGGGGTAAGGCATGAACGGGGGACTCTGGGGGGAGGCTTCAGGGGAAATGTTTGTACACCGGCTAGGGCGAAAAGAAAAAAGGCTGTGAAACAGAAGACACAGGAGGTGGCAATTAAGAGGGGAAGTTAGCATCCGGGAGCCACTCTTCTCAATGAAAACGGGGGGGGAGTGAAAGGGGAGCAGGGGTCAGGCCGGGAAGTAGTGGGCGTGGCCGACGTGAGGAGCAACAGAGCAGGACAGGACGATCAGGAAAAGCTTGTCCTTCGCGTCCAGCATGAAGAAAGAGACGCACTCATTGCAGAGGGGGAGGCGAAGATTGGGGGTGTCATCGAACAGTGGAAGAGGGGTGTCAATCAACAAGAGGTAAGAGTAGAGAGGGGAAAGGCACCTGTGGAAAAGAAAAGTGCATAAGGTAGGAGAGGAGAAGGCGCTCTAGGAAAGGGGATGGACTCGGGGGAAAAAAAGGTCCTTCCCTGGGTACTGGGAGGATGAGTGTCCCCCCACGGAAACTTCGTCATGTCCGTTAAGGAAAAGAGACCGGGAAAGACAATGAGGCCAACGGGACGAGGGGGGGGAAGAACGACATAGAGAGGTGAACGATTTGTTCTAGGGTTACAGGTCTTATAGGGGGGTAACTTAGGCAACGGGGAAAAGACGAAAGGGGGGTATTAAAAAGAAAGAAGTCCCGTGCGCCGACTCAAAGTGCAAAGAAAAAAAATGGTGGGATCTGCAAAAAGAACACGCAAAAGCCTTCAGGAAGGCTTGCGAGGCGCGGGAAAAAGAATGAGAAGTATGAAACCGCGTGATATTGGAAACCACAACACGAGCCGGAAAAATCGACAAGTAGGGGGCTCACGGCCGGGGGCGACCGACAGTACACCCTCAGAAGGACTAACAAAGGGCCATTGAAAATGAAGAGGGGGGAACACCAAAAAAAAAAGAGGAAAGCCTCACCCATCTGGGATACAGGGGTAGACCGGGGGGAACTCGTGAATTCGCGGAGAACCATGGAAGAGGTACGGGGGAAACGGCTTGTAACCGGAAAGCAACGCGAGGGTTCCGGGCTCCGTAAGAGAAAAACGGATGGAGAAAGGCGTGATGAAGGACTTAGATACGGGCTCGAAAAGGGTCATATGGGGAAAAAGAACGAAGTGGCGCATCGCAGGACCTTGAAACCTCGGGATACTCTCCTAACGCACTGGGAGCGTATATGGGGTTGAGGGGGTACGTTCAGGAACGGGGGGTTGAAGACTGGGGGGGTGGCCGAATATCAAGAAAAAGGAGGCATGTGGACTGCCCGAGAATCAACAATATCTGCGGGGATTTAACTTGCAGGAAGATGATGAAAAGGAGGAAAGATAACATCAAAAGGGGAAAGAGGAGGGGTACCAAGGGGAAAAAGAGAAAGTGAGTTGAGGAAGATCTGAGAAAAAAGTACACCATCTTCTAAGGTAGGACAAGATACAGGTGGCTTTCTCAAGCAGGAGGGGTGAGGTGGGGGTGGGAAAAAAAACTACGTCGGAGGACGGGGGCTAACCACCGAACGGTTAACGTAGAAACGATGAAAGTAACGGGGGGAACAAACTTCCTCTCGAGCCTCGACGAGATTGTTGATCTATCCTGAGGGGTTAGGGGGGATCAACCCAACAGACTTTCGGGTTCTGGGAAATGATCATGGGGTTGGTGGGAAAAGGGGGGTGGTGTCAAGTCTCGAAGTAAAACTCGGGTCTCGGGGTGTCGCAAAGTCATATGGCTCTCAGAGAGGATATGCATGAGGGAAGGGTGGATTACGGCAATCAGCGACAGGACGGAATATCAAGTAAAGTCAATTTGAAGGAGGAAAGAATTTGTGCGTGGGCATTGTTAACGGGAAAGGGGCTTCGAAGTTGACCAAGCGATGAAGAAGGACGGTAGCGGGGGGGATAACGTACAAGGCATGAGAGAGTTTTACGAGGAAGTGTGTCTAAAACTCCTAATCTGGGTTGGGGGGGGGGAGCGAGGACAATATCTGAGAAAAGGGAAAACCGAGAAGAAACATTTTTCCCCGTGTTAGAGGGCGAAAGACTGTCGGTGAATCGAAAAGAAGTTGAAAGTACTGGGAGGGGGGACGGACGGGACTGCTCCAGGTGGAGATGAAAGAGACTTGTGATCCGGAAAAGGAAAATCGATAGGAAGAACGCCGGTAGATCCTAAGGGACTAGAGGATTTGGAGGGATGATTTTGGGGGCTTACGCTCATGGAAAGGATACGCTGATAGAAACGTGCCAAAAAAACGGATGGTCCGAGATGGCAAACTTTGAGTCCATCAGGACCTTTGGTCATTCTTGATCGGACGTATTAGGAACATGGGCGGGTGGCAAAGGAGCTGACCTAGACCCAGATCACTGTGGACAAAACACGGCAACCAGACGGAAACGTCTCGAAAATATCCCTTCATCGCGTGACCGGGGGCGCCGCACTGCATAAACGTGGGGAGCTGGCCTCCAACATTGGCTGCTGTGGAGAAAAGGTTATTCCAGCCATAGAGTTCTGGGAAGGAAGTGATCAGGGTTGGCTCTAAACACGCGGGGAGAAACGGACCACGTTTCGGCTTTCAGCAAAGACAGGTGTAAAAAATTAGGGTTGAAAAATTTACCATTAGGCAAGTCTTGAGTCGGCTTCGGAATCGTGAACCGTCGGTAGCAAAGTAGGGTCGTAATCTATGAGATGGGGCTGGAAAAGCACGGGAGGCAGACGAACTTGCTGGGGGACAATAAAAGGGGTTACGTTTGTCGCGCCGCCGGGAGGCACACGAGGGGAAAACAGTTTCAGGGGGAAATGAATAATGGGTTCAAGAGGCCGAGAAAAATCAGCATTTGTTTTACAGGCATAAACAGAAAAAGTAGTCAGGGTCCAAAAATGTTTAAGGAGAATTAGGAGCCGCGATGCTGAAAAAAGCAGCCATTAAATATTAGGGGAATGGGTGAAGAAGTGGTTGCAAAGAGGTCCAAATCTGCCATAAGCCGGGCTGAACGTGCACGCTGGTGCGTTTGCCAAAAGGGGGAAGGGAAGCGTGTGACGGAAACGTGGAGTAAGAGGGGGCTTAAAAGGAAATCGAAATCAGGACCAATCACAACGAGGGGGACTCAGTAATCCAAGACCATTCGGAGGCAGTCGGGTGGGGAAGGGGGGCGTTATCAGTGGGGGAGGAAGGAAATGCAAGCTTAAGTTGAAGGGTGGGTTCTCTGTGCGGGAATGGAATGATCGTACGCGAAGGGGCAAGGGGACGGGGCACGGGCAAACCTCTAGGACAAGAATATGGAAGGTTGATAGCGGGGTCAAACTCCGAAAAAAAGGATAAGGAGAGCTGTAAGCCGTAGAAAAGGAAGACCGAGGGAGGGGTAACAGTCTAGGACTTGAACAAACAGGGGGGGCCTGGAGGAGAACACGGCCCATGCGTCACTTGGGGGGGCGAAAAGACGATAGGCAATGTGATACGAAGCTGGAGGTGAATTTCGTGTGGCCGGTGTTAAAGAGTGTGAGCGCAAAGGAGGTAAGGACGGGAACAGAGAAACAAGAAATGTGCGCGCCGGAAAGAAGAATGATATTTGGTTTGACGATCCCGAGAAAATGGCGGGGTCGAGAGAACGGAGGATAGTATGTTGCTAAAGTGGGGTTCAAAGAAGTAAAAGTTGGAAAACCGTCGGGGGGAGAACAGGGAGGAATCTGCCAGACAGGGCCTTGGGGGATGGAACTAACCGGATTCTCCCCAAAGGGGGGGGAAATAGGATTTGTCTAGGGTCGTGATAAAGACAAACGTGTGTTCTTGGATGGGGCATTGGGGGGAGACTAAAAATGAGGCGCCGGGGACTAAATGTGGGTCTAGTGAAGGGAGGCGGAGGAATAAAAAAAACGGGAGAAAAAGGGGCACAAGCCCGCGGTCACAAATAGGATTAGTATTGTGGGTTATTTTGGATGTGTAGAGTCGGGACTGAGGCCAGACGAGGGGAGGTAACAGTTGTGATATAGAAGGGGTTATCGCTTGATAAGGGCGAGTGAGAGGGTTCGTCAGTTGGAATCAAAATGGGGGAGTGGAGAACACAAAAATAATAGATGCGGGGAAAAAGAAGCCAAAACTGGGAAAAGAAAGTCAAAAAATGAAGGGAAAAAAGCAAAGCTATCGCTAAAAAAGGTGGATGTCAAAAGGGAGACCGGGTCCATCAGAACAATCGAGTACGGTTCGAGGAGAGGAAAAGAAAGAGGCCAAGCTTCCGGTTAAAGCGGGGCTGATGCTCTGAAAGGACGACGTAGGGTACAGCTCCGTGGGCCTGCCACCGAGGAATTTGCGAAGGAGTGGACCCCTGTACAAGCCCGAATAACATTAAAGAAAGGGGGTGCACTTCCGTTCGGGGAAATTCAACGGAACAAATTTTGGAGGAATACGACAGAGAAAAGGAACTGAAATCGCTATGGGGGGGCTCTGGGTGCGGATGGGTGGCCTAAAGGACCCCAGTAGGAAGAAAAACGATGCTGTGTTCCCAAAAAAGGAGGGACCGGAAAGGCCCTCTTCGAAACCTAGAAGGCCAGTGGGGAGGAAGAACCGAAACTCTCGCACGCATGGTAAGTAGAAACAAACGAGCAGAATCATCTATCGCTATCTCATGCAAGGGGAAGAGACCAATCAACTTTCGCGAAGAGACCGCCGACCCACTAGAGTGTTGGGGGAATCGGGTACATGCGCAAGGGAAATAACATAGGGGGCAGGTACGTGAAGAGACAAAAACGGGACAAGGATGGACGTAACCTAAGGGAAGGAAGCGAAAAACCGTGGCCCCAGCGATAGGCTGAGGGGTGGAAATACAAGCATAAGAGGAGGGAAGGGAGCGCAAAAACCGGAGCCACGGCAGTGGAACATTGTGACCTGCTTCTGCGGAAAGCAAACCGAAGCCCGGTCATTCCGTCTCACGGCTAAAGAATTCGGTCGAACACTGCCAAAGGAAGGGGAACAGTGCTCGTCAGAATGTAGGGGGAAACGCGATCCCTGTGGAAGTTTCGGGTTAAAAAAGACGGAAAGGGATAATAGTGTTGGTGAAACGGTGTGCCGACTACACTGCGGGGGTGGGGTTGGAGGGTGTGGTAGACCAAATTCCGGGGGGGGGGCTGGGGGGGGGGAGCAGCCCCGCAAGGGGGAATAGACACGCCGAATAGCGGGTGGGCAGGCTGGGAGGGGTCAGGAACTAGAAAAAGGTGGGCCAAGACAAGAATACAAGACCAATGGGCAGGCCTATTGCACGAGACTAGAAAGAATAGGGGGAATCTAGTCAGGAAGACCTGGGTAAAAAGTGAAAAGCATGGGTCCTGAAGAAAGCCTCCAGCTATTCAGGTTTTCATCTTAGAGGACAGATGTGGCAAGCAAAAATCAAAAGAAGAGTAGGGAACGATGCAGAAAAGCTGCAGAGATGGATGACAGCCTGGTAAAAAAATAGAGGCCTGGAGCAAGGAGAGTCACGGTGACTCTCTTAATTTTCGGGTAGTATTGCTCGGGATTGTGCAGGGAAAAGGTAGGACGTTGTCAGAAAAAAAAGACTCAAAGGTTTCTAGCTGGTTTTGGACAGCTGATAAGGGATGTACATTAGGCGCTATCAACCGGGGGCAATCTGGAATAAAGGTTTAAGTGAGGGAGGACTAGGTAAGGGCAAAGCTGGAACCTCTTGGATGAAGAAATGAAAGGGGGAGGGCAACCTAGATGGAATAGCCTGGGATATAGACTTTTGGGGGGCGGTAGTAGGCGGGGAAGCTGTTGGGGAGAACGCGGACGAAGGAAAAAAGTGTCGTGGCTCGTGAGAGAGGCGAAATCGGGTAGGAACGCTACAGAAAAAATAGTTAATAAGAAGAGATGGTTTTGCTCTGCACTGGAGAAATGTGGCAAATGACCCCTGCTTTCGGGAAAAGAAAGCGTGCACGTCCTAACAGAGTCTTTAAATCATCATGGGGAGAACAATCAATGATACGGTCATGCTTACGGCGTCGGGTTTGAAAAATCTAAACCCGCATAATTAAAAAGGAGGGGGACACTGAAGGGGAGACCAGGCAGAAAAGAATGACCAGCGATCTTGGGGAACTGAAGGGGGTGGATGAGGGGTTGGGGGAAAAGGGGCAGATTTCTACCAACACCCAAACAAAAAGGGGAGGGCGAGGGTAGCTATCAAACTCCTCCTTTCCTCAGCGTCGAGAGCAGGGCCTGGTAGACACACAGGGGGGACTGGTAGGCTGCTGGGGGGAGCGTGGAAAAAAAAGGGCAACACGGCGAAGCGCCCCTATTCTGAGGAAGGGGGATCAGGGAAGGCTTCGCACGAGCATAACGTGGGAAGTAAAGAGACACCGGTGAGTTGCCCGTCGCCAGGTAAACTAAACTATGAAAAATACGGCATGATTTTAGGAAGTATGAAACAGCAAAACAAGAAGTGCCGGAGGAAGTGGTCGTGAGTCCAGAAAAAAGGAGGCACCATGCGCAAATGAAAAAAACAGAAGGGACATCACAGGGGGGCTGATTGGGGTGTCACGAGTAAGTGATAATTGAGATATGAAAGCCTTAAGACCTCGTACCCTTCGGAAACTAAAAGCCGAGTTTCTTTGTCCTACGAATGCCAAAGTGGGCTGGAAAAAGAAATGGGACACTCGGGGAGCGGACAAACTCTCACTCAGCCTCACCCTGAACACGAGGGACGAAGGCCACCGTCTGTCGCCACCCTAAGCCAAAATATGGTGCCGGAATCCCGGAAGGCACGAAGGAGCCTCGGGACGAGCGAACGAAGGGGAAGGGGGATCGATGTACTAGCGAAGTTTAAGCAAGCGAGCGACCCGGATGAAGGGGGGGGCAAATAAGTTACGTGCATTAAAGCTGAAGGGGTAAACCTGGTGGCGCACTTGTTCCAGTAGCTGTCGAAATCGGTAAAACTGATAATCGCGCATCGGAAACAAGTCCAGGCTTCTAGTTTTGCCACAAAAAAAAGGACTGCGAGAACACTGAAAGATTCAAATGGGTTCATTGTCGGCGGTGCGACGAAAGAAGGAGACGCGGAAGGGGAACAGAGAATCTGTCCTAAAAGCGAAAGGGGGTACCCGGAAAAACCCTGATATCCGAAAAGGAAGGGGAAGGAAAGGCAAGGTTCAATGCGTGGGACGAGGAGGGGTACTGACATTCTGAGAGAAATGCAGGCAACAGAGGGGGGGTTCCGGAGGAAGGGGGCCGTAGACGATTAGCTTTAATGGGGATATTGAGGACGGTTAGACACGGGAAACGAGAAATCCTCTGACTGAAACTGTCGAGAAGTTCAGGAAGAGTTAGGTGGCGACTTCAAGTGTTGTTTGCAAAGAAGAGCAATGCACGTAACCGGTGCTACTCACCAACCACAGTGCGGTCAAAGAAGAGGTGGGGGTTGACCTTCACATGGACCAAAAAACGAGTGGGGAACGGGTGGGAGATCGAAAAAAGTAGGCTCAGGTCCTGGGGGGGGGGGTAGGATCGGCACAAAGGGAATAGACACCCTCAGTACTGAAGGCCGGACATACGAATAAAAACGGAAAAAACATAAATCTTATAAACATAATCAGTTAACTGCAACTCAAAGTACTTGGGAAACCGTGACGGTGGAAGTAGTGAGCTTATCCAATGTTCTGCACTGAGGGACGCTGGGTCAAAGAAAAACTGCTCTCGTGGGGTTACAGTGAGTGGCAAGGGAAAATTATTCCACGGGGGGCCGCACTGCCATTCACGCGGGGGGCTGAAAAAAGAAAGCACCAAATAGGAGTACGTTTATTACCCAAACTATTGATTGCTTATCTCCAAATCCAAAGTGGGCAATAAAGGAAGGATTGATTCTCGAATGCCAGGGGGAAGTGACAGGTGCGTGTCATGGGGCCGACGGAAGCTCACAAAAAGAAAGAAAAGTTAGAGACTGGGGGGAGAGTCAGTTACATCAACGCAACTCCTCGGCTATTGAGGGGATTGTGGGGTCCAATCGTGGAGAAATACCAGTACCTAGGCTGCAACACACCAAAAGAAAAATGGGACGGATTGCAAAAAAAGGGGAGAATACGCAAGGCAATCAAGAGCGTTATCTAAGGCGGGTGCAGCATACTGATACGCCGGAAGGACCAACTGGACTAAGGAAACTGGATGTGAGATGGCCCAACTAACAAGCTTCAGGTCCTGAACTCGGGAAAGTACCAAAGGTCCCGGTCTTAAGCGTGACAACACAAGGGGGGAAGGGGCGGGAGAAAGAGAAACCTAAGAAAGACAGGAGAGGGTTTGAGAAGGGGTTCTGGGGGCTGCTTGGAAAAGGGGGCCGGCGCCAAAGGGGGAAACAATACACTCATGTAGTAAAGTCAAGAAAAAAAGAGTGAGCGTGAGCCGGATTACAAAAGAGCTACCGTTAAAAGTCCGTAAAAAGGGGGTCTAGGAAAAGGGGGGGCCGGGGTCGGGAGGTGCATAGGGTAAAAAAGTTTCCCGATAGGGGGACAGAGCGCCCTTACCAAAGGGGACCAAATTATAGTCGGAATTGCTGGGAAGTAAAAGCCGACGTGGGACCCATACGCCCGATCGTCTACGAAAGGTGGAGGCGGGGAGGGCATGGGAAAACCAAGCAAGTTCGAGCTGACGAAGGGAAAGCTGTCTAGGGTCACAAAACTGCCGGAGCCCGACATATGGGGGCGTAAGGGGTACAACCTCCATATCGAAAAGGGTCCGACAAACTCGTGGGAAGGGGGGTCACGCTGTCCGTCTACATGGAGATCAGGAAGAGCGGCGAGAATACCTAGAAATCACGCGGGGGGCGGCTTCTCAGGGAAAGAGAGTACGGGGGAAATGGGGAAGGGAGGATACCTGTCGCCCCTAGGACAAGGGAAGTAACTATCTTCCCGAAGAAAAAGGTCAGATGGGGGTTTGTAGTTCAAACAGAGGAAGGTTGTGTGAAGAGGGGAAAAAAAGACATAAGACACCCTGAAAGAGGAAAGAGGTACGTTCCGACCGCAAACATGCCAGGGGGGGATACGAGGTGGGATCGATCGAGGCAAAGTTTTTGAAAACTCAAAACACATCCAAAAAAAAAATTGAAGGATTTTTCGAAAATGGGGGAAAGGACGACCCGAGAAGGGGGGGGGGAAGAGGGATCTAGGAGAGAGGCTCCTTTCGTTCAAGGGAAACGAAAGAAGGGCGACCGGCTAAAGGTGTTTATTCGAGATTACTTAAACTAAAAAGGGACAGAGACATCGATGCAAATATCAAATAGGAACAGGGGGAAAAGGTGAAGGTAGTTTTGCAGCAAAGCCTGGGATCAATTCTTGAGGCAAAGAAGGCAGGGAGGAGAAGGGAAGCGGGCCGGATTGGTTGGGAAACCAAAGAGAAGGTAGGGAGTCGGGGTGAGTGAGGCACTTGGTCTGACGGGGGAGCGAAAAAGGGAAAGCTAGGGTGGGTGAAATCAGTTGTTAATACAGAGTAGCGGGAGCCTGGCAAAGGTAACCAAACGGTATGGGGGTACGGGAAATAGAAGACGCATAGACGAAGAGAGTTGCTAAAAATAACCGCACGTGGCGGGGCAGATTGGGGTGCAGCAGGCCGTGCGAGGAAGGGAAGGGCAAGGAGGAAGGGGTCGAAATGTGAGGGCGTATTGTAGGGAAAGCGCAAGAGCCGTGTGGGAGAAACATCTAGATTAGAATCGACAAAACGAGGGTGGGATAAAGAGGCAATTTGGTGGCCCGAAAGAGTGAAAAAAGTCAAATGAGGAGGCAGGCAAGCGTATTGAGCTTATGTCAAATCGGAGGGGGGGAAGCGAAGCTTGAGGGGAAGAGCGGGGAGAGGAGGAGTGATGTGACGGGGGGCCCCTTGGAACCCAGCAGGCAGAAGCGAACGAGCACGAAACGTGGTCAAAAACCCAGAAGTCCACTAGAAGAGGTATGGGCGAGGGAAGGGAAATTGGTTCTTAGACCATTCCAACGTCTCCACACAACAAAAAGGCAGGTTACAGTGTAATTTAAATATAAGGGAAAGTCAAGGAACCCCTGGGAGTAAGAGGGGTAGTCTTCTTGCCTGGTAAACTTCGTGGCGGAAGGGGCAGTCGGTTTCAAATAGTGCAAAAAACAAAAAAGGAGTTTGAAAAATCGTATCCTTTCCCATCGATGAGGTAAAAGGCTTCGCTATCTTCCAAAACTCTGGACCACTGGGGGTAAGGGGTAGGGGGAGGGAACACGATCAAATAGCAATGAAGACGCTACTTACGAAGAATGGGGCAACAGGAAAATGGGGCTGCCGGGTCGATGGAGGGGGGGGGGAAGTAAAAAACCATCTCATGCTAAAGGGGTAGATGCAATTGGGGAAGGACGAGGGCGCATCAGCGGGGGGAGGACCGGATCCCCCGACCCAACGGTCCAAAAGCGGTGTGTGCAAGTCTACCCTCAAGGGGGGAAAGAGGGGGATGGGAAAAGAGACTTGGAAGACTTTATCTCCAAGAAGGGGCGTGGGGTCTTGCGAGCCGGAGGGGGGGAAGGCGTCGCCCACGAGTGGGGGAAAAGACGAAGAAAACCCCAGAGGGAACCTTAACCTAAAAACTTAACGAACGGAAAAAGGGGGTGGTTGCACGAAAACAACTCCGCGGCGACGCAGGAAGTCAATGCCGTAGAGCATGCCCGAAGAGGGTCCTCTGAAAAAGAGAAAGGAAAAGTGAGAGAAGTACCATCTATAAATGGGAAAACAGTGGGGAGTGTCAACTAAGAGAAAAACAAAAAACTATTAATTAGGGGGGGAATAAATCAAGAATACCCGTAAAGGGGACGGAATTCATCCCAGGTAAAAACGTAAAGATCTACGATAAAAAGAAAGATATCACTCAGGGAAAAAGCTCACCGAAAAAAAGTAAGACAAATCGCGCTAAAGGATGGGTTATTCGGGTGCCGGGCAAAAAAAGGTGAATGCTTGCTAGAAAAGAAAAAATTATAAAAAGTTATAGGGAAAGGGAAAGAGTGTCGTAGGGGCTGCTCCGAATAAAGGATAAGTACTTCGGAATCATGGGGGTGAGGAACCCCCGGGTCAAAGGTCAAGACAGGTGTAAAGTTTGGGGACTCCAACCACATATAACCCGAGCACTCGATTGGAAAGTGCGGAAAAATCGCTTCCTAGGTCCCCTACATAGGAACAACTTGGAAAAGGTAATGCTAAGGGAAGTGGGGAAAAAAAAACCTTGGGGACCGTTTCTTCACAGGGGGCAGCGCCGATAGAGTGGACTAATCTTGAATTTCGTGATAACTAACCTGTGGCCAGTTCTTCGGATAGGCAAATCAAAAGGAGGGGGGAAAACCGGGCTCAAGGGGGGCCCAAGTAACTCATTTTTTTATCTCTCGGAGGGGAGGACGGCAGGTGATACGGAAACAGAGGGGGACTTGGACGACTTAAAAAATTGGGGGGGGTGGTGAAGAGAAAAAAATGGGGAAGTTTTCTGAGTTCGTGTATAGGGTAAACGTAACATTTTTAATATGATAGAATCCAAGATGAGAGGCTGGGGGGAAGGGCGGTAAGCTTACTCAAAGCAAATACTCCCTATGACAATAAGACTAGGAAGCCGCGCCGTGTCGGTCTGGCCAAAAATTAAAAAACCCCAGTACGGAGGGAGGGCTATAGGAAAAGGGGATATAAATTGGACGTGTACGGTCAACTCTGTGTGGATCCAGTTGTGGTGGGGGAAGTAGGGAACAGGTCTTCCGAACAAACCGTCTAAAATCAAAAGAAAGCTGTAACAAAAGAAAACACTAGGGAAAGGAGAGGTACTGATTGTGCACGTGGTGAAAAAGGTATCAGGTGAGGATAACAGAGGACTGCGAGAGGTGCCATGAAAAAAAGGGGGAATCCATTGGGAAAAGGTAGACAGGGCAACACGGGAAAAAGAAAATGACACGCCGGGGGGGGGTACTCGCTTCTAAATTACTAAAACGAAAAGCGCTACTTGAAAAAGGTGTGAAATTATTAATCGAAAACTCGAGAAAAAAAAGGCTTAAAAACAGAGGGGGGAAAGGTAAAATAGCAAGGGGTGCCGAAAGTCATGTTATAGGGCGGCAGGGGGAAGGGAGGTATTGGCTGATCATGCTGGACGCTGAGAAGTAAACTTTGATCGTACGCCTTCTGATTTATAAACACCTACAGCAAAGAAAGGAACGGGCATTCAGGCGTACGTCAAACTTAACCAAACGGCACATGCTGGAGAAAAGACACGACACAATACTCGACAATTGAGGGAAAACTTGATGGGGGAAGAGTAAAAAGGGGGGGAGAGGGGGGGGGGGGGGGGGGTGTTGGGGGGGGGGGGGTGTAGGGTGTGTCCTTAGCAACTCCTTGAAGGAATCATAATAAAACACCAAGATGGAAAGACAGTAACGCAAGAAAAAGAAAACTAAAAACGTAATCATACTACCAATCCCCCTCCGTCAGGGGGGGAGCCAAAAAAAACAAAAAACAAGGGGTCGACTAAATTACGCTCGGGAAGGGTTGAATTTATGGGGAAAAGGATCCGGAGGACTCAAGGGTCTAACCGACCTACTGACCTTAAAATGGGACGATCCATTACCTAAACCTTACTAAAAGAAGTATCAGAGAAACGACACGATGAGCTGATAGAAGGTAAACAAAAACAAAAATGATCCGGCCGAAAAAAAAACCGGGGACGTGAAGACCTTTCAAGGAAGGAAAAAAGAGGTTGAGAAAAAACAGTATACCTTCCACAGGGCCTCTCTTCTTCTAAAAGGGTAAATAAGCACCGGTATATCCGCCGAAATCCTCAAGATATCTAAAGTGGGGATCCGGGAAAAAACATTTAAAAAAAAGAAATGCAAATGGGATGGGACTTCGGCGGGGTCATCCCAGTTTGTGTTTGGTGGGGTTTGGGGGGGTTGTTTACCTTGAAGGAAGCTCAAAAAAAAAAAAAAAGGGTCATGGGGGAAAGAATGGGGTTGTCGGGGTAAGGACTGACCAGCGGATGGGTGTTTGGGGAGACTGGTTTTTCAGAAAACCTTCCAATATTTTTGAGGGGGGGCAGAACCGCAAGGGAGAACCCTAAGTAAGGGGAAAAGAAAGCCAATGAAAAAATTTTTGAAAGGCAAACCCGAATAACGGGAAGAAAAGATTTCTACGACCGAAAAGTGGAAGAGGATCTCGAAGAGGAAGAGACGGAGAGGAAAATGCTACAAGGGAAAGGGAAAATTGCTACAGTCCTAAGGGCATGGGGAGGGGGGGGGATACGGAAGAATATTGCCAGCTGCCAAGGAATATGGGATTCAGAGGGGAAAAGCAAAGATAATGATGGAAATCAAGACAAGAACGGGGGGTCAGCAGAGCGAGGCCCCTGCTCAAATCTAACGAAGATAATGTCCCGGAGGCGCATGCAAAAATGGAGGGGGGGGCGAAAAACAACGCGGGGGGTGAGGAGGGAACAAGTGCGAGCTGATTCACATCCCTGAAAGTTTCAGGAGGGGAGACGAGGAAGGCGGGCTCTAAGGGGGAAAAATCTCCGTGGAGGCAGAGAAAACAGGGCAATACCAACGCTACACATTGAAGCAGAAGTGGAGGGAGGTGTAGAGGTGGGGGAAAGGGCAACGAGAATGGTCAATCTGGGCAAGCGCTTGGAAAAGAGGTCCTGGGCTAAAAATGTCCTAAAGGGAATCTATGATTCTTGTTCCAAGTATGCCCAGGGGAAAAACAGGGGACATTGGGGGGATAAAAAGAAGCTAGGGGGGGGGACCGGAAATGTGGGAACTACGTTTAAATTCCCCGGGAAGAAGCCGTTGGACAAGAAATAGAAAAAAAGAACCTCGCAAGAATTGAAGAATAGGGAGAGGACAGACGGGGACTGCGAATGGGGCCAGCTTGTACAAAGGAGCTATATGCAAACGGGGAAAAAAAGAAGGAATAGGGAAAAGGGGGGGGAGAAAAAGGAGGGAGTTTCTGCAAAGCAGGGAGCTACAACATGAAAAAAACAACGGAGAAAAAGAAAGAGAAAGGAAATGTGCGCAAAAAAGGAGCCAAAAGCCTATTGCGCAAACACAACTAAAGTATCTTCAAAGAAGACTAAAACAAAGGTTACGAGCGGACTACGCCTGCGGGTCCGAAGAAACAACAAAAAACTCCCGTACCCAACATATGCCTGAAAAGGCGGAAGGGAGAGGGAACTAAACATGGCTGCGCCCACGGGGGTGGGGTGTCACCGTCGCCAGTGCCAAGAACACGATGTGCTATCGGGATAAGGGGGGTGAAGGGGGGAAAGTTGCGAAAAACTCAAAGCCGTCGGACTTTATCGCGTAGACTAAAGGCACAAAAGTCCCTTACTGTACCTCAAAGGAACAAGAGTGACATCCAAAATTCACAAGAAATCACTGGGGAGGGATTATCAGCGTAGGATTTAAAGTCTAAAGAACACACCGCAGGGGGAAGGGTTACTGAGACACAAGGCCGACAGGGGGGAGGGGAAAGCAAAACAAGGGAAAATTTCTGCGCTTACTCCTTGGGGGGGCATACACTCACCGATACAATAAAAGTTGTCGCAACAGAAGAGGGGAGAGAGTGCTGAGGGCAATCTAATTCTGACGAAAGGGGATGACCCGACGTCCTTATGTGTGAAAATGGGGGGGGAGAAGTGAAATAGCGTATCCTATGTTATACAGTGCACTAAAGGTCCCGGACATCTGCCATCAAGTAAATTACAAAAAAAGAGCAAGGGCAAAAAAAAAGGGTACTCATTGCTCGGTAAAAGCGGCTCGGAATCGTTAATCGAACTGCGATTCGGAGGGAACAAGTCGGAAACAAGGTTCAAGAAACAGAGGCCTTTAGCATTGAAAATTAAGTTTTACTGGGGCGCCGGTCCAAAAGTTCATCTTATAAAATTACCGGAGTGTCTCAAAAAAGGGGGGATCGGGTGTGCAGGGGAAAAGCTTACGGCCAGGGGGAATAAAGGTCGGGGCTCGGGGGTATTGAAGGTCCAACATGGGCCATATGAGGAACCCATTTTGGACGCAGGGACAGAAAAAGGGGGGCCTCTAACACAAACGACAATCGAGTGCGGGAAAGAGGCCGCTTTAGTCTAGGAGGACGGGGTGAGGGAAAGATAGAGGCCTTACAGACCCTTGGATTTGGAGGGTAAGGAGGCCCAGTACTTCATGGATTTTGGAAGGGTACTCAAGGATGAACGAAGTTGATAGAGGAAGACGGGGCGAAAAAAAAGTTCGTTCCGGTATACATGGTTAACTCACTACGAAAATTGAAGGTAGCGGGATACTCCCGAAGAAAAGTGTTGCGGTGGCCTTCATACGGGTTGATAAAAAGGAGCAGGGCCAACAGTGGGGAGGGAGGAGGAGGAGGGGTTGTCTATTAGAGGCCCACCATGAAGCGTCGAGGTCAGGCATGTCACTGGGGGTTCGGGGGTGGAAATCGAGAAAGAGAAAAGGAATTGGGGACAAACGGCTCCCTGCTCCGCACCAAAATGTGGCGACGCCTCTACGGGGACTGGGGGCTTGTAAATGGTTGGGGCAAGGTTTTAAAAGGGAGGACTGGAAGACCTCGGACGTTTAGAAAGGTCATTCCTTGAGGAAACCGTGAGCGGTCCAGCAGGGTCCGGAAAGGAGACAAAATACCAACAAAGGGGGGCTCTCGTGTGTGACCAGTTCAATGTCAGTTTCTTTACCGGAATGCACACCACTTGGGGAGGGGGAGGACCGGACTAGAGGGGAAGAAATTCCAGGAAAGAAAGGAATTCATGGGGGAAATCATGCTTCAACACATCTAAAGGCCAGAAGAGAGCAACGCTGGTCGTAAAGTCCATATACTAAATCAAGGGCGGAATGATTAGGATTAAGGGGTTCAACTGGAAAACTGGGATAACCATGCCTTCTCAACGAAAAACGCATGATGTGAAGAGATGGAACGTGTTCCATGGGGATAAAAGAAGAAAGGAAAACGATCAGGGGTTGCTGAAATGCCTGGATCGCGAAAGGACATGCACGGGAATGGAGGTGCGATCATGATCTAACTGGCAATTAGGAACCGCCAAATAAGGGGAAGGGGAAAAGAATCAAAGAAAGGGGTGCACGTCAACTGCCACGGGCTGGGTATCGGCTGGAGAAAGAAAGAAGCTGTGAACCTAAATTGGGGTGGAAGGGGGGAATGAAAAAAAAGGGGGTGGAGGGGGGGAATCCGCAGTAAAGCAAGCCGGGACACTAAGAACACCAAAAAGTCCTTTCTCCGTATAGACTTCTTCAGGAGAAACTAAAATAAAAGGGTTGGGGGGGGAGAAGACCACGATCAGTGTTCCCAAATGGTCAGAACGCCGAGGACAAGACTCGAGCGCGGGGGCAGTATGTCCTTTCCCATACGGATAGAAAGAGACTGGGGCGACACACGAGTAAAGAGGGGGGCTTCCGACACTTGAAATGTGTGCCTTTCGCCATTGGTACCAATCGCTACCAAAGACGCCGAATAGACAAGAGCAAAGGAGTGGCCAGGGAAAAAGATGATAGTGACAAAAACTTAGAGGAGGACACACGGGGTCGGTTGACAACCCGGGAAGGCATAGAATTCTAAAACAGGAACAGGGAGGGAAAAGGAAAATTTCCACTGAAGTGTCGGTCCGTTCAAATGGTCATCCGGGTCATACTATGACTTCCGAGGGGAGGGGGGCGTAAAAAAACAAGCCCGCAAAAAGGAAGGGCTAGAAGTAAAATGGAAAGGGGAGCTGCAGATCGGTTAGAATGGTTTATCTGACGAGGAAAGAAGAAACTTAAAGGGGGGAGAAATAAAGTGAAAAGTTAGTCCGGCTGGAAGAATGTGTGGTCGGTGGGTGGTAAACAATTTACCACTGGTGTAAGGGAGGGGACTGAGAAAAAAAAAGGAACAATATGTATTGGGTGGTAATCGCAATGCTGTACAGATGAAAAAAAAAGAAGCGGGGGAGGACGGGAGTCGCGTACTCTTACATGAATGGTTTGACGGAGGGCGAAAACGAAAGAAAAAGCCAGGGTGCCTATTGAGGAGTGGGGGGGGGGGGAAAGTATCGAAAGGGGGAAGGGGAGGTCGACGCTCTACCTAGAGATGAATCGCGCAAATCAAAGTTTTATTCTTAAAAATAAATGTGGGAAGAAGACAATGACGCTAAAAGAGACTAAGCTGACAGGCAAACTAAAAACGATCTGTCACTGATAGGCAGAGTCCAGGATTGTAAGATGGGGGCCTGAGGAAAAAGGGGGAGACCGGGAAGCTCCTGGATGTGAGCGTTGCCGGAGTAGTTTTCGAAAAAAAAAGTGCCTGTGAAAGGCGGGTGGATTAAAGGAAAACGGGGGGTAGCGTGGGGGGATGTAGGAAGGAAAATGGTTCTGGTGTGTGTGAATCTACTCACTGACAGCTTCATCGACCCGGAACAAGCCAGGAGAGGGTGTTGTGACGAGGAAGGTAAGAAGGAAAGTTCCCTACGAAGAGAACGTTATGTCAAAATTGGCCTGGGAATCGTGTGGAGTTCACGTGATTCAGGTGCGGAAAATCTAGGAAGAAGGGCGGGAAGAGGGGGAGAAAGAGATTAGGGTCGGCGCTACTGGTTTATGTTATTTCCGATTCAAAAGCGCTACTCCAATAAAAAGGGTAAACAGCAAAAAGGGGTACTCTGGCCAGGGGGTAACAATGAACCCAAACTGTTGGGATGTGAGAGCTTGAAGGCGCTTAAACTGCGGAGGAAATATGGGAGGGGGCGGGGGGGACTGGACGGGGGTGGATCGGCGGTGGCCATAGACAGGTGACCACCTTCAGGGAAGGGCGGTAAATGAGGAAGGGGGGGGAAGAAGAAGGGGGCGAATACTTTGGGGGTGGATAATTGTTAGTGACGGTTACTGCCATCGAGAAAAATCACCACAGAGAAATAAAAGGGGGGAAAGAGGTTAGAACAGTACAACAGTGATATCATCATGTCCTCTGGGGCTGGGTGGCCTGGGGGGTTAATCAAGGTAAATTCTGAAAGGAGGGGAAAACTGATAAAAAAAAGCGCAACTAACCGGAAAGACGCTCCAGATCTTCCGAACGGGACAGGCAGGGCTTAAAAAGGCAGAGAAAAATTAGCTGGGAGTGAGGCAGGGGGCACAGGAGAGATAGTGGAAAAGTATCTGAAAACATAGTGCATGCTGATTCCCATAGGGCATTTGGATTAAACGAAGGAGGTCACCAAAAGTAACTTACTTTATCAAATAATGCGTGCTAATCCCCGAAGTCGAGAGGTGAGGATAAAAGATCTGGGGGGAAAAACTAGTCAAGAACGTGCCAGGTAAAAGGGGGTAAGAACAATTAACACTCGCTAGTTCATAGTAGGGAAGTTCCGACTCTCTTTTAAAAACAGTTGGGGAGGGTGGTGAAGGCAAAAGTCGAATCAGCCCGCTAAGCGGCCTGTCGGGTGGTGAAAATAGGAGAGTTGTCCGGTGCGGATCGCGTCACTTGTGTCGGCACTCGAAAGGAAGGTGGTTGGGGGGGGGGGGGAGGACACTGAAAAAAAATCCGACTTAGAGGCAGGGGTCCGAGATGGGGATCGAAAGAACACTTGCCCGAAGCATCTGCTCATGAAGGTGGGAAGGGGGGACTTCATCTGAGGGTTCAGGGGGCAACTGTAGTGGCTTGTCTACTGCGGACAGGTGGGGAGGATCCCAATAATTATGCCTGCAGAAAACACGCCGGTTCACTCCCTATGAGTCTCGGAAGGGAAGGACGGGAAGAAAAGGGAAGAGCCTATTTAAAAGACGGAGTCGTTCACAGCCACAGACTTCTTCAAGTGGGGTGTTTATTACGGGTTTTTTCCGCGTCAAAGAATTACTTCGCAAAGCTCCAAATGAAAAAAGGCGCGTTGGGGAAAGGAGCTGCGGGGAAAGGAGGAAAGAGGGGATGTCGAAGTTGTCGCGCACACGCAGTCTCACACCAACCAAAAAGTGTACCTTTTGAGCGGGAAAAGTGGGGAAAAGGGCGGGGCCGAGTCCTGGATGGAAATCACTAACTTGAAGGAAGAAACAGGGGGCGAGGGGGGAAAATGATATCTTCAAGTTCGCGGGGTCTATCATGTGGGGGGCCATATTGAGACCTACGGCGACAGAAGACGTGCTAGGGATAAGGGGGGGAAAGGGGATGCTGGGAAAAAAAGGAGGGGCCTCAGGGGAAAGAAGTGGGCTTAAATTTTTGGCTCGGCTATCAGTTTTGGGGGGGTACGCCCCTCACGAGATCAGGGCCGTGAAGGTGAAACCGAAATGTTCTCGGGGGGTTGGGGAAAAGGAACCAGGAAGTTGCAGAGGTCGGCTAAGTGGAGCTCGCCCCTGGGATTGGCGACAGGAAAGTAGGCTCGATGTATGATCTTGGGACAGGGGTCGGGGGGCAAAAATACAAACGCTGACCCGTTCACATCTGGCAGCGGCGTCCGCCGAAATTTGGAGGACCCCCTGACGTGACGGGGGTAACGTTTAGCAGTGTGGGGTTGGGGAAGGGGAGAAAATAAGGGGCGCAAAGGGGGGGGGTTATTGGCGTCTTGGGGCGCTTTAAGGACCGGTCTGGGGGGACGGACGCTTCATCAGCCCGGAACAAACCTATTCATTCGGTTTGTGAAAAGGGAGAAGGTGGACTTTTAGAGAAAAAAGGTGGGGGGTCTCTACACAATTTGTCGAGAACTGGGGGGAAGTCGAGGAATGCCGGTTGGCAAGTGAGCGTGGCACTGGTTTCGGGGTTAACTATCTCCTGAAAGAAGTGGACGGGGAAAAAGAGGGACCGGAAGGGGAAATAACGCCAAAGAGCTGGATACTTTATTTTGGCCCAGGGAAGACCGGGTCCATCTCACAAAAAAAATAAACAAACTGAGACAATATATGAGAGGGAGTCCGGGAGGGGGGGAAAAAGGACATAAGGCAAGAGAGGGGGATTTCTCAGGAAAGAAATGCTTTAGCCGTTCAGCTCGAGGAAAGAAGGAGATGTGCGATCAGATGGCACTCCAAAAGTAATTGAAAAACAGGAGGGAAGGAAGGAAGAGCCTAACACGGGGATTTACTCACTTGGAGTGCCGGGAACAAAACGTGACAGAAGGGAAAAACGAAGGCCTATGGGGTGGGGAAATATTTTGTAAGCGGCTTGAGGGAGACGGAAAGTAAAAAGTAAAGAAAAAGGGAAAAGGAGAACACTCCCTGGGAGGAAACGGGCCAGCAGGGGTAGATCCGAGATTCACTCAGTATTCAAGAGGGGTGGGTAGGGAAACTACAAAAGAAAAAGCCTACGGGGGAAGGCAAGTTTCTCAAGTGCGCCTACTAAGCACATAGCCGTCAGCAGAGGGTATGGATCTGACTGAGGCATGTGTGGAGAAATTTGTAACTGTAAGAAACGTAAACGGGGGGGTGCTCTTCGACCTATATGTGGCCTCACGGGGTCCATTTATCGAATAGCCTCGGGGGTCGCCTGTAAGGAGAGAAAGCAGGTAAGACAGAAATTGACGGCGCGTGGAAGCTGCTTAGTCACAAAAACCCTCATTTCCGGACCAAACAAAAAACAAATCTGGTTGCGGGGAAAAGGGTGACAGTGCTCACACCACTACGTCGCAAAGGGGGGTTCAAACAAAAAGTCCGGCCACTCGAACTGGGGACCCTGCCGTGCAGAAGGTACAAGGAAAGGATCTAGGGAGAGGAAAAAAAATGATCGATCAACGCATGAGTCGGGAGAAGGAGGGCGCCTAGGTGCAAAAAAATACGTCAATTGAAAGGGTCTCAAACTGGGTACCACCATCTTGGGGGAGGAGCGCCTATCAAATAAGGGGAAGAATAGCCCGGCGCCTCGGGGGGAGGGGTAAGTATCGTGGGTCGGACTGTGAGGGGCATCCGCGTAGGGGGGTTGGGTGTGAGGGAGGTAGTCGCAGAAAAGGGGTTATAACGAACATATCTAAGTAAAGGAGCGGGGAAGCAACACGCAGCGAAAGAGGGAATTTAGTATCTAACAAATGAGGGGACAAAAAGGCAAAAAACAGGAAAAGGAGGGGGCTGGGACGAACTTTCGGAATGAGACTCGTAAACGGACAGACGCCGTCGAGCTGACTAACGAATGCCGCAGTGGGTTCTGGAGGGGGAGGGGGGGGGGGCAGCCTCCGAGGGGAGAGATAAGGAGGGAAAAAAACGGAAGAGGGTCCGAGGGTAGGGAAAATTTTGTGTGGAAAGGAAGGGTACAGAACAGGTAGTTCAGCATATCTCTGGACCTCCTTTAAATATGGCCGAGGTTCTAGTGTCTGGGATGATTTAGATCCGTGGAAGGAGAAAGGTGGGGGTGGCAGAAAAAGAGCGGGGGACTGCGGGTCGGGGGGGGGACCTTATTGGCCGTGTAGGGCCGACGGTGTCCATTCGAAAGGGAGCTCAGGGGGGAGGAGCAGAGTGGAAACGATAAACTCATAACCTAAGTGCCTGGTCCGAAAGGAAGTAGAAGGGCAAATAAACACCTAAAAAAGACATGAAAGAAGAAATGTTGGGGAACGGGTTATAGTGATAGTCTTCTACACAAGAGGGAGCGGAGAGGTGGTCTGGCTGTCAGCTAAAGCTCTGGAGGACGAGGGGGGGGAGAGTGATTCCCGATAGAAAGTCACGATGAACAACATCACAACTAGAAATACAAGATTAAAGGATGGATACAACATGCTGGGAAAAGGACTGGTTAAACATTCACAAAGGGGCTTTGCGTTGTGCACGGCGTGCAAGCCAGCTAAAGTGCAGAGACTTTTTAAGAGAAAAGAGGGTGGGAATCAGGGGAGAAAAGTAAGGGGGGACTAACGGTGTGGTGGGAAGCATTGGAACGCATGAAGGCGCCGCGAAGCGTGGGGGAACACAACCAGTGGAAGACCCATAGTTGAAAAAGACAGTAAACGGGGGGATGTGGAAAGGGGGGGGGGGGCAGAATAAACGGAAACAAA
>Ga0179593_1324069_pt1 | contig 32995 bp, 44 predicted proteins | sample CZODoug2_1_08_16_FD_185931 | JGI IMG/M metagenome (GOLD analysis project Ga0179593, IMG submission 185931) | Vadose zone soil fungal communities from Angelo Coast Range Reserve, California, USA - CZODoug2_1_08_16fungal (PacBio error correction) | ecosystem: Environmental > Terrestrial > Soil >...
GTTAAGGGGAAGGTCGATGCCAACGAAGAAAGATCGGTAAAGTGAAAAAAAAAATATCGAAAGGAGAAATGGGGGGCACGTAGGAGCGCAGTCATAGTCCTCAAAAATCGGAGGAGGAAACGTCCAAGTGGGGGGAAAAGAGTGCTGTCAGATAATTGGGTGAAAAAGCAGCCAAAATAAGCAAGACGGGGGATCACGAAACAGGCGCGAGGCAAGGGAAAGGAAAATCAAGGGTACCTAATTTCACAAGGTTTCCCGAACAGGAACGTGACAACGAAAGAAGGGGGCAAAAGGAGGGTGGGGGCGGACCTCCCCACCACGTCAGGGGGGACAATGCGCGATGGGGGAAACCGTTCTGGGACTGGGGGCCAAAGGGTGCTGCTTCGAAAAAAAAAAAACACTCAAAGGATTAAAATTAGGGGCTTCAAAAGAATTGTCCAAAGCTCGGGGGGTTGAAAAAAGGGGATGACGTGAAAATCTCAACCATCAAAAAGAAAACAAAAATTGTAGGAAGAAGGAAGAAGTAAAAAGATCCCACGAGGAAGGGACAAGTCCAGGGGGGAGAAGTCGGAACGGTCAAGGACTCCTCCAACCCGATCACAATATGAAGCTTCAGATTGGTCCCCGCAGAGGTAGGGGACTTGAGAAAAGAAAAGGGTAACATTTTAGTTCGTGGGGGGGTAAACAAAAGGACTAGCGGTCACCTACGTTCGGCGTCCTTGATACAGGGACAGCAGGCCGGTAAAGTGTATCCGTCGGAAGTTCTCTTCCGGCGATGGGGGTGCAGCCTGGAATAAAAACAACAGTCTAAACACTGCCGCGATGGAGAGGTCGGAAGGACCAAAGCCCGGTCTGCAGGAACGGGGGCAAACAGTTCTCAGAGGGCCCACATGGTCAGAAAGCAGGCGAAAAAAGGAAGGGGGGCCCAAACGGCGAAAAGCATCCGGCAAGGCAAAGGTGTAAGAAGGGACGGCGACCGGCCAGCAAAGGAAGGGAAGGGGGCTAGAGTGCTAGAGATGGGCACAGGACGCGCAATCTGAAGGGAGGGGAGGACGGAGTGGCATGAACGGGCTCGCCGAAACCACGGCACTATCGCGAGAAGCGAGGAGACCGCGGAAGGGAGGCATAGGGGGGCACGAAAAAGCCTGCCAACGCATACCCGCTGAGTTTCAGCACCGCCTGCAGATCCCTAAGGAGGGAGAAGGTCAGGCAGAAACTCAGCCTATAGGACGGTTCGCAAGGGCTTGAATGGAAGGTCAAGAAATTGGGAGCCTCAACGGAAATCCCTTGAACCCGAAGAGGACAACGAATTGGAGGGAAGTAAATCGGACCGCTTTTCTCTTGGGGGCCAACTGCGTACTAAAAGAGGGGAGCCAAAAAACTTGAAAGTCACGAAGATTCCGCGAGGAACTCGGCTCCGGGGGTGGGCACGAATGCAGGGAAATTGTCCTAGGCCGCTTTCATTAAATGACCTTCCAAGGTATTGCAGGACAAATTCTACGTAAGTTATAAAACCGAGCGAGGGGAACCCCCTCGAGGGGGGCCGCCGGAAGACGAGTCAATACGTTCACAACCCCTAACTCTACTTGGGGGGGCCCCGGCTTGAACGCACCTTGACTCCACGGTCAGAGTCGGGTAGATTGACTCGCGAGGTTCTGGAGCTCTTGCCCTGACAGGGGAAAACGAGGGTGAAAGCGACGGGGGCGTACGGCCGAACCACCGGAGCCCATCTTTTGAGAAAACCCGTCGTGTTGATAAGGACGGAAATGGCAGCGTGGGAAACGAACAGGAAACCGCAGCCTGAACGTCCTGTTAATTCCTCGGACGAGAGCGCCGTTGTTCAGGGAAGGTGGGAAAGGGGCAAGGCCGAGCACCCGAGAAGCGGCTGAGTGGCATGGTTCCAGGGACCGGGGGATGACCCCTTTAGTTCGGCGTGAACGGGCAAGGGGACGCCGCACTGTCGCAGAAACATGAGGAAAGCGTCTTCCCAGGGAGGCCCGGCGGCGGGGTGGAATCGAAGCGGCCTGCAAGGCGTCGGAGCTTAAAAAGAGAGCTTGGGAAAGAAGCGGAGCGGGGCACAGCATGGGAGGGTACAGGGCAGAAATCAGGCCACACAACCGGCGGGAAACGGTGTCCCATCAGGGGGGAAGACCCAGCAACCCGGTACTTGAGGAAGCAGGGGGGAAGCAGGGAGGGCGCGTCACGGGTAGGGGCCGAACGAAGGCATCTTTCTTCACGAAGGATAACACTGGGTCAAGGAAAAAATCAACAAACCCGTGAACGTGGCATGGCAAAACAAGCGAAGCCCGAACGCGGACGGGGGAAAGCAGAAGGGCCGACGAGCAAGAAAGTTGTTCAGGTTTCTGCGTCTTTGGCCGACACGGAAAACACAGCGCCGCGTCGCAGTTCCCGAACCAACCCATCTGGTGACACCGGGACCTAAAGGGAAAACGTCTCCCTTGACAGGCAGGGTCGCGAACAAAACAGGTCGGGGCGACAAGGGGGGAAAAAGGAAGTAGAGCAGACGTTCAGGTAAAAACCGTCTTCCAAACCACCGTCGAGACCAGGCGACCGGGGGGGAATGTAATGGGTTCGTCCACGGCGGGGCAGAGGCAGGAAAAAGGGTGATGACGACCAAGCTCTCCTCCCCGCGTGGGAACACCTTAAAAGGACACTACCAAAGCAACGTTCAGGGGACCAGAAGAGAGAGAGGTTCAAACGCCGGTCGTGGAAAAAGGTGTTAACTTTTATAACCCTTAAACAGGAAAGCTGACGAGCAACGAGGGAGGTGAAAAACTCGGTGTCGAAAGGGAAAAAAAGAGGGGAAAACCGGAGAAAAGCGGCAGGAAGTGCCCGGGACTCACAACCGGGAAAAACCCCGAAAAGGAAAAAGCGAGCCCGACCCGGCAAAACTCCATGGGGGGGGAGTTTCACTGTTCCACAGAAACCTCGTCTCAGAAGGGTTTCCTGGAGGACGGAAACCGTAGGGGGACCGCCCCTAGGCGACGGAGTGGTCGAGGGGGCCGCCGTCTTGAGAAAAACAATGGGGCCCTCCTGAAGGGAGGTAGGTCGCAAAAAACTTGGCTTGAGTAGGACAAGGCTGACAAGGAAAAGGGCACGCCAGAAGTGATGGCTAGGCGGAGGTGGACGGCCGGTAAATGCTCGAGCAGGGACGAAAACCTCCAAGTGGGTCCCCAAGAAAACCAGTCCGATAGGGAAGGCACACCTACGCAAAAAACTGAAGAGGAGCCCCTTGGGAGAAACAACAGCCCCCGTGGGTAAAGAAGCAGACGCGGTTGGGTACATAGCTCAAAGAAGGATGTTTCTCTGGTGGGGATCCGAACGGTAAGACGGGGGGAGTCCAAGGACAAGCGAGACCGGCCATCGGTGGGGGGAGAGCCCCTTTTGAAAAAAAAAGACTATTATCCGCATGGGGTATTACGAGCGCAAGATCTCGCGAACCACCACAAACTTGAAGAAAATATAGATAATGCGCGGAGGTTGGATCCTTCTGAGGGATCAGCGAAAAGGCTCTCAAAAAACGAGCGGCGGGGCCCAGAAAAAGTGCCTGGGGACCCCAAGAGAAAAGAAACGTGATTACGAACAACTCTGAGAACATCCTACCGAAAGCTTCGAGGTCACAGAACGCGGTCCGGGTCACAGAGGGGGGGGAACTGGGCTCCAAGGGGGCTAAAGAGATGGTGTTGTGACTTCAAGCGCGAACCTGGCGACTTCTTATATCGGGGGAACAACAAAGGGGGCGTCCCCATGGGTTCAAGGCACCGCCGGAGCCAGTTGCCGTCCCACGGCCCGCTCAGCCTGAATGCTGGCGGGGCAGGGAATTGGTCAGCAAGGGCCCAGCAGCAGCAAAGGGGGGAAAGCAAAGGTCCCGCTAAGGGGGACGGAACTAGTGGAACAAAGACGCGCCTCGACAAAGCGGTCTACCGAGGGCGGACAGCGTTTACGGACTTGGGGCAAGGATACCTTCGTAGAACAGTAGAGGGCCTTTTGAGAAAAAACGAAATGAAAAAAGATCCACAGGGGAGAGGGGAAGGGGTTAACGGCCGGGGGAGCGGTCAGGCTCCTGCTTTGTCAGGGGGATCCAATGGCTAAGGGACGGGATTCAAGAGGGAAGGTCCGTCGGGGGAATTTCGACAAAAAGAGGGGATCCCATACGGGAGCTCTGAAACAGAGAAAGAAGTCAACAAAGGGGTCACCTGAACTAAACCCAGAAGGTGACTCGGGGCCGCGCTGGATGGGTGAATAACTCTTTGGGTGCAGGGACGGGGGTGTGGAAAATTTTCGTCAACTGGAGGACGGGTAGGCCAAAAACTGCAATCTGTCGCCAAAATGCAAAAAATGAAGAGAATAGTTCCACAGAAAACGTTGACGACTAAAATTCAGACAAGGGATCAGGTTTACGAGGATCGAAAGGGGGGGGGTCAGTAAACTTTAACTGGGAAAAAAAAGTGGCGGCGAAAAAAAACTCAGCACTTTTCTCCGGCAAGTGAGCGGGGTGGTTTGTGGCGGGAAAAAACCTTAGGCAGTCGTGGTCAAAGATAGCGGACGGGGGGGTCGGAAGAAAACGTCAACCCTGGAACAGCTGGGGCAAACGGAATTTCACAACAGGGGGGGAGTGTGTTTGACGTATAAGGGAAGACCGCAGAACCAACAGGGGAAGGAGAGGACGGCCAAAATGGGAGAAAGAAAGCGTTTAGGGTGAGGACTCGGTGAAAAGGCAAACACGTGAACAGGGGGGGATGCGCCAGGACCCATGGAACAAAGACAGGAGGAAAACATAATATAATTAACAAAGAGCTTCCGACGGAAAGGACAAAAAAACGAAGGGTACAAAACGCCCCCCAGTCAGGAAGGGAAGGCCAGGAAAAAAAGGGGAAAAGGGGGGTGGAGGGAAGGGAAAGGCCGGCAAGGGGACAAACCGGTTCCGCACGCCCGGTGAAAACCAATCCCATGAGTGACCTCACAGGCAGGGGGGGAGAAGGGAAACAGAAGTTCTCAAAAAGAAACAGGGGAAGGTATCCTACCAAAAACCAGGAGGGGGGGTAACGGTGGAAGGGGGACAGCTTGCACGCACGATTCCAGGGAAAAGGGACAAGGACGGAGAGGGGGAAGAACGCTACCTCGAAGGGGGAGCGGGAAATGGCGCAGGGCACTTCCACGTGACCTAACCGGACAACTGAAAGGAAGGGGGATTGGGGACAATTCCACCTCAAAGGGAGAAAAAATAGAGGCGAGATTTGACCAGGTGGGGGAAAAAAAATCTCTGATCCCCAAAATTACAGGACGACAAACAGCTACGGGGAACGGGGGTGAAAAACAAAAGGAGGGAGGATAAACACAAGGAGGGGAATTCCGTAAAAAAAAATTGGGAGGACAGGTGGGTCTTAAATTAGACACACGGGCCGCGCAAATAAGAGTTCTCAGCTCATTTCCATCACAAAAAAAACCTAGGGGAGACATACAAAAGGACGAGTCCTTGGACGGAGGAAGAAGCGAAGGAAAGGGGGAACAAGAATGTGCTTTTTGGCAAGAAGTCGACCCCTCGAGGGGGGGGGGGAGGACCCTAGAAAGGGGGGCCCTCGAAGCGGGTGTACCCCCAAAAGTACACGCATTCTCCAAAAACGCGAAGGGGGGGGAAAAATTAACAGGGAAAGAAAGGGCTATTGAACACAGGGCCACTTGTACGAGTGCAAGAGCGCCGAATGGGGGGCTCGCGAAGGGATAATAGTTGAGCGCAAAAGGTCGAACTTGCCAGATTGCCCTAGTAACAGAAGGCGGAAAACAGGTGTGGGGCACTTCAAAAAAGACGGCTCTCAACAGGCACTTGCTGGGTGCTATCGTAACCACAGGGGCGGGGGCTCCAAAGGCTGAAAGGCCAACAGACGTGCCGACCAGGGGGGCCCTTACAGAGCGAGGGCCGTTCGGGGACGGGGGCGCCCCAAAAAAAAGCGGGGAAAGAAAGGGAGGACACACAGGACGGGGAGGTAGCAGGCACCACTCGGGGAAAAGAAGTGCCAGGCAAGGCGGGTAATCCCAGAATCAGGGGAGGCAATAACGAAAAAATTCGTGGCGAGAGAAACAACGGCGCGGGGCGGGACACTCCGCATTCGAAGGCCGGGGGAAAGGGGCAAAGAAATCTCCATCTCGTGAAAAGACTCCTTGTAACGAAAAGGGGACCAGGGCAGGGCGACGACTTGAAAAAAAACCGTCCAGCAAAACATCCGTCATCCCTGCTCCTTGCATCCGGAGCCGCAGCCGCCGAAAGAGGCAAACCACGAAGAAGTCAGACAACAAGGGAGACACGGGGCGGAGGAAAAAGACAGACTCACTAAAAAAAAAAAAATCGAAACCCGTGTCGACTCAAGCAAGGGGGGGGAAACAGGGTAAGGGGGGGGTTGGAAAGGGGGCATGCCACGAAGGGGACTGGGTGGGGGGATGGAAAAAGAAAGGGAAAAAGGCGCAGTCCCACAACGAAAGAAAGAGGTCCTTGCCTTCCGCAAAGAAGGTCCCGAAACCAATTGGGGACCCGGGGTGGGTCACCAGTTGCGAAAACGCAGAGTGAGGAGATAGAGCTTTCACCGGAGGATTGAAAAACTTTGAGGAGGGGACTGAAAAAGCAGGGAAAAAGCAACTTTTCCCTAAACTGGGAATAAAGGAAGGAAAGAAGGCTATTCAAAAAAAAACAAACGGTAGGAGGGAAATTTTCCCTCCTATCAGCGACAACTGACAAGGAAGGTGAAGAACTCGGACGGGCAGGGAGAAGGAAAAACCTTGAAAAAAAGGAAGAAAAAAGGGGTGACAAAAAACGGGTCAAAACACCCTCCAAGACAGGGAGAACTGGGGAGCAAAAGTTCCATTTTATTTCATGGGTCAATTAATGGGACATCGGGGGAGGGGGAGAGAGGCAAAGGGAAAAAGGGGAAAAACGACCAGCCCGGTCTAAAACTTCAATGATTAAAAAAACCGGGCGCATGGGCAAAAAAAAAAAACCGAAGGGGGGAAGAGAAGCATGAGAAAACAAGGGAAGGGAAGATTCACCGGAGAGCCGCTGCGCACTGCGAACCCAGCGACCAAGTTGAAAACGCAGGATACAAAATGGGGGGGAAGACGGCGTCATCCGGGGGGCAGGGGCGGCGGAACCGGGTAGGGGAGGGGGGAACTAATACCCTAGTCGGGGGTGGAAGGGGTCTAGCGGTCGCCCTTGCCCCGGCCGTCAAGACATGTCTTCAGCGAAAGAAACGCGATGCAAGCACGGACACGTAAGTTCTCGAAAGGTCAGACGGAAGGCGATCCCTCCTTCGGGAATCGCGTAAGAGGAAAAAAACTAAGGGAGAAAGAAAGAAAAGGGGGGACACGGACAATGGGTTCTAGGCCCAGATCCCGGTTCCAATCAATAATCATCACCAAAGAATGCGGGGGTTAGACGGACGGCCAAATCCTCTGACAAGAAATACTGCTTGTCGGCCGTGGCATTAGGTTGCACCTGGAGAATGAACGAAAGCCGGGGGGAAAAAAAAAACAACTCGGGAGAAGGGCGCGGGAGGATCAAAGTAATTCCCACCTAAGGACTCCGGTCAAGATGTCTGGGACAAAGTTAGCCTACAGCAAAGGCTCTAGAGCCAGTGCCAAGGAACGGGTGTGGATGAGAAGAAGGGACTGAAAGTAAAAGAAGCTATGGGCGGGGCTGTCTACGGGAGGATAACCCAAAAAAAACACAGTCGGGGGAGGCAATCGAGAACGAAAGGAAAACGAGGGCAAAAAACGGCCTTGTAACCAAAAAAAACGAGGGGGGGGGGTGGCCCTTCCTGGAAGAATAACACCGAGATCGACTTGTACTCTAACTGAAGGTGGGGGCAATGGAGACGGACCAAAAAAAAGGGACAAACGGGAAAAAAAAAAAGGGTGAGAGGGAAGGGTTCGGTCCAACCTAAATTCCCATCGCGGCCCCTTTAAAAATAAACGTCAAGGGGGGGGGGGACGAAAGAAAAAAGACAGGGAAAACGTCCTTGGGGGGGTGAAGAAAGGTGCGAAACGTGCTACGCGCTGGCCTGGAAATCGTCGAGCCGAAGCAGAAACGAGGAAAAAATTTGACCAAAAAAAAGTCATTGTGTAGGGCACGGCCACAGGGCGCAAAACCTTGGCAGAAAGGCTTCGTAATAGCTTCTTACGCCGGGACCGAAAATTGGAAAAGAGAGCTGGGCCAAAGAAGCGTCCAACAAAAGAGACAGGTTAAGAAAAAAAAGACAAAGACAGCGCACCCAGCACAACCTTTGATCAAAAAACGAGACGCCGCAAAAACAAAAAAGGGAACGTGGGAAACAAGAACCGCCGAAAGGCCAAAAAAAAACCAAAAACTTGGGGCGGAGGCTTCCAGGATCACAGGGGGGGAAAACTTTTAAGGAGACGCGTGCCAGGACTCTATGGTGGGGGGGAGACAGAGGATGGAACCAACTGGGGCCGACCCCAAGTGAAAATTTTCATGGGCCACCGGGAAAAGACACCGAAAAGGTAAAAAAAAAGGGAAAAAATCTCAGAAAGGGGGACGGGCTGCAAAACTTTGTCCCTCATCACAGTGGCAACGCTCGCTTGCCCAGGGCACCCCAGAAGTGGTCAAAGGAAGAACGTACACGACTAGAGGGGGGGGGGGAAACGTACAGACATGGGCCCCCCCCACCGGGTTTTCGAGACCGCATACTGTCGAAAAGTTAGGGAAAAAAAAAAAAAAAAAAAACTGATATATTCATATAAACGGCGAATTCTTGCACGTAGATTGGTACCAAAGGGGGAAAAGTGACACGACCAGACTGCAAGACGCCGACAAAGGGGGGGGTGGGAAGGGAAAAAGAAAGGACAAAAACCACCGTTGATTTCAAGCAGCGCGATCGTCAACAACGGTCAGGGGGCAAGGGGTGACTTAAGGTAAAAAAAGAAAAAAAGAAAAAAAAGAGTAGGCAGTTAGAAAAACTACGGTGTCAGGGGACCTTCCAAGCCGAAACTCATCCGGGGCGGTAACGGCGAAAGACCCAGGAAAACGCAAATCACTGCCCAAGGAAAAAATGGGACCCGCAATATTTGTGGTAGGAAAGCACCAAAAACCGACCTACAAAAACTTAGAAGGAGGGGGGGGTCACTGAACACTTCACAATACAACTGGACGTTGTAATGTCCGAGGTCAGGAAAGACGTCACCAGGAGGGAAAGGAACGCACTTTTTGTAAATAGAAGGGGACAGACCGAAGCATCAGGGCAAAAAAATCTGCTTGGAGGAAGGCGAAGCCTAACGGAAAATTTAACGTAGCACGGGGGGAAAAAGGATTGAGAAAAAAAACCGGCCGGAACACCTACAAGGCAAAATAGTATAAAAAAAACGCTCAATTACCCATAAAAGGTTGATCTAGAAATTCTCTATTGGGCGAAACTAGGCAATTGCCCGAAGGGGAAGGAGGGGGGGAAAGCCAACCAGAACGCGCCCCAGCAACCTCGTGGTTGGAAACTGGGGGGAAGGGAAAAGCCCGTTTGAAAAGGCCGTCACCCCAAAAACAACGATGAAAAGAGAGAGAAGTCGGGTGAGGAGGAAAAGGGAAAATAAGGAGGACAAAAACGCGAAAGGTGAGAGAAAAACAGGGGGGGAGGATGCAAAAGGGTTTCTAAACAACGCACAACAACTTCAAAACAATCAAAGAAGAAAGAAGAAAAGCGACTAACGTGGAAACGGGAAAAAAAAACGGGGGGGAGGGGAGCCACATTTGTCTCAGGTTAGATAACCCTCGTCCTGTGAGGAATCTCCATCGAAATGGTACAACGGGGAAGAAAACATGGGCCGCCTTATGAGCAAAAAACGTCCACAAAAACCGAGCCGCATAAAAATCTTGGGGGGGGGCGTCGTGTTCCCCTGGCAGAAACAAAAAAAAAAGGACGATCAAAGCCGCCGGCGGGGGAAAGAGGACGGGCATCTAACACGGGTCGACGAGCGGACGTTAAGGGAGTCAGGAACGGGGGACGAGGGGACTGGTTCTCCGAAAAGAACCAGGGGACGGGAAGGGGTCGGGAGCGACACTCGTCAGGAGGTGGTGACAATACTCTCTAACGGCCGGTCTGCCGTGGGGAAAAAGTGGGGTCAAAAAAGAAAGGTAAGACCTATCTGGACACTCCATCACAATCAACCATTAACCCGTTTGCCTCGACAAGAAGGCTGACAGAGGGGTTCGCTGATGGTTCGAAAAAAGTCTAATAATCCGGAAAAACAGTTTTGGGGACTTCAAAAGGGCCATGGGAAACCTGCAAAACCTTGGGGGGGGCGAAAGCCCGGAGACCTTACAAGGGAAGATTCTCGACGGGGCCCAGTAAAATGGAAAAACGAGGGGGATACGTCACTGTCGCCGGAAAGCCGGGAAGGGTGGTCTAAAACCTGCCATAGTCCTAGCTATGTGGGGGAGGACGGAACCAAAGGGGAAATGTCGAAGCGGGGGTCGGCTCTTCAGAGGAAGAACCGAACGGGCCTCGTCAACAAAAGATGAAGACCACAACGACGGGATTCCCGACGTGGGGAAACCTGCCCAAGGGGGTCAAAGGGGGGGGATGACTCCCTTGTTAAAAAAGGAAAAAACTTGACCGTAAGCCATCAAAGAGATGCACGGCTCGGCAGAAAAAAAAAAAGAAAAATTCAATAAAAAAAAAAAGAGAATTTCAAGCCCGCTAGGGGAACAAGGAAGGCAGGCAAAGGACGGCATGGGAAGAAAACCCCCTTTTTAAACTCCGGCTTTGGAGGTCATGGAGGATATGGACCCAAACCAAGGGAGGGGGGGGGGGGTCTGAAAACAACTATTTCTACGAAAATGAAACAGGGACTACTTCAAGAAACAGATGTTCATCTGACACGTCGCGGACCGGGCTGATGAACTTCGGGGAATCTAAAAAAAATCTTCCTAAAGTCCCTAATCCAACGGTACTCCGGAACACCAGCCGGACTACCGGATAGAGGAAGGGGGTCCCGGCGAAAGTCTACGCTATAGTACAGGGCTCACCCCAAGAGTTTTCCAAGGCCGCTAAAAAAGCGAAGTACCTGCTACCAAAGGCAAAACATTTCGCCAAGGGGCTGGGGGGTGGTCAGGCCATTACGAAAAAAAACGGAAGACACCGCCTCGGTCTCCAAAAAGGAAAGGGAGCAGAAAATCGAAAGGGTAAAAAACACGAACGCAACGAGGACTCCACGAAAAAAAGGCCAGGTGGGAAAGGGGTATGGGACCGTCTCACGAGGCGTCTGGGGGACCAGGGCACAGAGAAAACTGTAAGGACGGTACGTAAGAGCCCACATCTGTTGAATGCCAGCAAGAGATGGAAATAACCCCAGGACATCCAGTTCGGTGGATCTAAAGAAAAAGACGTCACAGTGGCTTGCAGATACCTTAGTGGCCGTACACTGTTTGAACTGGCAAACCATCGCCGCAAAGGACAGCGGTCGGTGCAAGCAACAGGGCAGAAGAACACCGCAAAACACCCGTTTCAAACGGGGCGCCGAAACAGTCGAGACTAGGAGGAAAAAAAAAAAAAAAAAGTACCTGAAGGGACGGAAGACAGCTTGCAAGGGGCTGACGACGGGTATGAGCCAGGGACTCAGGGGAAACGAGTGCGCCGGGGTCGCGAGCATCACGAAAAGAGGGAGAAGGAGGGGGAAAACTGAGCGGCCACCTCCCTGACCGAAGGAAAAGTGGATGCAGGGGCGGTGCAAAGAGGGACGAAAAAACAGGGGGAAAGCCACGTCCCAAAAAGCACACGGGCCTCAAAAATCCAGCTCCTAAGACAAAGGCAAGAAGACCATCGCATCAGACAGACCATAGAACAAAAGATCAAATGAGAAGAAAAAAAAAGCGTCTAACCGGACACCAAAAAATAACTGGTCTAGAAGACGGCGGGCAAGGGACCTACTTGTAAAACCGTCAAAAGGATCGAATCAGATGGGAGACGGAATGATGGTGGGGGGCACTAACTAGAAGACTTCAGCAGGTTAAAAAAACGAAGGGGGACAAGAAAAAAATCAAAGGGATGACGCCGCCGCAAACTCTGGGACAATCCTTTAAACTGCAGTCAAACGGGGCGTAGAAGCACGTCGAGCCTTAACTGGGTAAAACGGGGGACCTAACCACGGGGGAAGGAGGGGGACATACCTAAAAACAAAAAAGAGAATAGGGAGATCTCCTAGAAAGGCAGCAGGACATCACAGGTGTCATAGACAGTAGGTGCAGGCCAAAAAAAAAAGGGAAGCGAATCATCGGCTTTCGGCCGAAAGGGAGGGTCAAAAAAGATCATAAATCAGAAGTCTTATAAAGTTCCGTCGTACGTCTAGACGTTAAGGAATCCAACAAATCACACTGGTAAGGTTCAACCAAGACCTTGAAAACTAAACTCAAAAAGACCGTAATGAACTTGAGTCTCTGGCATTGGGGCCAGGACGATTCTCCCAAATCGATCGCAAAAAAAAAAAACGCAAAAAGGGGGGAAGGCTGAAAAACGGCAAGAATCCGCAGACTTATAACTGCGGGCGGGCCGAAGTGATCAGAAAACAGCCGGGACGGATAATTGGAAAAGGGAAACAGCAAAAAAACAGTCCTTAAGCATCCCTGGACACGGATGGCGAGGGTAAAAAACTAGTGCCGAATCTGAAGGTGCGCTAGGAGACGAGCGCCACCTCATCAACGAGGGACGGATTCCCAGCAACAGCACGAATAGTGAAATCATCGTGCTCAACCATCTCGAAGGCCGAGGACTCCGGACAAAGGAACACTCTACGGCTGGATTCGTGGGGACTGGAAGGGCCAGAGGGGAGCCTCCAAAGTAAAAAAGGACGTCTCGGTCCGGGGGAGTGGCGAACTGGGGTCAAAGTTCAAAACTGAGAAAGGGACTAAAAACAGCACTGGCGACGCATTAGGCTCCGCAGAAAAAAAACAAGCATACGGCAGACCGGAAGGGGGGGGGGCGGTCCGCCCCCAAACGGGAAGCCCCTGGCAAAAAAATTCAAGCGGAGGTCGGGAATTTAACCTACCCTCTCAGGGACCTCCGAGGGCCGCCCGTCACTCTGGGGGAACAAGGCAAGGCCAACTGGAATGACCCAACGTAAAGAAATGGAAAAGGGGGACATAGGAAAGAGCCCCCATTAGAGGGGGAAACAGGGGAGGTTAATACCAAAAATCTCCAGAGCGTCCTTCTTGTAGGAAGACCACATGTGGTCAACGGTCAAACGTTTGAGTCCCTGGTCTTCTTTTCAAGGGTCAGGCTTCAAACGCTGAAATCAATTTACGGAGCAAAACACCAGAGGCATGGGGGTAAAGAGCCTACCCAAGGGTGAGTCACGTTGGCAGGCAAGCATTGGGTGGAAAAAAAAAAGGAGACAAGGAGAAGAAAGCCCTAGCGAAGTAGGGGACGAACAGAAGCGCAAAAAAAAAGGGGGTCGTTAGCAGTATGCGGGGATCGGCTGGAATCCTGTCCATAATTAACGCACACCGTCGAAAAAAGGTGGTGTCACCACAGCCACCAACTCGGGGAGAGGGGGGGGGAGGGAGGTAGTGGGCCGGAGCCAGGGCGAGAACGAGTTTTGGCAAGGCCCAGTTTCGGGTCAGCTGAGACACCACAGGGGGGGGGGAAACGTGTGGGCAGTTCACAAACAACGAACGCGGGGAGGTTAGAAAGTTTGAAAAGAAGACCCGTGTGCTTTTGGTGGAAGGAGGAAAATCCGGCCAAGACACCGGGGGAAAACCTGGAAAAAAACACGCAAGAGGACAGGACGAAAACTTCTAAAGGGCGAAAGGAATCATTTTTCCAGGAAAAACAGACGAAGGGAACGAAAAAGTTGACGATCTCGACAATTACACACAAAAGGCATGGGTGAAAGTCCTATCCGCTGGGGATCAAAACTTCAGAGAGAGGTTACTGGTGAATATAGCGGGATCCAAATAACCAAAATTCGGAAAAGCCTGGGGATCAAGCCGAAACAACGCCGTACTTTCAACGAGAAGCGGGATTGTAGGTAGGTTTAAAGGGGGGGGGCAGGCAGGGAAACTGAAGATCCGAAGAGTGGTAGCAGTTAAAAGGAACCGAACGGAGAAACTGGAAGACCACACAACCCACAACGAAAATGAACGCGAACAAAAAACTCAAACCGACTGTTTATTTAGACTCACAGGAAAAGAAAGCGTCAGCATAATAAGGAGGGAAGGGCGGCAAACGCAAGGTAAACAGCAAAAAAAACGGGGGTGGGAAGGCGTCCGCTGAGTCGACTGTGTCGGGCGGCAAGCGGGAAAAGGGAAGCAAAAACAAAACAGAAGGCGAAGGTGGGACAAGGAGAGCGGACATATCAGGTGGGAACAGAAGACGCCAATGTCCGGCGGGAAACCGAAACATGAAAAAACTGGCCACCCTCTGGGAAAAAAAAAAACGACGCGGGGGGAGACCCGATGAGTTAAGAGGTTGCTACGAACGGGAGCGGGAAAAGAAGCACCAGAAAGGATCCCGCCAAATTCGGGTTGGAGAGAACGTGACGAAAGCCAGGAAGCAGGATCCCGGAAAAAATCTAACTCAACACAAAGGAGGAGAAGAGAGGGTCTCCATAGTGGAAAAAGCAGGGAGGAGAAAAAACATCGAAAGATCGGTTAACGAAGGACCGGGGGGGGCGACATTAAGGTCAGTACACAAAATCGAAAGGAAATCAACACTAACACAAACCCACTGGAAGGGGGGGACCACTTGAGCTAAGTCAAACGCAAAATAGGTTACCGCTCTTGGACTGAGTTAGACGCAAGGGCTCACTCCCCTCAGGTATGTGGTGGGAAATGGGAATCAAATCAGGGGGGAATTGGGACTTCAAAAGTACAAAGTGAATCAAACAGCAAAAAAGTGGGCTCAAACCGTCCGTCGGTAACTTGGAAGGAAAACAATTTGAAGAGGTTTAGTACGCGCTACCTGATTGGAGAGGGAGTGTACGACAAAAAAAAAACGGTCGTGGTAGTTTCCAGCTGCTGACTGGAGGGGGAGGAAGGGAGTGTTGTAAGGGGTAAGATAAAGCGGTCTTGGGTTATTGAAACAAAAAACAGGAAAAGGGTTGCCTAAAAAACCTGCAGTCGGCCGAACAGAAAAACCGGCACCTAGGGTTGAACGCTCAAGTCGGGAAGGAAAAAAAAAAAAAAAAAAAAAGACCCTGGGGGCCGGCAAAATGTAGTGGGAAAAACCCGACCGTGCGTCCGCAGCGGAATCAATCAACTTCGTCGCACAAAAGTCCAAGCGTACTCCAGGATACGAAAAAAAGATGGCCGGAGGAAAGCTTATCTTGACGGGTTGCCCAAGACCCTTTCAAATGAAAACGTCTTAAAACCGATCGGTCAAACTTGGTTCGCCGTGGAAGAGGGGGGCGGAACCGAGTCTGAACTAGGAGGATGGATTACCTTCCCTGAAAAGAGGGGGGGGGGACCTTCCAAGTGGCAGAAAGAAAGATAGGTTTAATTAAAGAACCAGTGAGGCATTCCAAGGAAAATAAACGGAAAGCCGTTCCTGGCACCTAAAGTGTAAAATGCACACGTTTCATGGGTTTCCTCAAGGAAAACCCATTGTAAACTCATGTCATTAAACAAAAAAAAGATCACGACAATAAGACAAACCGATTCTTAAAGATCAGAAGAAGAAAACAACAGCTTTATCCCAAAGAGAAACTTGGAGTCTTCGAAGAAGGGGTTTGACAAACCGTTCCTCAAAAAAGTTCATGTTGAGTAGAGAACAGTTGAATCCAAGGGATGTCAAAAGCTCTAATGGGGGGGGTCTTACCGGAAAAAAACCTCAGGAAACTCGACCCCCCCCGAAAAAAATCAGGGACAGGATCGACGAATTAAGACGACCGGGAGGGTAACATCCGAAGGGCGATTTTGGGGTAGGGATGGAAAAATGCACACGTCCACCTACCGTGCCGGGGGGGAGGGAAATTCTCCCTGCTCTAGGATGGGGAAATGGGGAGGCCCGTCGGGGGAAGAGATAGGGAACCAAAATGGAATCTGAGGGAAGTGCTCCCACCGCGAAGGGAACGGCTGCAGTGAGTTCTTAAGAATCCCGCATTCCGGGCCGCTAACCCTGGAATGGATTTACCGACACAGGGAGGTAAGTCGAGGAGGACCGAGGACTCACGGCACCCGAAGGATCTAATACCTAGTGGCGGGGGATCACAGGTCGTCTCTGGGAAAGATGGCATCATATCCCGTAATCCAACTAGTTGATGGTGGGGAAAGTGTCAGTCCCCGTAAGATTGGTTCTATCATTTACTAAGGTAGAACAGAATAAGACAATCCATCGCAGGTTTATTTCAGGAAACCGAGCTAAAAGTTTACCGCAGAGGAACTAAAAGGGGTACCCATAGAAAACCAAAAGGGGAACAACAAGTCCGCGGCTTGGAAAAAAAGGAAACGCGAAGGTGTCAAACGACCAAGGAGAGACAAAAGTCAGGGGTGCGGCCCAGGGCGGACGGGGAGGAACATATGAAGAACCAGAAGGCAGTCAGGAACGAGGAAGCGGACCAACAAGCCCCAAGAAAGGCGGATGAAGCAATAGAGCTCTCACCTATATGAGAGTAAAAAGAAATGTGAATCGCGACAAAGTGACTCCAAAAAATCCCTGCGGGAAAAAAAAGCACAGACTCTTACACCAAGCTCCACAGAAGCAAAAGGCCAGGAAAGACATTCCATGGGGACCAAGAGAGACGAACAAGTTAGACTCCCACTTACGCAAAGACGACTTTCGCAAGGAAAGAGCGTTTAAAAAAAAGAGGTCTCAACATGACTAATCCCCAAAGAAGTCGGGAGCACGGAAGCCAGTGAAAGCGTGACGAAGCAGGAAAAAAACATAAGTGCGACCTCGGGGGGCCAAAAGGTCAAAAAGAGAGATCTATACTTTCTGACATAAAGAAAAGGGGGGACTGGGGGCCCATTCACAGTATCTAATGTTAGTGAGGGCGTCTTGTCGAGAAGAAGCGGCTCCTACTGGGAAAAAAAAACAGGTGACTGGGACCCAGGGACAAAGAAAAAATAGAAATAAGTTTGTTGGTCCCAAAAAACGAGTGCGAGGGGGCCGAGACTCAAGAGTGGGTTTAGGAAAATGCAAAGTCACGAGCCGGTCGGAAAAGAAATTTCAAAGGATCGGGGAGCTTATATCTGCAAAAAAAGGAAAAAAAATAGAGAGTACCTAATAACTCTAAGAAAAGTCGAAGGAAAATACTCGACGTGGGAAGGGGGGGAGCAAAAGTGAACAGAAGAAGAGAGGGTCCTCCGAAACGGAGCCACCGAGTGGTTTTGTTGTTAGTGTAAAGCGAGGGGGTAGGGGAGAAGAGAATTCAAAGGGACCCGCGCCTGTTGGACAAGTTATCAGAACTTATGAGAACTTCGATTGGGGGGACAGGGGAAAATCTGCCGAAAGGACGGAACAAGGAGGAAGGCAAAGAAGCTGAGAGGAAAAAAATTTGGGGGGAGAAAACGCCCCAAATTCAGGACGCGCATAAAGCGGGGGCTCGCCCACGCAAAGGAGAAAAAAGGGGCAGAGAGGGAAAGGGGGGGGATAACCTTGACGACTGCAACAAAAGCACCTAGGACAGGCCAAAGGGAGAAAAAAAGCATCATCCACGGAGAACTGGGATCTGTCAGGACTCGAAGGAGTATCAGAAAGGCATGGGGGGGGGGGGAGACAAGGGAAGAGGAAAAAACAATCGGGAAGTTTCTATTAAAAAAAACGTACTAACACGCTGGCAAGAAAAAAGAGATGCGAAACACTCTCAACCAGTTGAGGGGATACTTAGAAGAATGACTCGGTGAAGAAGTCCTCTAATTCAACGGGTCGCGTGAATGTGGGAAAAGGGACAAAAAAAAAAAAAAAGAAAGTTAATAACGCAATGGTTCAAGCAAAAAAGGACTCAAACCGGCGCGGCGCTGCCGAAGGGAAGTGAACAACGAGTACGGATCGCCGGGCCAAAAAAAGAAGAAGGACTTGTCACAGGGGGACGCGCGGGAAGACACAACCTGACCTGCCCGGGTCCAAAACAAGGAAGGATCTGACTTCCCAGGAGATGTATGACTAAACTGCTAAAAGACGGCCTCTAACGCAAGTGCCAAGAGTCCCTCACTAGGGTATAAGGAAGGGGTGGGGTAAACAAAGAACCGGGCACAAAGTTCTGAAAGCCCGTGAAATCTAAGGGGGGAAGACGGAAGGAGGGGGAACAGAAAACTTGTAAAAATGAGGAATGTTCGGGAAAGGTTAAAGGAAAAAAAAATAGCGTGGAAGGGCCGGAGGTGGGGAATGAAGAAGAACGTCGAGGGGGAGAAAAGCCCCCAAGCACTGGTCTAGGGAATTACAGGAAACACTCTTTACCTTTAAGAGTCAGAAGAAAAGAAAAAAAAAAAGCGTATGCAGTCCGAAAAAAAAAAAATGAGGTCCGGAAAAAGGGCAGCACTTGGAAAAAAAAACGCCTCGAAGAAACAGAATCAACTCCAAAAAAAGGGGAAGGCTAGCTGCGCCGAAAAAAAAAGGCGAGGGAGGAATCAAAAAAAAAAAAAAAAACGAAAGCCTGGGGTAAGGGAAAGAGGGGACGACGATGAACTTTGGGAAAAAAACGCCGCCCAGGGGTAGGGGAGAGACAGTCTAGACGCGAGTCGGGGGGTGAAAGGGGGGGAAGAAGCCGCATGAGGGGGAACAGTGTTCAACTTGGGAATGCGACCGGTGGGAAAGGCAGTGGGCACCAGTCAGAAAGAAAAAAGACACGCTGGCAAAAAAAGAAGAAAGCCGAGCACAGTGGTCATTTGGGGACTTCAAGGGAAAATCAAGAACCGCCACGTAGAAAAAAAGGGCCCGGGAACCACAGAAAAGGGGGGAAGTGACCCTACCGCATAAAAAAAAGGTGTGACCACATCAGGGAGTAAAAGGGGAAAAAACGCGCGAAAAAGGGGGTCAGGGAAAGGGGGGTAGGGCCACCGTCCCCGAATAAAAAAAAAAAAAACGAGCGGAAATGCAACAAGGGTGGGAGGGAAGAGATTTGGAGGCAAGTCAATTTCAAGAACAACGCCAAGGTTTGATAACAACTTCCCAAAAAAGACCACCGCCGTGTAAAATGGGAAAGCAGACTATAGCGTCAACCCGAATTGAGCCATTGTAGGTCGAGAAACGGCAAAGGGGGAGGAACCGAGGGGGGAGAAAACGGGGAAAAAAAAGAAGGACAGAGCGCAAAAAAAGGACAAAGAACACCACAACCCGAGCGCAGCCAGGTTGAAAGACGTCAAGGGGAAGGATTGTCTCAAAACGTCACGGACTACAGAGCAAGGGCCCAAAAGAGGAAAAGGGTCAGGCCGCCGTCTGAAAGAGGGGGAAATCAAAGGGAACGAGGCGGACTCTGCAAGGAGCAAATGAACGCCTCATTCATTAAAGTCTATCGGGAGGGGAAGAAAGGGCAAGACTTAAGGAAGAAGGGGGGGGAACAGAGAAGAAGAAAAAAATGAGAAACAAATAATCTATGAATTTGGCTCCATTTACCGCCAAACGGGGTTTTAAAGAAGACTTCCGGAGATGTGCCTCAGAGGGTGGAGACAAGAAAAAGGAAAGGAGCGGGGAAGAAAGGAAAAAAAAAAGAAAAGAGGAGCCCTCGTGTGTGGGATCTTCGCAAGAAAGGGAAATTGGGCGAAACAAAGACCTCAACAAAAAACGAAGGGAAGGAAAAAAAAAAAAAAGGAAAGGAAGGGAGGGCATCAACCTATTGGGACCCTGACCTGTCAATCAAAAGGGGCTACCACCAAAGAGGGAGCCGATGGGAGGGGGGGACCATCCGTATCTACAAGGAGGGGAAAAAAAGGGCAAAAGAAGGAAAAGATGAGGGAATCAGGCGGTCCCAAAAAGAATGGGCCGAGGAAACAGGGGAAGGGGAGAAATGGCCTCAAGGGGTGTACAGCCGGCACTTGTGGGGGCGAAAGGAGAGGGAAAAACAACGGGCCGCAAAAGGCTTACTCCCCATGGAAAACCAGTCAACGCCCCTACCAACACCCAGTTTCAAGGCATGGGAAAATTCGTTACGAAGAACAGACAAACAGGGAAAAGAAGAAAAAAGCCAAGGCTACTCTTTCAATAAGAGGCAAAAGAACCCCACTGGAGATAAAATCAAAAAAACTCGAAGATTCAAAAAGGGGAGTTGACAGGGGAGGGAACGCAAGAAAAAACCAAAAAAAAGGTTCGGAGAGGGGGGTCGGGAGGGGTTGTAAAAAAACAGGAGGCGAGGCAAAAAAAAAAAAGACGTCGAAAGGTTGATCCAACCGAGGGCCTCCCGCCAACGCAAAGAAAAATAAGTCAGCACCCCTGAAAGGGGGAGGGAAAAAGGGGGGGAAAAAACAGGGAAAGAAGACGTGACACTCAACGGCTGGAAGAAACGGCTTGGGGGGGAGGCTGAAGGGTTGTCTCCCAAAGGAAGGGGAGGGGTAGGGGGCAAAGGAAAAAAGTTGGAAGCAAAGGCTCGACAAAAAATCAACAAACCGGGAACGAAATCCTGTCGAGGAAACCAGGAATGAACCCCTCAAAAAAAAGGGTGGAACAAAACTAAAAAGTTTGAACAGGGGAGAAAAAAAAAAAAAATCACAAAGGGGTGAAGGCCAAAGCTGGGGGGATAGAAAGAAGAAGTCGTGTATTCGAAAACGGTGAGAAAAAACGGGGAAAGGAACCAACTGGCGGGACAGAGGACCAGGCCTGTAGGGGGGACGCAACCAGGACCCATTAAGGGACAATCTTAAACGACAACGTGACAAGGAGGAGACAGGGGGGGAACCTCAATAAAAAGGAGGGTTTTGAGTATACCCAAGGGTACTCAGTTACGAAAAAGCTATAGAACGGAGGGTCCGGAACACACAACGCCCTCCAAAAGGAACTAACAGGAGAGAATCCTGGGTCTAGGGGGGGGAAAAGGAAATTTTAAAAAACAAAGGGTTTTCCAAAAAAGCACTTATGGGGAAAGAAGAAAAGGAAGACCAGGCCAGGCCTCCTCAGGGGGTACAGAAAAAAAGAGACCACCACACACGAGAAGAGTAACAGGAACTGGGTAAAAAATCACGTATGAAAAGGTCCGAAAAAAGACTAGGAATTCCTACTTTAAAAAAGGTGCACACGAAAAGGACCACTACTCCAGAACGTAAAAAAGGGGAGTGGGAAAAAAGGCACGCCACTCCTCAGGATAGGGGGGAAAAATAGGAGAAAGGTTCAAAGGGAGGAGAAAAAAAAGGTAATGCCATACACCTCAAAAGTAAACTCCGGAAAAAAAAAAAGGCGGAACGAAAAAAGGAACAAAAGGGGACGACTATGACATTTGGACATTAAAGACGACAAGCCGAAGCAGAACAACAAGTGGAAAAAGAAACTTTGACCAGCTTCGCATACGAGGAGTACGAATGACACAGCGGAGGATGGAGAGCAAACCCACAAAAAAAAAACCTCGTTAGGCCCCGTCTCCAAAATGTGACAGAAGAGAAGGGGGGAAGCGGAAGAGGGGGAACATAAGCCCAAGGGACATCCCCTGGAGCCAAAAATTAAAAAAAAAGAGGGGAGGACAAACCTCACTGTTGACAAAAAGGGAAGGGGAAAGTAACGAAAAAAGGGTGGTGGGTAGGAGGCGCAATTTCAAGAAGCATCAGGACATTAACCTAGGGGAAGGAGGAAACGGTGGTCCACTTTGAAAGAAAAGAAAAACAATCCCTCCCAACGCGTCAAGGAGGGGGGTCAAAATAGTCTAATTTATTAAGGGTCGGCTCAGGGGAGGAATGGAGGGTAAATGCAATACCTTCAGGTCCAAGAGGAGACTTCGGGGGCAAAGAAAAAAACTGCTAGAAAGGATAGTGAAAGAAGCTGGAATGAGGGAGGGTGTTCAAGCACTCCAGTGAAACGGCCGGAAGGATAAGTCAGCATCCTCTTCTAATCAGGCTCCCTCCCGGAGGAGAGAGCACAAAAGAAAAGTGCTGAAAAAGTCCCTACCATCCTGTGGAAGAACCCAAAGAAACATAGAACAGTTAGGGAGGCAGAGAATGGAAAATAAAAGGACATTCAATTCATTTCGAAAGAAATAAACCATCAGTTCTCCATTACGAAGTACTGAACCCCGCCTCGCTCAAGGCAAAAAACAAAGAAAAAGAGAGGCGAAAAGTTTTCAGAGACGTCCAATGACCGAGTTGATCAAAGACTAAAGCAGGGAACCTCAGAAACACTTTGCCAACTCTCAAGGGAGAATTTGTGAAGAAGGATCCATTGAAAATTGCAAAGAGACGGGAGAATACGACTTAAAAACTGTCCGACAACAGGGGAGGGAGTCAAAAAACATCAGATCGTTAAGAAAATCACTATGGGGAAAAAAAAAGACTGAAAAGACCCTTGACCAGAAATAAGAAAAAAAAAAAGGGAAAGACGGTTTGGAGAAAACTCCAACGCGCAAACCGGGAGCCTTCTGGCGGTTCTGAAAAGGAAAGGGAGGGAGATTAGGAAGACTGTGTGAAAGGAGGAGGGGGAAACATATTCGACTCCTTAAAAAAAAAAGACTATTAGGAGGAAAAGGAGATATGGTAAAATCCAACGCAGACAAAAGAACAGGACAAAGGTGAGGGGGGAAAAAAGAAGAAGAGGAAGTTCGAAGTGAAAAAAACGTCAGAGATCTGCCACGAGTGACAAAAGGGAGGGGAACAAATTTCAAAATTTCAGTGGTAAGAACGAAGGGTAGGGGGAAAGAGCTGTTCAACCTAGCGGCGAAAAGGGGGGAACAAAAAAAGCAAGTTCAAGGTTTAGACGGACTGGTTAAACACTGCCAAGGGGGGCACCGCAGAACTCCTCCCAGGACTGAAAAAAAAAGCAGGCATTGAAAAAGGTTTGTAGGGATGGAAAGAGGGATGATGCAGAAAAGAGGAACTAGCTGAAAACTCCCCACCGAAAATGTAATTCGAGAGGAAGGGGGGACTTGAACTTCGTAAACAAAAAAAAAAAACTCCTCAGAGGGGGTCTTAATGGTAAGAAAAAAAAAGAGCGGACGGTTCGTAACTCGCCCTTGATTCAAGAGGGGTTAAAAGTCCATTCAATAACTGACAATATAAAAAATTAGGCAGGAGGTGACAGAAAGGAGAACCCTCGACGTCTATTGAAAAAGGATTATACAACCTAGGGATAGGCTGGGGTTCGAGGCCAAAGGCTACAAGAAAGATCTTCAACATCTCGACAAAAAAGACTACAGGGGACGGTTAAAGCAAGGGGGAAAAAGAGGGGAATTCAAAGTTAAAAAACTTCCAAGGGAAACGGTCTAAGGGCCAAAAAAAAAGTGGGGACCTCAAGGACCTAAAGGGGGGGACTCATGTGACTGGGAATGAATTGAAGGGAATTTGAATGGTGCGTAAACGAAGGACGCCGGGCACAGAGGAGCACGAAAAAGGGTCCGAAACGGACCACCCTAACGAGACAAGGGGGGGGAAAAAAAAAAATTGGGGGAAATCCAGCCGAAGTGGGGAAGGAAAGGACAACGGAGGAGGTCTGGCGACGTCGGAGTCCAGACGAGGAGGGCAAATCATGAAAAGACGGCAAAAAGGTACGAGGGACGAAGGAAGGTTCACACAAAAAGAGGACCCAGGCGGGACTCTTACTAACAACCACACCATCAAAAGGGGGGGAAAGTTTAAAACGAACGAGTTGCGGAGGAGAGGGAAAGAAGGGGAAGAAAAGGAAGTCGCCTTAAAATGGAAAAATAACCAAAGAAGTAAACAGAGGGGGAAATCAATCGAAAAGGAGGTGGAGAAGCCGCCCTGAAGGTTCGAAACAAGAAAAGACAACGTTGGGGTTATACTGGGGTCTAGCAGGAGGAGAATGGAATCGTACATCAAGGGAGCAGCAAATAGGATTTTCAAAAGAAACGTGTAAAAAAAAAAAAAACACTTGAGCAAACGGAGGGAAAAAAACAAATTTTCGAAGAAAGTCTTTCGACCAAAGCGCAAGGGGCCGGGGGGGGAAAAGAGAACTAACAACGTCAAGAGGGTGATAAGTGAAACTCTGAAAGAGCACGAAAAGGGGAGGGGGGTCACGAGATCGGCCGAAAACCAAGGGAACTGAGGAAAAAAAGGGGGGGGTGGAAAACTTCCTTCGCCGAAAGGTGTTAAAAGCCAAAACGTTAGGGACGGTTAGTAAAAAAAGGTGGACCAGGCACGAGGGTTTGGGGGGGAGAAGAAAGGGCGGAAACTGGGGCCAAAAAAACCTGGGAGGTTCAAAGGGAAACCCACAGAGGGACAACAAAAACGGGAGGGAGGGACAGGGCCTCGAAAAAGGGAATCAAGTTGTGGAGGTCTGACGAGAAAGAAAAAAGGAAACAAAGAAAGTGGGTGCCAGGGACAAAAAAAGGGGGGGTTGGCAGTGTCCAAGGCAAACTGAGACAAAAAAACAGTCGAAAAACCGGGTTACCAAGGAGAAAAAAAGTTGACGATAGAGGGGAAGGGGAGGTTGGAAAGTCAAAGGGGTCATGCAACCAATCACTGCCCCGATAAGGAAAAAAAAGTCGCGTTAAGGTGGGGGGACAGAAGCAGCAGGGGAAAGAAGACAAGAATTGCAGGAGAAAGAAACGTTGGGGAACCCTGCACGCCAAGCAGTGAAAGGTCCAGCAACAGCGCGAGAGTGAAAAAAAAGGGGGGATTTGACCAGGTGGATGGGTTAGGAAAGGAACATTAGGAGGGAAGGAATAAGGGAAAAGGGGAAAAAGATGTCAGGAAAAGGCAAACAGCGAACAGAGAAAGATAACGTCCAATGAGAAAAAAAGACCCCAAGCAAACGTCCCTCTAAGGAAAAACCGTCCGGCCTGGTTGGGGAAGAGGTGGGAAAGGGGAGAACCAAAAACGACGGCCAAAGGGAAGCGAAGATGAACGTCCGAAAGACACTCGGGATCAAGGGAGAAACCCCAATCCTTGAACCTCCGTCAGCAAGGCAGGGGAGGAGGGAAGAACTGGGGGGAGAGGCTTCATTCTGCCAAAGAAGCGGCGGGAGTGGAAACGGCAGACAGGTACTGGGGAAAAATACCGGGTGAAACCCAGAAAGGACCGCAAAAGAAGGGGGGGGTGAAACCCTACCGCTTCCCTCTGGGGACCTGGAACGGGTGAACTCAAAAGCCCGGGGTGGGTACTGAAGGATTAATAGTAAATTGTGCTCGAGGGGAAAAAAGAAAAGAGGTAGGAAAGCGGAGAGAACCCAAGAAAGAAGGAAAAAACACCAAAACACTATTATACCTGAAAGAAGCAGGAGGAAAAGACTCACACGAGAGATCCAAAAAGGGAAAGGGAAAAGAGAAGCGTGCGAGGGGTGGGAAAAAGAGGGCGGGAGAAAAGAGAGAAAAAGGGGCGGGGTCCCGACCAAAAAACTAAGGCGAAACTGCCTTGGGGAAAAGGAGAAAAAAATCAACTACAAAAAAGAGGAACAACACAGATAAAAAGAGGTGAACAACAAAAAAACAGGAGGGAAGGGGGGAGGGGGAAAAAGGTCAGAAGCAGGTGATCTAAGGGGGTTCGTAAAAAAAATGGAGACGAAACTAAAAAACCCAGAAAAAGGGAAAGGACAAAGGTGAAGAGAAGGTGATGCCTCCCGTTCCCGCCATGCATCGCAACTGAAAAGGGGGTCAGCCAAAACTTGCTCGTACAAATCAGAAGAAAAACATTGTCTCCGAGAAAGCCCTCAAAAAGAAAGGTACAAGAGTTCGAAAAAGAGAGAACGAAAAAAGGTCGGAATCCGCTAAAAAAAGAGGGAACAGGGGGGAGGGGGACTGGGGAGGAACAATCAGAGACAAACAGAGAGTGGGGGGGGGGGGAAAAACGGCTGGAAAAAGTCGCGTTGTAGGGGGTTGAACGAAAAAGAAAAAGGAAAAGAGGTCGGCGGTAAGGGGAAAGACGACACAGGGGAAGGTGGCTACCCGGTAAAATGACATAAAAAAAAAAAGGCCTGAAAACAAGGGACCAAAGAAAGGAGGTTGTGGTGAAAGAAAAAAATCGGAGCGACACGTGGAAAGGACTCAGGTGGTTCTGCGGGGGCACGGCCAAAATGCTAGGGCTGGAAAGAAATGAAAAAGGGGTGTCTCAACCACCGGGGGGTTGGGGGAACTCTTCCACAAATTTTGGACAGAATGAATCCGGGAAAGAAAAAAAAAGACAGAGAGGGGGAAAGTCATTTAATGGGGCAACTTCGCATCGTAAAAAATTGGGGGGTGAAAAAGACAGAAAATGAGGGTCGGCCCAAAAAAACAAAAAGCCATCCAGGAAACTGTACACTGGGAGGCTTAGTGCGGAAACTTTAAAAGGAAAAAAATTTTTGGGGAACCTCAGGGAGAAAATAAGGCGTGTGTGATGAGGGGAAAGAACCAGAGAAACCCAGGAAAGAAAAAAGGTGCTTGGAGGAGGGGGAAAATCAAAATCAAACGACCACGTGGGACTTCCAGAGGGTTTGGGGGAAAAAGGCAAATTGGGAAAAGGGGGGTTTAGAGGGAAGGAAACAGTAACCAAAATCGCGCACCAGAAAAAAAGAATTCACAAGGCGAAAAAAAGGCCCTAAAAAAATATAGAGACTGGGAAACAAATTCAGAAAAAGGTACCCGGGGGCGGCGGCCGGGAAAGGCAAAAAGGGGGAGGACAAAAAACGTTCCTAAAAGAGTTGGCGGGGCCGATCGGGTCCTGAAAAAAACAAAGAGGGGGCGGAGGGAAGAGGGGGGAGGGTCATATCTACCATCACTCGGGGGAACACGCTAAAGAAAACAAACTTCCCAAAATGAAAGGGGAGTAGATAACACGGCCGACAGGATGGGAGAAAAGGAGAGGAAAGGAGACTGTCAACTCTGTCCTCTTGGGAAAAAAAACTATACTGCACGAATAAAAGTAAGAAGGAAGGGAGGAGAGGGATCGAAATGTGGAATTGAACTCTCCTAGGCAGGAAACCAAGCCAATAGGCGGGGAAACCTGTTTTCCCCACGGAAGGTTGAGTAGACAACTTCCGGGGGGGACGGGGCAAAAACAAAGGGACACTTTGTAGAAAGTACGAAAAAAGGGGCAGCAGAAAAAATCCTGGAAAGCAAAAGACTTCAAAAAAAAAAAGGGACCAATAGAATAACCAGAGGCGATTAAATCCAATAGCTCTCTGGGGACGGGGGGAAAAGATAAGAGAAGATCGTATGGAGGGGGGTTAAGACACTGGTGCTTCAAGAGAGGGGGCACTTCGGGCACGAGAAGGGGTGAGGGGTCGGAGCTTGGGGAACGGAAGGCAGCGAGAAAGAAGACGATTGTCAAGGAAAGTCGCGAGGAAAAGCCAAAACTTCAAGACAGGTCAGGTCAAAGGAAAAAAGGAGCAAAGGGTGGGGGACCTGACCCTAAGAGGAGTGGTCACCATCGATTCGGGGGGAAAAAGGTCAAAGGCCGTAAGTCCACCGTGGGGAAAAAAAATTAAACTCAAAATCAAAAGAATCGCCATCAGAGTTGGGAATAGGGCTGAAGGAAAGGGTGGGGGGTAGTAAAGGGAAAAATAAAGAACCAGACAAGCCGGGAAAATGGAAGAAGGGGGACGATTTCGGTCGAAGTTCCCCCAAAGGAAAAAAGATTCTTGAAGGAATCTAGCGTTGCTTAGAGGGGAACGAGCAACGATGGGGGGAAAGACCGGTGGACCCAGGGGGGTCATCGCTACGAGGAAAAACGAAGAAGGGGCGGCACGACAAGAAACCTTAACGTCCAATACAAGTCCCAGCCTGGGGAGGGGCAAAAAAAGAATCAGAGTGAGAGTCACAGAAAAAAAACGGCAAAAACCGCCAATTAAGAAAGGTAAATCCCAATCTACACTCCCACGGAAAGATAGGGGGTCGGAAAAAAGGAGACTCGAACGGGGAAAGCCGCCCCGAAGACGCTCAGAGAAGAGCCAGTTCTACCCAAAAAAATTACGAAGGAAAGAAAGCCGCGCCAAAGGGAGGGGACGCCTACAATGAAAAAGTGGGACGGGGACGGCAAGAAGGGGAGTGACCATCTCTTCATAAGAGAAGGGGACTTAACTGATCAGAGGGGAAAGAAGGCATAGAGAAGAAAAAAAAGTCCGCAAAAACAAAGGGGAAAGAAAAGATGGGTCCAAACCTCACGAAAAAGAGAAAATGGGGAAAATCGTTTGGTCGAAAGTCAAAGCGTCGGAGGGAAAGCCAATTCAATGAGGGAAGGAAGGTGGGCGGAAGGAATGCCCAAAGGGTCTGAGCTGAAGGAAACGGAGTTTCTGGATAAAAAAAAGGGAAAATCTCTCCAACGGGGGAAAGAAAGGAGAGATAGTACCTTACGATCCAGGACGAAAAAAAAGGAGGTGGGGAAAAAGAAAGAGACTAAAACATTCCTCCGAGTTGGAAGCTCGAGGGGAAACTCAAGCTGCGGAGAATTGTCTATGTTGGAAAGGGGGGAAGAAGAGGAACTACGCGAATTCGAAAAAGAAGAGGAAGACGACAGAGGAGCCCAGTTATTTCCCAATCCGGAAGGGGGATTCGAAAAATATGGAACAAAAGGGGGATAGCCAGCCCATTCTCCACTGCGCCTGGAAAACGGGGACGGGAAGAGGGACCGAGGCAATTGAGATAGGCGGAAAAATGGGCTAGACTGCTGCAAAAAAGGGAAGGCTTAGAAAAAAACGAAGTCCTCGATTACGCCATCAGGGAAAAGAAAAAATTGGGACGGGGGGAAGACCCGTCACCGGTAATAAAATGCAACGAAAGGGGGAAGGAAATTCTGTGTCTTACTGCTTGCACAGAAAAGGAGTCACCTTAAAAAAAAAGGAGGGGGGGGAAGCAGGTAATAGACTGGTCAAAACAGAGAAGGCCGGGCGAGCGCCGGGGAATAAATGACGGGGAAGATACCGCGTAGAAATTCATCTAGGGGAAAATTGAAAAGGAGAATCACAGAAGAGGGGGAACACCTCGCTGCTCCAAAAGAGAATAGGGGGACGCAAATCACGAGGAATCAGGTCACCCCAAAGAGAACCGGTCTTACGGGCTGTTGAAGGAAAAGGAAATTGTAGAATCCACTACCGAAAAGTGGAAACACCCAGAGGGGAAAAGGAGGTGCTATGGGACAGGACGCAACTCTGGAAATGGCCAACAAGTACTGGCGACAAGGTCAAAAAAAGAGGTGGGCGAGGGAGCAAGTCGGCAACGAGAACCAAAAAAGGAGCATCAACGTTCCCCGGGGGAGGAGGGAATCGAAGTGGAATGGTCAAAAGGTCAAAACTTACTATGGGGGGGGGGGATTTCTGGGAGACTGCCCCAAGGGGAAACAAGCTAAAGGTCAAGCTAGGTCCTCACTGAAGATCATACCGGCAAGTCCAAAACAATCTGGACCCTGAAGAGAGGAAAAGACTTCAGAAACGAAAGGAGTAAACCGAACTAGGGAAAGACTGAGAATTGGAAAGGCGAAAAGTTTATCTTGGGGAAAAACATGGTAGGGAAATTTACCACCTCTTACACATAAAGGGGTCGAGGAAAAGGAGTAACGTGGGTAGAAGGAAGACACGGACTGGGGGCTAAAACCGGCAGACGGGGGGGGTGTCCTGTATTCAGGGGGAGGGGGGGGGGGACGAGAGCTTCCTCCTGGGGAAAGGGCGAATAAAGTAAAATCATTAGGGATGCAGGGACGGAGGTTACCTGGGGACCAAAAAGCTGCAATGAGCAAGCGGTAGTCCAAGGAGAATTCAGTAATATCAAATAAAAAAAAAACCACTCAACAGAGGCCTTGTAATCTAATCTTAAAGCAAAGGGGGTGGAGGGGAAAGGGACATAAGTACTTGGGATAAAGAAGAGTCGCATAATGGGGAAAATATAAACCAAAAGGCGGGAAAAAGTGTGCAAAACCTGCACAGAAAAAAAGGCAAGCCAAAGGGGAAAGCTGAACACGTCCTCGTAAAAGTCTGTGTAGGGCCGAAGCCGTTAAGAGATAGGGGGGGACGACAAACAGTCGGGAAAAAGAAAAAGGGGGAAAGAGAAACACTAAGGGGATGTTTGGGAAAAGGTAAACCCCCGACCTAAAAGAGGGGGGGAGGGAATACAGCGGGGGGCCGACGATCCGAAAGGGGGATTTTGACTTCCAGGAAGAGGACCAGGAAACCAGACACAATTGAAAAGGAACGGGTCAGAGTGGAGATCTTGAGAATAACTGGAAAAAGAAAAAGACAATGGGCCACGCGAAACAAACGAAGAAAACAATTCAAGGAAGGGACTATCGCGAAGAAAACTTACCCGGTGTGAACACTGAGAACAAAAAGCTTACCGGAAAGGTTCGACAGTTAGGTCGGGAAAAAAAAACCCCACGGGGTCAGTGGAGAGAAAGAGACGCAATGTTTCGGGAACTTGAAAAACAAAAACTGGGGGGGAAGGAAAAGGTCACGAAGAAAAAGCAACGTTCAGGTAACAGCAAAAGAGGAAGAGGGGGGGTCAAACCTCATTTAAAGGGGGGGGGGGAGCCAATTTCAGGAGACTGGTACTGGAGAGGGGAGGGGGAGGCACCTCGGGGGTGGTCAAACTTCAAGGAAGAAAAAAACCTATGCCCCATTGGAAGAAAGATACCCCAAGGAAGAGACAGCAAAGCAGACGACCCGAAAAAAAAAGAGGGGGGGAACTGGTTCAGGAAAAAACCTAACGAAGGGAGAAGGAAGAGAAGAGGACGTCTGAAACACCCTAGGAGAAGGAGGGGGTGGGAGGCCGCCGTCTGAAACTTAAAAGAACAAAAAAAAAAAAACGGATGGAGTACTTCACCCCCTGGCATGATGAAGGATAAAATTGAAAAGAAGACAAGTAATGCGGTCTTTGGGAAAAGGAGAGGAAAGAAGGTGACCAACTGGAAAAACAAGACCCGGGTTGTCCCCAGATAGGTGAGCCAGGAAGAGGGAAGGGGAGTAAACACAGAGAATCCGCTATTAAAAAGAAACAAGGGAGCAAAAAGAGGGGGTACCCCCTCTGTGAAAGAGAAAAAAGAGCACATCGTTGGCTCGAGTGCAAAACTGTAAGAGAAGGGGAGGGAGACACCAGGCGACTCCTCGCAGCAGAGGGTTGGGGTGAGGGGAAAGGGCGCAATGCCCAGGAAGGTCCAAACTAAGAAAAAGATGATCGATAACAAAACAACACAACGGATGGTAAATAAGATAGGAAGAGGTGGGAGGGAGAATGTGAAGCAAAGATCATCGAGGAAACATCGAAAAAAACGGGGGACTCCGTGCTGGGTGGTCCAGATAAAAACAGATACAAGGGGAGAAGCACCGAAGAGTCAAAAGCAGTCTAAAGAACGTTTGGGAAAAACCGGAGAGGAGTTCATGTTGATCCTGAAAGGGGGAATCAAATCAGAAAGTATGTAGGTTTAAAAACCTAACCAAAAGAGGAACGGGCCGAAGAAGACGGTGTACACGAAGTACCGAGACACATTACGCGGTGAGAAATGGAAGTCAAACGACCTGCTCAAGAAAAAATCAACTGCGGGAAGAGAAGTTCAGCCTTACCAAAGACATGGGAGGAAAAAAGAAACCAGCCTCCAAACGTTCAAAAAAAAAAAGGGACGGAACGAAGAAAAAATCAGTCAGGACTAGGGGAAGGGGAAAGGTGGTCACGAACAGAATCGATAAGAGTGAGCTGAGAAAAAGAGAAAAGAGAAAAACCAGGGGCGAGGGGAAGTTTCGAGGAAAATAGAGGACTTGACTTGTCACTTTACCCGGAAGAATTCGTGGGAGGTATGGGGATTGGGGGGAAAAGTCGAACAGAGTGCACAAACCCAACGTCCAGCCTCACGTCAAAAAGACCGGGTAGAAAAAAGGTAAAAACATGACTACCGCCAGGGGACGAAGTCGAAAAGAGGAAAATTAGGAACTTGGAAACTAGTGTGGGGGGATGCGGGGGGGGGAGGGGGGGTTCTTCCAAAAGGAGGAGGAGCAGGCCAACAGAAGGTTCACAGTGCAAACAAGAGGAACGGATCCTGTCGACCAGTGAGAAAGAAGAAAGTGAGGCGACAAAAAAAAGGAGAGGGGAAATAAGAGGGAGAGGGAAAAAAGGTGTCAATGTGAAAAAAGGGGGGGGAAGGAGCGAAAAAGAGAAAAGGTGGGGGAGACGGAATTACGTACCTACCAGAAGAGGGCTTCCTGAGCACGGAAATGGAAGGAAAAAAAAAAAGATGGGGTAACACGGGCAATTTACTAGTGGTCTTTGGGTCCATGGATCGGAAACTGCAGAAAAAAAAAAACTTAAGGATAGCAACACTGAGGATCAAAAGACCGGAAGTGTCTGAGGTTCTCGGTGGGGGAAAAGGAACATGTTCACAGGGGGTTTGATAAAAGGAGGGGGGGGGAACGGTCCGGGGAAAAAAACCAAACAATATAATGACACGGGAGGGGGTCAGCCCCAAATACAAAAAAAAGATACGAAAGAAGGAGAAAGAGACGGAAAAAGAATTACCAGGTGGCGTCGAGTAACTTCACATGGGGAAAACAAAAAAGTGTACAAGGAGCAGTGCTTGCCTAGACGGAAAGACAAACAAGGGCTGTGCGGGAGAAAAAAAGGAGGGAGGTTCAAAACATAGAGATTGACGCGAAAGACCAAAAGACTGGCAGGACAGCGTTCTTTCCAAAACGGCAACGGGAGAAAGAGGGAAACGAAAGGGGGGCGAAGGTGGGGGGGGGAGAGGGGAACCAGTGACAACGGTGGGAAGACGAAAGGGGAAAGCCGGCAACGGGAAGTAGAAAAAGACCCAAGCGGAGAAGTCAGATCTGACGAGTTGAAAGGAGAAAGAGACCCACTAAAACTATAAGGGGAACCGACCAATGCAGTCCGGGGGTGGAAAAATGTCTACAAACCGAGGAAGAAAGGGACCCTTTTTGGAGGTAAAAGAAGTAAACAAGAAAGGAGACAAATCGGGACGAGGTGGTCGGAAAAAAATGGGGGAAAACAA
>Ga0179593_1716320_pt1 | contig 32984 bp, 30 predicted proteins | sample CZODoug2_1_08_16_FD_185931 | JGI IMG/M metagenome (GOLD analysis project Ga0179593, IMG submission 185931) | Vadose zone soil fungal communities from Angelo Coast Range Reserve, California, USA - CZODoug2_1_08_16fungal (PacBio error correction) | ecosystem: Environmental > Terrestrial > Soil >...
AAAAAGCGAAGGCTGGAGGAAAGGAACAGAGGAGGAGGGCCATGTACGGTCGGCAGGGTTACCGTCTTGATCTTCCCTCGCTTCGCGATTGTTGAAGGACTAACCGGGGCGCGTTGAGGACTGGCTACCGAAGTAACCTCAACTGTCGACTCGGGTTTCGCCGGTGCACAAAAAGGGGACTCGGAATCCGGGGGGAGGGAAGGGTAATAAAGGGGGAGGGAATTTCCTTTCGAGGGGGTGCTCACTCTGCTGAACCTCAAGTCACTAGAGTTAGGAGGGTGCAGGTGGAAGAGGAAGATGGGAAGGATATAGACTCTAGTACTCCAATTTGTCTCTCTGTAGGTGGAAGAGTATAAACCGGCACCAGTTTCAAAACATGACTGGAAGGATCATGGGTAGGAGGATATAGCAGGGCGAGATCGCGGTAGCCGCTTTCTTCGGCACCACACCAAAATGGGGGGCTCAGCGAATGGGGGGAAGTTGGGGCAGCCGGTACATAGGAGGCATCTTTTCGGGGAATCGGCCGGGAGGATCAAACCGAGGTGGAGGATGATCAAAGGCGGGTGCCGTAGAAATTGTCGGCTCTTCCGTACCGGGGTAGCTCGGGGGTTCTGAATACCCACTAAAAAAAAGAAGGCACTGCGTCGTGCTGGAGTTGCCTTCTCCCTGGAAAAGGTTCACCTTTCTCGGTTTAAGGGGGGCCGGTGACCGTGAAGATCGGATAGGCCGTGACCGAACGTGACTACTCCGGAGAAAACCGCGCTGTTTTTTGGTTAAAGAAAAAAGAGAGCTCGGACGCCTTGAAGAGTACTCAAAGGGAGGGCCACAAGCGGCGCTTCGCTCTGTTCGGCAGACGCGTTCTTTGGGTGGGCATGGGGGAAAATCGGCAAGTGTATGGCGCAGGGGCTCGTAGGCTCGGGGCCGGGCTCTTGTTTGACCCTGTCGTCGATGAGGGGATGGTCGGCGCCCATCCCCTCAGTCCTTCCAAGTAGATTCTTCTCTGGGCCTGCCCTCCGCCGTTCCTCTGACTGGGGGGGGAATGGCTGCTGAACCCGGAGGCCAAAGGTGAGCGCCGGCCTGAAATGAGGCCGTGCCACCCTCTCCTCCACTCAGATATCCCTGGCGGGTTCAAAAGTTATGGGGGGAAGGGGACTCCGACTGGGGGTTAGACTCAGGTACGGAAGGGAAATGTATAAACTGGTGTCCTTTATTCTCATTGGGACTGGGGTCCTAAGACGAAAAAACTCCGTCATGATCACTCAAAGGAGGGAAACGTGGCCCCAACTTCGCCTAACTTGAGGTTTCCTTCATCACACTGCAATTGGCTCTGGAGAGGTCGCTGTAGAGCATTGGAAAGAAAAACGGAGGGCCGGGCTGCCTCAGGGTTCTACTTCGAAGGTAAGTCACCTGGCAGCTCAATACCTGAAAATATAACTGAGGTTCTGGGGGGGGAGATGCGGCGCAGAGAAACACCACCTTCCTTTTCTCTAAAAAGCCACGGAGGGGCCCTGCGAAGGAACAAAACAACGGAGGAGGTCCCCCAGGGGGGGTCCCCGACAAGCGTATACTACCCGGCAGGGTTATCGGAAGGAGCAAGGCGGTCATCAAATGCAGCTTCGCTGGTATTGAGCGGGAAAAAGGGAAACCGTAGGAGGGCAAAATCGCAAGTCGGGTAAGATGCTCGCCCAAAAGGGCTCGACAGTTGTCCCAAGGAGCGCATTACCCAGCGGTGATAGGGACGTTGAAGAAAATCCGAGAGGGATCAGGACGAACAAAGGGAAGAGGACCGTAGGGTATTCCACTGAAGGCAAAGCCCATCACTGACCTCCATCCAAGTGGACGGTGGCGTAACAAAAGAGCTCGGCGCGGAGGAGGTAGAAAGGAACGACCTCAAAGGCTCAATTCAGGATACTTCATCTGCGTCGAGGGGTGAAGAGGTTAGCTCAAGGGGGAAGAGAAACGTGAAAGGGGCAGAAGAAGATCGGAGCGTTGCCACCTCCTCATTCCGAGAGTTTGCTTAGGCTGGTCCTACTCGACTTGGTGAAGATGGCCAACATAAAACTCAGGGTCGCGCATGTCGGTGGAAGCACGAGCAACAAAGAGCTCGGACCCTAATCTTCTAGCTCACCAGTGGGAGCCTGGTAGTTAAGGAAAAGAACTACACGCCTGGAAAAAGGGGCAGAAAAATGAGCGGGGCACCCGTGGGGGAGTTCCCCTCGAGGGCTCCCGTGAGGGTCCAGCAAAATTTCTGGGGGGGGAGGGGAACCACTCGCGGTCCGCGTGGCGTAATTAGTATCACGATGAAAAAGTTGGATAAAAAGGGGAAAGGGAGGAAGAGGTTCCATCCTTTCAAAGTACCCAAAAAAGTTGTACAAGTCCATCCGAGGAGGGAATAAATCCTTTTCGACTCAAGAAGAAAAAGGCGCGAAAGGTCAAACCTCTCCGAACTGCCCTCCTGACCGCTTATTAAGAACCCATAAGGGAATGAGTCCTTGGGGCGAGGAGAAGAAAAAAAGGTATTCCCAAGCGTGGAGTGACTTGAAGGGAAAACTCCATAACAATGTCGAGGGGACCATCCATCGGGGTTCATGGGAGTTTGAAGGAAAACAGAAACTCTACGGGTCTTTACATAGGGTCGCCGTAGAGATAACAAAAAATAGAGCATTGGTTTCCTATCAGATTTGCTTGGGGTCCAAAGTCGGAAAAACGGGGAGTCCATCTCGGGTTTCAAATCGACATCGAACATTCCGGGAAGAGGAGTTATAAAGGGGCGTCTTTCGCAAGCGAAGGAGGGAGGGAAAAATCTCTTTTCGGAGGTCTCCCGTGTTCATTGAAAAAGCTGAACATGGGAGGAAAAACCTCTAGGGGGAAAAATTTTTTGTGCTTCCTCGTCGCGTCGAAAGAGGAGAAGAAGCTTTGGCGTTCCGATCGGTATAACGTCATTCCCCAAGGGGGGAAACCTTGAAGGGGGGGGTCGTGGAACTCGTGCAGCCAGGTCGATCAGAAGATTCACCAAAAGGGGCAGACCTCATGTCGGGAGGGAGTCGCCGCGATGGAAAGGGAAGAAGGAAGAAGGCAGAGGATAGGGGCTCTGTCTTCGGGGAAAAGTATCAATCATAGACTATACTGAAGGAGAGGATAGAAGGTGTCGGAGCGGAAACCGAAGAAGATCGGCCGTAAAGAAACAGAACGCCAAAGGGTCCACGGTTTCATCGGGGGGAAAGAGGACGTAAAAAAAATGTGGAGGCGTTCTGCAATCCGGTTTGAACCGACTGTTGGAAAACCTGAGGAAGGGGCCAAGCCCTCTAATAACTCCACCACCTTAAGTGAAGGGACCTTAAAACACGATCCAGGAAAACGACAAGGGGTACCAATTTATATCATCTAAACTTAGGGGGAAGCGACGTGTCTCTGTGGGAACTGTGCCGTCGAGGGGGGGAAGGGTACCTCAATAGGCGAGAGGAGGGGTTTTCCCTCATACAGTAGTCCGAGGCTTGTCTTTGATCCGAGAGTTAAAGGGAATGTCTATCATGGAAGTCGGGGGGTGGGAACTAGACGAACATTATGACCACTCTCCCGCGGCGTCCTGCTTGTCAGGATCGCGGGGGAAAGGGCCACCTGGGGGAAAGGAACACGGAGCGCTGACTCCTGGTTTCTTCCTTACCGAAGAACTCAGCGAGAGAGGGGCATCAGTTTTTAAAAAAAAGACGAAGGGGAAAAAGGGACAAGTCCATTAAGAGGGTAAGAAGGGGGAAGGGCTAGAAGCGCCGCTGCGGACTTGCCTACCCGCGTCACAATCATTCAAAGAGTAGCGCAGAAAGAAACTAGGGAAAAAAAGGAATGTTTGGAAATTCAAAGAAGAACTCGGATATCAACAACAACTTAGTCTAGGAAAAATATATATATCTGGATATTCAAAGGAAAGAAAGAAACAGAGAAAAACGGATCTATGAAGAATCGAAGGCGTCTGAGGTTTTGATGCTGCCATACAAGGGTCGGCAAGCTCCTGTAAAAGGCCGCGGGAATCTCTCAAGAGAGGGGAAATTGCAAGAAATCGACATGACCTAGAAGTAGAAAGTGAAGTGGCCCACGGGGGGAACCCCTCTTCGACGTGAGCGGCGGGGAACGGCAGATACCATTCCGAACATCGAAGAGAGAAAGTCGAAGGGGGGGAACTCCGAGAGGGGAACGCGGAGGAAGGGGGAGAAAGAGCCTGTTCCGCCGAGAGACCAAAAAAACGACGGAGCAACGGAAGCCGCTAAGGCTGGGACGCCGGCTGGCGACGCATCAGCTCATGCACGGTACTCAGGCGGGTACATACTCGGCTTCCTTCTTCTAAAGATCTTTGGGAGGGCCTTGAAAAGGCACCTTCTGTGACGCCAGGAAGAGGGAAGAGGGGGAGAGAAGAGACGACTTACCTCCTGGGGTGAAATTGACGGGAAAAAACTGGCCGAAGTGTTGGGATTCTTGGTGTCATCCTGGGGGCCCCTATTCCCGAGTCCTGAAGATGGTCAAAAGGGGGAGGAACGAAGGACTCCAGGGCTCCGGGGAAAAGCTAGTGGGGCGAGCCGCGGCTCATTAGGAAGGCGGGGGCAAAAACTGTGGCCGTACGCGATAGGGGGCTCGGCAAGGAGGCTCCTAAGTCTATCATGGAAGGTACTACTACTACACTCGAGCCTCCCTCTACTAGCCTCTAACGAGGGAAAAAGGGCTACTTAAAAAGAAGTACTTGTACGAAAAAGAAAGGGGAATCCTTCGGGGTCTAACCAACCCATAAGATTGGAGTGGACCTTCAAAACGACCTTAGTCAGTTGGAAAAAGGTACTCCAAGAGCCATGGACAAGCTCTCGTACGCGGGTTGACTACTTCGCGATCAAAAACAATAAGCGGCCATGAGCGTGCCGAAGGCCTTCTAGGAGGAAAACGCAACTGTGTCACAAGCAGTTCCGGGCTTCTCTCGCTTCATTCCTACCGGGCACAAGGGCCTAGTCCGGAATAGAAGCCACTGGGGGGAGTGCAGGATAAGATCTCCGAATTGAAAAAGCCTAAATTACTCGAGAGTGGCGTCTTTAAACACGAGCACTAAACGTCACCAAGTATCGTTTTCCTCGGCTGTCTATGGAGGAGGAGAGATCTCGAACTGGCATAAAATCTCAGGCTTTCGGGGGACAACCTCCCGACAAGACTTGTTGATGTACGCCAAAACATCCAAGAAAACTTTTAAAATTCATAAGGATCGAGCTAACTTTCTTGGCTCTAGGTTTGAGGACAATAGAACCCTATGTGGAGAAGATGCAAGAAAATACGCGGGAGAACGGAGGTGCCGGGGCGGCTGCGTCAGACCTGGCTCGGGGCGACGAGGAAAAAAGCGAAACGGACTAGCACTAACGTCCACGGAGGAGGGCGGGAGTGGGGTGTGACCCTCGCAAAAAAGGGGAAAAAAAAGGTTAGACGCCCAAGCGTGGCACGCGCAGCAACATCGGGTAATTCAAATCGATCCGGGGCCGAAGTCTTCTAAGTACTGAAAGCTCGAACAAGTCTTCTTGGGGGCTAAAGAAAGAATTCCTAAAAGGGGTAGAGGGGGAAAAAGTAGAGGGTTACCTGAAAAACTTTTTTCTTCAATCTCTTTTCTGAGGGGGGGGCTTCCAAATGAAGTGGAGGTGTTCTCGGCGACTAACCGGTCCCTCTGGGGCTAAATAGAGAATCCCTGTCGACGATCTGGAAAATCTGAAAAGTAGGGTGTGACCCGAAAGGGGTGCAGGAAGTGAATTAACTACCTGGGGCTCCTTGAAAAGGAGATTCGGAGCTGGCCGCCTAAGCTTACAGGAGGGTCGGGTTCTATGAGCTCAGAGCCTGGAGATGTCAGAGGGGCCTGGTTCCCGCTATTCCTGAAACTGAACACCTTTAAAAACGACGCCACTAAATTCTCTCCTGGCCTTGAAAATCCGTTATTTCAAGGCTGGTTTTCCGAACCAGGAGAAGTCTGGGAGGAAGGAGGACGGCGCTCCAAGAGAAACTGTGCCTGGATTGAAATTTTCTTTAACGGGGCCTAGAGGATGGCCCTAATAGAGGTGCACGACAATCGAGGAAGGGTTCCTGAAAGGGCGCTGGACTCTTCCTAACGATGAGGGGGGGTCCGGAAGAGTCACGCTCATTTTAGAAAATCTGCAAAAGGAAAATAGCAGAGATCTTCGGAACCTGCTTGCCTTGGTCAAGTCTGTCCTCCGGCGGTTTTGCGCTGGGGCACGTCTGACCAGAAAAAATTATGTTCTTCCCAAGCTCGGCAGTCGCGAAACTGAATCCGGGGCTAAACCGGGACTGGCAAGATCAGTCCACAACACATTAATGGAGAGAGAAAGGACATCCCTACGCCCAGTCCGGAAACGAACCACGAATTTTCTAATCCCGCAAGAGGGCAGACCGACGATCAGAAGCTGGACAGTGGGGGAAAAGAGGAAGGAGCAAACCCTACGGCGAACCAGGTCAAGGTCAAGAAAAAATCGGGAAGGTCTCGCCCAACTCGTCTCCTGTGTAGGAAACCTGGGTCACCCAGCAGGTATGAAGTCCTCTCTGTCAGGGACCACGAAGGGAGGGGTGGCTCGAAACAGTGGAAAGAATGATACAGTCGCTAGAGCGTCCACGGAAGATGCCACCTTCTTCGGGGCACACCATTGAGCATCCAGTCCAAGGGAGAAGTCTCCATAAAAGCTAAACTCTATTCTTCGGAGGGAATGACCCGCGCGGCGGGCCCGGTAATTCAAATCGGGTAGGCGAGGGCGGGCTGGTGCCGAAGGACTCCAGTTGTCATCCATCAGGGAAACCCGAGGTCACTATACGAAACCGCAGAGGAGTAGTCCCAGCTCCGACTCTTTATGTCCGAACTGATGTTTCCCAAGTTCTTTTGCCCGGGGGGATCGAAGTTTTAACACGACCGTCCCCTCATCGCAAAGAAACCTGCGATAGAAACAGGATCTGACACTGCGTGTCGCGCGCCCCTCCACTGAACTGAGGAGGGCCGCCACAATGCGCAGCAGACCGTAATCGCCACGGGCTCGGTCCCACCTCTCAAGTCCTATCCAAATTGGCGCTTTTGTGCGCGGCCACCCAACGTAAGATCGCGTGGGACTTCATATTCCGAATAGGGGCCCTTTTCTCAATTCTTTGTTGACGAAGGAAGTGGCCGTCTGCACTGTCTGTGGCGTCTTAACCAGACAATCCCGCGACCGAACCTTGACACGGGGTGCACAGGAAAAGGTAATCCAATCCCGATTCCGTTAAGAAATTTAAACCTATTTCAGGGGGGGAAGCCGAAAAGACCAAACTCCGAATAAGGTAGAATTTCCCGGAAAAAAGAATGAGGATGATACTGCCTCCACTAGGAGGAGAGTGGTTCTCTAGGAGGAAAAAAGAGCAAGCTCGACGGGAATAACTCGTCCAAAAATCAAGGGGTCAAGAATAAACGAGAGAAATCGGGACCCCGGCGATCTCGTCAAAATCATCGCCGCCGCGGAAAGTCGGAGATCAGTTGCACTCTGGTGGGATCGAGGGTAGCCAAATTATAGGATGAAATCGGGCGATCTCATCCTACACGGTGACGCGGTCAGAAAGGATGACCGGCCTCGTGCAGGAGTTATTGGGGCCGCCTCGTGCTAGAATCGGCCGACATCGTGGAAAGGGCCTTTGGTCCAGGCCGGAAGGTCGCATGGCACATGGGTTTCAGCGAGGGCTCCAGCGAGCAGCTTGCGGTCTGCTCGGTAGCGGGTCCCCGGCGGACAATACCGACGGGTAGGGTGAGTTCGTTGATCAGTGGGGAGGGGGGTCAAATCAACCCACCGGGGCCAATTCAAATGTATCCAGGAATACGGTGAAGGAAACCGACTTGCAGCGCTCAGAGCGAGGGGGGTCCGTCGCCGGCGGGGATAGCCGACTCCTATCTGCCCTGCGCGAAGCCGTCGTCCCCTGTTTTCTGTAAAAAAAACCCCGCGCCGATCTCACGAATCGCGCTCAAAAATCTCTCCTTCGTTTTTACAAACTGTGTCCCGTAGTGATACCCCTCTTGTCGCCTTTCATGTATTTTTGCTGTTGTATTGGGGTAAAGATCGGGGTCTTCCCACGGCTGACTGAAAAGGGCCAGTGTGCCCTCTAAGAAAGGGTCAAGGGAAAAAAAAGGTACCCACAAACGGGATTTCCATTTCGGGAAGAAATCAGCGAGGTGAAAAAGCCCTGGCGCGTGAAACTGCAGAGAGGCCAGGTAAGAAACATCAGCGCGAACATAAGTACAGTCGACCACGGCTTTGATGTCTAAGAGCTGCTGGTCAGAAAAAATGCCCGGTCGACATGCAGGTGATAGTGGGGTCTCGGCGGAACAATTATTATAATACGACGCGTCGGAACACGAAACCTCCCGAGAAATAGTTCGAACAAACTGCCGACTCTTCCGGCTCAGTGATAAGACCGCGCAGCTCAAGTCTAAGCGGTTTAGCAGTTGGCCAGCTGAGCCTGTTACCCGTTCATCAGATCGTCCATGTAGGGGCAAATGGGTCGCCTAGCTTAAATCGGTAGAAGGGGAAGACCTTAGGAAGAATCCACATGACGCGCTCGATCGTTAACGGTACGCCAACATGGTTGTATTTGGGGTCAAGAAGAGGCCCGAATGGAGAGAGGGAATCCATCCACACAAACGGAGGTGGATACTGGGAAAAATCGAGAAAAAAATGGGAGACATCGGTGAACGATAGAACGGCAAGCTGTTTAATTCTGAGCGCTTTTTCGAAAAAGAGAAAGGACGGCCGCGTTACGGGGGGATCGCGAGTAGTCTACCCAGAAAAGGCCTGAAGGTCGCGGACCGGCAGATGGAACCTGTATGGAAACCGCTTCTACGTTATCGGCAACGCAAGAGAACAGGCAATCTCCTCCCCTGGGCCTCTGATGCAGAGATAGCAAGGACCGAGAGGGCGAGGAATGGGATCTGGTCCCGCCGCTAAAACCCGACGACCTTCAAGACATTATAGAAGCCCCCAGGTTCTACCGGGCGCGGCACTAATCCACGCGTAAAAAGGTAACCAACGGATTGGAATGATGCTGCGCCAGCTTTGAGGGAGAAAGGAAAGCGCGCAGTAACGCTACCGGCACTTGGGTCTCCTCGAGGGGGGCGGGGCGTTAAACTCCGGGGGTGGAACCGGTTCGAGGGAAAGCCTCACAAGGGGGTCTTTTGACGGGAACATTTGCCCCGAGTCAAGAAAAGGCTGCGCAGCTCTGGAAAAAATTAAGAGCACGTCCATGCAGCCTTTCTCTGAGTATACCGCCAACAGAAGCTGGGGGGGGAAAAGTCGGAGGGGACTTAAAAGAGTCGGTTTTTGCCTGCCTGTAAAAGAACTGTCCTCGGGGGTCGTCAGTCGTCTATCGATAATGGACTCGACTGACTACAAGCACGAAAGTTCTACGAAAAAATCCGCGGCAGAGGAGACTCATCAACCATATCATGGAGGCATGGCTGCATTCCTTTGTTGATAATACAAAGAGAAGGAAAGAACGGAACCTTTTCGTAAGTGGCCCTTTCCTTGAAGCCGGGGGATACACGGACCTCGATGTCTCGGGAAGTTGGACGGCGAAGAGATATCCCATTCTCGGTTCCGGCGTCTGGGGAGGGAGGGGAAGGGGGGGGGATTTCTCTTCTGAAGGGAGATCCCGTATTCGGCGTGACCAGGGATGATCGATAACGGCCTCCGCCCAAGCACAGAGGCGTGAACCCCCGAGCAAAGGAGACACTTTTCACGGGAAGGAGATTGGAGATCGCCAGCGAGGACGACCGGTCGCTTCTGTTTGAAAGAGGGCTTGCACTCTTATCGAACAATATCTGTTTAAGGGCAAGAAAAAGACGCGGAGAAAAATATCGCAAGGGACAGCCAGTTCTCTTTCTGAAAGAAATGACCAAAGTTCAGGGGGGGGGAAACCGAAACTTGGATTCTCGTTCGTGGCAGCAGTACATCGAGGGGCACTCTGCTCGCGATACATTGGGCGCCGGGAGCAGCATCTAGTGCATGAGGGGGGAGGGGCGCGACGGACATTCTTAAAAGAGCAAGCTGCGCCCGGACTGGACACTTCTTCCATCGGCCACGAGAACAAGATTTACGTGCCCTCTCCCAAAAAGTCGCACCGAAAGAAGGAGGGAGGGCCTCGCCTAATCTGATGGAGAGGGCAGGCATTAACTGTTAACACTCAGAAGCGGAACCCACGAGAAAGAGCTTTGGTGTGGGGAAAGAGCCCTCAGGGCGAAGCGAGTAGAAAAGAGTGACGGGCCACCGGGTGCTGGCGAGCTGGGACGCGGCCAAGGATGCCCAAGAATCCAGGGGGGGGGGATAGGGGGCACATCTGAAAATGCCCAAATTGAGAGTGAGCGCAATCTTGCTCGAGCAGGGTCTGGGCAACCAAGGAAATTGGGTCCGCGGCTTGGACAGAAAGAAAACAAAGACATCGTTCGTCCAAAGCCGGAAACAACACCCCCTACCGAAGGGGCGAGTGGGTTCCGGAGCAGTCCTTCTTCTGCTGGAAAAGGGATTCAAACTTTGGCAAGCAGGGAAATCTTGAAATTCCCCTGGCCCCCCTCTCCAAAAGCTTCCTTTCAGTCGACCGCAGGGGAAAGGGGACATTGGGTTGGGGGCCGACGCCGAGTTTTGTTCAGGAATGGCTTCCTGGGAGAAAAAGAGACCAAGGGGAAATTGTCAGAGGCGCATGGAATGGGTGCCCGACGTGAACTCCGTCCCTAACTCGAAACTTTCTTAAGGCAGGGAGAGCAGGACAAGAGGAAAACGTGAGGAAATTGGCCTTCACGAGTGTAAGGGGGGGAGCTAAAATTTTCTCCAAAGGAGAAGGGGGGGGAGAGATGAGTGCCGACCTGCGTGCGCCTTGAAACCGGGCCGACAGGGTCACAGCTTGGGGACCTGCCAGAAAGAAACCCGAATCTATCTTATAAGCCATGTTCTTCAAGTCTTCGGCGCAAAGTACGCACCAGTCCAAAAGCCTTTGCGTCGGAAGCCTTTGCTTCATCTCCTCCCACACTTATGATGATTCCCCTCGCGGAGGACAACGGCTCCTCCGCCCCGGCCCTGTCTAAGCACCGCCTTCCATATCAAGAGAATAGTCTTGGAAAACCTTCCGATCAGGCTCTCTGGCGTGGAAAAGGACAGCTGTCCATTTACGCGCCGGCGAGATTCAGAAAAAGTCATCTCCTAGGTCGGATAACTCGTGCATCTCGTCTACAGGGGGCCCTCGTGGGAAAGGTACCGGAGTTTAGCCTTCCACCAGACCTTCCTTTAGTATGCGGTGAACGAGTCGATGATCAGGATCACCGTCCTCTAGACACTCTTGGATTAGGCCGGCTTTAGGCCCAGTACATCACCTGAGCAAAATGGCTCCTGTTACGGAAAATTCTCAGAAGACCCTCGAGGGAGGAACCCCAAGGGGAGAAAAAGGCGCGGGCCGGCAGTGTATACTTTCAGAGTGGCTTAGGAAGGTTAGTGTAAGAGAGAGCAAGGGAAAAACTGGGAATCCAGCCGGTTTCAAAGAGATCTTCAGGAAAAACGACCAGGGAGAGCTTATTCCAGCAACTACTCATCCAAGTTAGGGAAAACGGATTATCGACGTTTCATGAGCTACCAGGGGGGAACAAAAAAGTACACTTAAGAAGCTCTCTAAAATCTGCTCTCACTCCAAGAAAAAAATTCAAGTGGAATTTTCCTGAGTGCTACCATCCCACGAAAAGTCTGTCCATCAATCGGGAAGGGGGGAGGTAGAAAACTTACTCCCGCTCGGAGTCAAACTCGCCGGGATTTCGCAACTGCTTGGGGACTGAGAAAAACCAAACGCTTTCGTGGGAGGGCTTAAAAGTGGGGGGGGAGGGCACGAGGGCCGCGTCGAATGGCTGGCAGGAAACAGAGAGCCGGAGAACCGGACCCTGCGGGTGCATTCCCAGAAAAGAGAAAAGGTTTGAAGAGTGGGAGCCGAAGTGCTCGGGAACGCCGAGCCAGGTCCGGCCATCCTAAAGAAACCTGCACCGCAAGGCTTATGCCGGACGAGCTTCAGGATAAGAGGGGAACCTCAATCTGAAACAAAAAAATGTACCGGCTGATAACGAGAACCACACACTCAGCGGTATCCCATCCAGTGGGAATTGGGAAAACTCGACAGGCGATCCTCGCAGGCTATCCGTCCCGCGGCACCTCGATCAGGGGCGATCAAAAGAAAGACTGGTTTGTCCGGGAGCAGGTAAAAAGGACTAAGTCCTAGCTGGCGATCTCCCTAAAAACTAACTGCCGCAAGACTTTCGATTAGATCAAGTGCGAAAGAGGCGTGCGTCGGCCGCCGTGCTCTATCGCCGACATTGTTTAAAAAAAGCAAGGGAGGCGGCCTATCGACGAAGAACGGTTTGGGGGTCGTAAAAGGAAAAGGGAGGCGAAGAGCTGGTCCTTCTCGTATCTGCGTCCCCACAGGGCCACGACCGACAGTCGGGCTGACCTAAAAAGGGAAGAGGGGGGGAGAATCTCCGAGCCACCACCAAGCTTCCATGCATCCCTGTGCGGTAATTATCCTCGAGGTATATCGGAAGAAGTGTCGAAGAGAGAGTGGAAGGAATCATCCGAAGCTTCCGTGTCATAGCCGAAAAATTTTCTCATAGGACGCAAGGCCAAATACGCACTAACGCGGAAAAAATACGCATTCGAGGGAGGGCGAAAAGATGAAGAGACGTCGCCTGGCTTAAAAGAGGATTCATTCTCGGGGAAAGGAGGCAGATACCGAGGAATAGGGCCATTGAACATAAATAACCCAAACCTCAACCGTTCACCTCTCAAAAAAGTTACGGGGAGGTTCTGGTAGTAGCAGCGCTAATACTTACTTTGACCGATAAAAAAAGGAAATGCCTCTCTGAGTATTAAAAGGCAGAAGGAGTTCGACAATCCTCCTTGACCCACGGCCTCTTTGCCTTGATTGAAAAGACCGCTGCTGTTCAAATTAACCTGTCAGCAAGGGTACTGGTGGTGTTGATCTTCGGAAAAGGATGAAATACAGAAAAAAGGACGTTCCCTGGGCTGAGTCTCACCACCAGATGTGCCCCCGTAAGTCATGAAAGGCCGGTGGGGTTACTTCAAGGAAACTGCGGGAGAAGGGGGGAAAAAATCATTTTGATGCTGATCGCCGTGACCCAAGTTCATCAAGGTCCAGTTCTATCATAGGTTCCTAGGGGCTAGAGGAGTTGAGGGCCGTGCGCTGGGACTACCCGCGTCTGCAGAAAGACACAGATTGGAATCTCTCAGAACTTGAAACTGATTTCGGGCACATAAAAAAGGGTTAGGGGGGGAGGGGGTCCGCGAAATACTCGGGAGCTCAGAAAAACAAAAACAACGGAGGATAAGGGAGATAGATATCCGAAGGAAGATCCTATCCGGCGGACAAGAACCACTACATACCGGTTAAAAAATCTAGTCACAGGCCTGGGGGATGAAGCCAGGGTTCGGAGGGGAAAGAAAGGGGCCTCGGGGAAGATCCAGCTCGTAAAAAGGGCCTGAACGAAGGGACTAGTCGCTGAAGCCAGGTTAGGCGATCAAATGGCAAAAATGGGGGTCACCGCTTAGAAAGGGAAAGTTCCAGAAAAAGGAAGGCAAGGGAAAGGGGGGGAGAGGGGGGGGGCCGGCAAGGTGTCGACTTTTCCGGAGTGCGGTGCACAGGCCGGCGGTGCTAGTGGGAGTCATCGGGCCTCCCGGAAGTAAGAAAACCTGGAATGAGAGGGAGAGAAATTTCATGAAGAGCCGCGGGGAGACACAACGAAACGGCCTTGGGTTGCCCTTTATGTAAAAAAAAAGGGAGAAAAGGGGAAGGACTTGTGGAGTAAAGAAAGGGCCGCCGGCAGTTCACCGATCCCGGTCTCGGAACCGTAATAAGGGCTAAGTGAATCTCAAAAAGACTTTACCTCAAGGGGGGAAGGGGGCGGTAACGGTCATGGAGACAAGGGGGGGGAGTTTTCTCCTTGGCGGGGTCAATCCGTTGCCACTAGTCAGTTTTAAGGGGGTTCCAAAGCAGAATCGGAAGGGAACACGCCAGTCGCCGGCGATTCGCTACGACAACGGAGAAACGGGAGGAAGGGGCTCTCGTCTGCTCAAGGTGAAAGGACTCGGGGAGGGGTAAAGGGAAGGAAAAGAATAAAGGGGCAGAGGCTAGGGTCCGTCATCTAAGTCTAGCTGGAGGATCCTTCAGGAAAGATGAAGCAACTCCATTTCATCTGGAAAGCGAAGAAGCAGAGGGGTCGACTTGGGAACAAAAGGATACACCTCGAAGCCTGGAGCCAAGAATAGACGGGTTTGGAATCCTTTCGGGGTATCGAAAGCAAGGGGAAAGATTTAAAGGGGAAATCCCGACCTTCGGGAGTGTTGCCCTGGCAGTGGAGAAGCAGGATAAAAGAAGGGACCGGAGAGCTGAAAAGCGGTGCGGCACGTCTGCACGAGCAGCCAGGATAGCTTCGCGGGCGGAAAGGGCCTGGAACCCCGGAATGTTCAACATGCAGGGTACTGGCCGAAGCGCACTCTTACTGGGGGGGGCGGACAAAGGCAACTGGGGCCTGCGTAAACGATTCCGGAGTATCATGATGACCTCGCCCCTTCACAGCCTCATGAGGGGGGATAGACCGCTCTTTAGAAGTCAGTTCTGATCTTCTTTTCCGTAGGGGCCGAGGTCACACGCCTTCTCGGCCCCTGATCTCGTTCCGTCGGTGGCTTCTCAGTCCGAGGAAAGAAAGGTTTCGCTTTCGGAGAGGGGGTTAGGACAACAGACCTGACCCAAGTGGCGGGGGGGGGTCGACAGAGAGAAGGACAGGAGGTACCCGCCTTTTGGAACCTTTAAAGAGTCGAGACTTTTCGATGAGGGGTCCTCAAGGTTCGGAAAAAAGAGAGACGAGGTGGAGAGTGAAAAATCGCAAATCTGGGCAGGGAGTCAGAGAAGTGAAAAAGGGGGAGGGGGAGAGGTCATGGGCGCGGGGGGAAAAAAAACCTGGGGAGGTGCACTTCTTCCACGGCTTCGGGCTGGATTACGTGCTGCCGCACGGGAGTTGCAAATCTCACAGACCCAAGAAGTTGAATCTCCTAAATCAGCCGAGAGCTGGCAGCTAGGATCATTGGAAAAGCTGGAAGAAAAGCAGGGAAGATCGTTTTTGGTCTGATCCTCCAAGTGTCCGAATAACCTGGACCGGAGTCCTTCTAAGAGCCTATCCCTTTTTCTGAGGGCTTCGAATTAGGCAATAACCAGGTTAGTGGGGCTTCGGGATACATGTACCGCGAAACCAGGCTCAACATTCCATGATTGCACGGGTTCGAGAGAGGGGGGGCTAGTGGGAAACGAACTGGAGATTGGGGGAAGGAGGGGGCACCTTTTCCCAGAAAAGACCGGTAGGGGGGGCAGGGAGATGTTCTTGGCTCTGTCCTCTAGGGAAGCGTCATTCCGGGAGTTCATTTCAACTAACGCAATACCAACATACACCGAAGGAAAAGGAACCCTTCGTATGCCAAGTTCCGAGACATTCAGTAACTGAACAGCTTCCCACAAAGGGGACCAATGGGGGTAAAAGGCCAGCCAAGAGTCATTCAATTTCTTTGGAAGCCTACTGACGCCGTGTTGTCTCCGGAGGGACTTCTCTCAGGAATAAGAACCTTTGAAATGGAGGGTGGGGTACGGGGGGGCATACGTGGCAAATACTCCGAAACAGACTCGAGTACGGGCTTCGGCGTATTAAGCAAGAAGCTCGGTAAAAGGAAATAAGGGAGGGGAAGAAGAGTGGGTCCGGAGAACCGAGGGAAGGGAACTGGCTCTCGTTCTCAAGGAAAAGGAGGAAGGTCCGAAGGAGGGCTAGGAAAGTGGATGGATCCGGTGAGACGGCTGTATGGCTTAAAGGGGGAAGAGCCCATAACTGACCAAAAAAGAGGGGACTTCAAGGAGCGGCTAGGAGGAAAAAAAGGCGTCAGGGAGTCTCCGTCAGGGGCTTCGGCGCGGGGCTTGCAGATCTTCATACAACAACAACAACTTATGAATATCAGGGGGGCCCTCAAAAAAAAAAGACTGGAAAGAACTACAGACATGGTAGCTCAAAAGGTACGCCGATCGGCAGGAGGTCCGAGCAAGCTCGCTGGTAGTGGGGGTCTTATCTCTTCCAGGAACCTCAGTAAGTAAAAAACAGAGAGTAAAAAAAAGACAGGTCGGGAGCTCGCCCAGCTAGGGGACCTGGTGGGAAGGAGACGCCATTAGAGTCTGAAAAGAGGGGGGGATTCAGGGAAAAAAGAAAGGAAAAGGCGGACACCCTCAGGCTAAAACTATCTTGAATTCCGTCCGCGAAAAGTCCTCGATGTCTTAACGATTTCCAGAAAAGTCAGAAGAAAACTGGGGGGGGGGGAAGAAACTGGTCAGACCTTCCGGTGGTCCAGCTAAGACACTCTCTTCCGGGGGGCAAAAAATCAAGAGAAGGGGGAAAAGGGGGGAGAATCATCTGGGGTCGTCGAGGGGGTCCCGTGCATGTGCAACCTTCTAACTTGAAAGGGACAAAATAGCAGCTCACCGAGTTGGCCCTAACTCCGGGCCGCGCTGTGGCTTCTAAGCCGACAGGCCTGGTTGAGGGGGGGGGAGGGGAACCATGGGGTCCAGAACGCGTCTCGGGACCTTAGTTGCCCAAAACCGTCATCACGACAAGAGACCCTGAGAGGAAAAACGGAAGGGGGGGATTAAAGGGGAAGAGTGAGGGACGCCCAAACACCGAAAAAGACCTTCGTCTTTGGGCAGGGCCATCCTTCTCAATCTACGAAAGGGAGCTGGAGAGGAAAGCGGAGGGGAAGCTAGGTATGAAGAGCCTGCTTGGGCTTAGAAGTCCACCCACAGCGCGAGCGTTGCGATGGGGCCGCTGACGGCCTGCTGTCTCTGTGCGGGGGGCCCTCTGGGCGGAAAAAAGTCCAGGGTCAGGTACCGGAAAATTAAAAATGACACTAATAAAGGCCCTACGCCGTGGAAGAAGTGCACCTATGAAAGGGGGTCAAAAAGCTGGCTCCCAGTATACTCAGGCCATGGAAAAAGAAAAAGGGCACGGCCTCCTGGAGTGGTCTGAAATCCCTTCCGGGGACCCCCTCGAGAGGCATGGTAAGAAAGTAACAACCCTCTAATATTCCAAGAAAAGGGGATTAAGAAGAAGGGCAGAAAAGGAAAAAAAAGTTTAGAGGTTGGAAGGACCTGAAGCTAGGATGACCCGTCTATAGAAGCCGGCGATCTCAGGGGGAACCGCTTCACAGAGGGGACAGGTTTCATATATTCTTGGTCAAAAGGGGGGGTTCAAAAGAGAGCGAGCTAGACTGAGTTCGTCTCTGGGATATCTCGCATTGACACCGTACGCTTGCTCTGATTAAAACTCGCTGCCTCGGGGGGAGATCCCAGTTCTGGGAAAGGGAAAGGGATAAGGAAATGAATGTTGAAACGGGGATACCAGGCCTAAGACGGACGCCGCGCAGGGAGAAGCAGGGGGCCTCTGCGGTTCGAACCTAAATACTTGCGCCTGCTCTGTACTTCGTCCCCGGCCGGCAGCCTTGAACAGGACCGTCGGTGGATGGTAGTCGTAACTCTTGCAGAGTCATAAAGCAAGGGAAAAGAAGGAAAGAGGGGAGGGGAAGGGGGAATGAGGGGGAAGCGCTGGACACGAGCGCTTCGAGAAAGAGGACTTGGGGCGGTTTCGTCGTAGGGGAGATGGAGAATCCGGATCACCGAAAGAAGGATCAGGATTAGGGACTTTTGATACATTCCCAAGCCGCTCGCGCCGTGAACCTACTTCCAGTCCAAAGGGAGACGTTGAGAAGGAACGAGAAAAGGAACTGGCGTGAGCGTGCTGCAAAGACCTGTTGACCGCGCTGAAAGGCTAGTAGGGGAATGGCCAGGCGCCCTCGAAGGAAAAAAGAAAAGTGGGAAATAGATCGGCCCAACAAACCGGGGAGGGGGAAAACGGGTGTAGATCACGAGACCTCGCGAAGGGGGGAAGCTCCGGTAGAGGGGGGGGGGGAACTCCGCTCTTCCATTAAAGACCTCAAAAGAAGGGGAGTCAGAACTAGAGCCACGTGGGAGAGGGGCTGTTCGGTCCGCCGCAGTACGAAGTTCCAATTTTCGGCTATCATTGCAGGGGTCGGTGGGGCTCGCGGAAAGAAGCCTCGAAAAGAGCCGGCACCGAAGGGAGGAGTCGAACACCACCTGGCCGACCGCGGCCCCGAGGTCGCTTAATGCTTGGTATCGCCGACCGCCGCAAGAAAAAGGCATTCAGGAGGGGCTGGAAAGGAACGGGCAGAGAAAAGGAAAACTGAATGGAGAATCAGTGAAGAAGATGGTCGACTAGCTGGAGATATCCGTAAAAAGGCCTCGCTTTGCGTTCTTTGACAGATCCACCGGGGGGTGGGGGGGAGCGAAACGAAAAAGTAGTGACACGATTCTCCCAGCCTTGTATGGTTCTCGGGGGGTCCTCATGATCTTAGAAGAGAGGGGCTCTATCCTCACAACCACGTTGGAGGAGATGATCAGAAAAGGACTCGAAAAGACAAGGACCTGTGAAGAAATCGTATTGAGATCTAGCGCGGCAAACTGGTTGAATGCGCATACGCGGTTCAAGTCCAGGCTCACGGCATCGTCGGGGGCTATCAAGCGGAAAATGGGAAGAAGTAGAATGAACAGGGTCACCGGAGATCATACTGGCCCACAGGGTTCCCCCTCTTCGAATGGTAAGTGGGGGGTCAGGGAGAGAAAAAGGCTAAGAAGCGAAGGGTTAACCGCTTCGGCAAGGGGGGTTTCGGCTCCGAGGGGCGGGTGAAGACAGGCCGCGGGAGGATTTCATCCTGGCTCTAAAAGAAAACCCGACGAAAGGCATGATCGACCGCCCAGGGCATTCTGAAAAAAGACCGGAACACTACCAGCCAAAGGGGTTTTAGGGGCAAAAAAAGAAAAACCCCTAAAAACGGAACTTGAGGGGAAAAAAAAAGAATCGAATGTCCCGGGATCAGTTTCAAACCTCGACCCAGGGAGAATCTAGGGGGGAGGACGGAAAACATAAGAACCCGGTGGGTTGGGAAAGGGGGCTATGTGGTGCCGTGAATTGTCGAGGGTGGGGGGCTTAGAGGTGTCCTGGGGGAACCTCATCCTAAAAAGAACTCTGTTGCATCTTGTGAATGGAAGCCTACTCCAGGGGGCCAAAGCTCCGGAGGCTTCTAAAAACGGGAAAAAGACGGGAGGTTGCCGTAAAGAGTCGGTTTTGGTTCGCAGGGATCTGTGAGTAAGGGGTCCTACAGGTGGGGGAAGCAATAGAAGATCTAGGAGGGAAAATCTAAGCTGGGGCTACTACGAATAAAGTACACGAAAGGTCCTCTCGGACTTGAAAGCTTGGAGGAATGAAAGGGGGGTCAGGGGGCGGAGTCCTTGTATGGAGGTTCTTCCGTTTGGGGGATGCCGCTGGAGCAGCGCAGGACGGAGGACAGGTTCACTTCCGCAACCGAAACAACTTTAAAGGGGGCAAAAGGAAGGGGAAGGCAGGTCTACCGACATCAGCGAGAAACGAGGGGCAGCCGATGACGAAGAACCCATTCTCGGAACTGCGTCGTCGTCCGATCTGACTGGGTTCATCAAACGTTCCTCAACATTCAAAGGGCAAAGGGAGAACCAGCAAAGATTTCGTCTAACGAGTCCGTATATAGAGAGGACCCGGATACGGGGAAAAAGGGGGGAGGAGCAAGAGATGGAGGCCCGAGAAGGGGGGCTCCGATGTTTCCTAGGGACCACAAAGATCGAAAAAACAAAAAAAGGTGTGCCAGGGGGCGGCGAGGATCGCATGCGGAGATAAATCGTCGTGTCAGCCCGGTGGGGCTAAGGAGGGGGGCACCACGGACCGCAGAGGGGTGGTGATGATCAACATCGGCTACGGGAGCGAGGGGAAAGCCGGTAAAGAAAGGGGAAGGGATATTATCGTTATCCTACGGACGAAATCGAAGAGGGGGGCGGAATACTGATGAATAAAGGATCTCTTTTCATGGGGGGTCCTGGAGGCGCAGGGAAAAATGGATCTCGAGTCTAGTGGCTCACGTAGATTCTCCGGGGTTTAAAAGGAACCGTTAGCGATGTTAGGAGGCTCCCAGGTTCCGGGTCAGCAGTTAACCGTGCTTTAGTCCGCGCCAAGAGGGGGCTAGGACTGGGCATCAAGAAGCCGTTCCGCAGTCGGCTACTACTACTGAGTCAACTCATCTGAGGGGGGGGGGCTTAGAAAAAAGGCAGTCAAATCCCTTTGCGGGGACCCTTTCGATTGAACCAGACCTTTGTTCAAACTCTTCTGATTCGTCGGGGGGGGGGGGGGGACTCCAAAGAGGGGTTGGGGGGGGTCTACGTACACTCTTATCTCAGCAGAATGTCCTGGCTTTCTAGTCATAGAGGGAGGGAATCGGGAAGGGTCGTTGTGACCAACTGACCCTGGTTCGGACCTGGGAGGGGAATGAAAAACTGGGCCAGGCCGTTCGGGACAGAACTTAGTAATCGAGGAGGGCCGAGAATCCGCATCTTCTTTTCCCTATTCCGAGAAAGGGGGGCCTTAAAAGGGAGAAAATGCGTAGGGACGGGTGCGCTCATTCAGGGACCCTGACGGGGCCACCTCTCACAGAGGCTGAAGGGAAAAATGGCCTTCCCTCTCAGGGATTGGAAGGGTTGAAGAAAAAAAGAAAAAAAGGTACCTGGAAAGGGACGCGGCAACACGGGGATGGGGCAGGAGTCGGCATTTGAGGCAGGGAAGCCAACTCCGGTCGGTGCAACTACTCTCTTCGAGAAGTAAGGGAGATGAAAAGGTGAAGGCCGAACGGAAGGTGGCCTTCATCACCTGCCAGTTTTACTTCATCCCTGTTTCCATCTACTATCTTGGGGAGGAAAGAATGGAGAGGGGCTAGGGGGCCGGCTCTTTTGAGGAACGGCGTGCTTGAGTCACCTGGCGAGCTAAAAAAAAAGAAACATTAAAACGCATCGGGTCTCGCATAGCAGGAAGAGAGGGCTGGGGAACGCTACCCACAAATGGCCTTCAGGGTCGTATCAGAAAATTGACGCTCTGTAATTCGATGTCTCCTCCCGCCCCCCAAGTCACTATAGATATTCCGCTCTCCGCCGGCCCCTTCATATAGGACGGGATGGGTCGGAAAATCCTTGAAGCTGGAGCTGACAAGGGGTCAGATTTTATCGCTGCCGGGTACTCACTCCAAGGAAAGTAGAACGGTCTGAAAGACATCGGCTCCATCATTTCATCGAAGAAGAAGACCAGCTCATAAAGGTGGGAAGGGAGGCGCAGTAAAAAGCGTTTATGCCGCCAGCCGAGAGGTTGTAATCGGGCAAACTCACTATACTGATGGGGGAGGTGCAGCGTAAAGTCATCCCTTCCGGGGTCAGATGAAGGGAAATGGCAAGCTCAGGTCACATCAACGTTCCGCCCTTCCCTTTTTTTTGTTGGTTTTTTGTTTTTGTGGTGGTGGGGGGGGGGGGGGTGTGGTTTTTTTGTTTGGTGGGGGGGTTGGTTGGGGGGGGGGTTGGGTTTGGTTTGGTGTTTGTGGGGGGTTGTTGTTTTTGTTGTTTGTTTGGGTTTGGGGGTGGGTGTTTGGTTTGTGGTTGTTCCGTCCTGTTTCATTGATCGGAGCTGTCCCTTCTAGAAAAGAAGTCTAGGGGACGAGTTAAGACCAATTACCAAACCTGCTCGGGGGCCATTTGGATTAGCTTTGGCTGGGGGTTCACCGTGACGGGGGCCTGGCTATTGGCATACCAGCCTGGGTGTTCACAGCCAGCGAGGTTCGGACCTGGAAACACAGGGGGGGGGAGGTAGGACAGCGCCGGAGTCTCCTTTATGGAGAAATAGGTTATTGAGGTGGTGTTTCCTTCACGAGGGGAGAAACGGAAGTGGGCACAGAGGGGGAAAACCAAATCTAAGACCGAGAAAATTTCTGCGAACTCCAGGGTGAGTCATGGGAAGAGGAAAAGGAAATCTAAAAGAGCACCACTAAAAACAATGCGTTCTGTGGCATCCGGTAATCCGAGAGGGAAAACCAGGGAGTTCCCTGAGAAAAGAGTGTCCGCTCCCCGTATTTCTCTCCTTCTTGCTGCTCACCACCACCGTTTTTGCAGGGGGGGATCATGAGAGGGGAAAATAGGGCTCTCTGCCAACTCTTCGGTCTCTCGCCCGAGTTAACCGAAAAGCGGGCATTGAGACATAATCAAGACCCTACTCCGTTTAAAATACCTGTAAGGGGGAACTACTTCTCCCCGCATATCCAGGGAGTCCTAAAAGGAAACTTCCCTAGGCAAAAAACAGGGCCGGATCATCAGAAAGGACCCCCTCGGAGTAGATGTCTCTAATTGTATACCCATGAAGTTGAAAAGAAAGTGGGATTAAAGAAATCCAGCGGGGGCTTGGGAAGAACCAGCCCATCTTTGGGGGTAATTGTGTCCTCACAATAACAGAGGACCCTTAAGGAGAAGGGAGTACCTAACAAAACATGCACAGGAGTCATGGGTCAGGGATCATAGTTTTCACGGACACTCAGCTGCCAATCACGCGGAGGAACCTGGTCTGGGTGCACTAAAGAGGGCAGAGAAAAGTTCACGGGGCACGGGGGATCAGTATCTCGGGCCTCTTGGGAACGCCCTAGGGTGCTTTCTTCGGGTCCGGTAATCGCAAAAAAAAAAGAAATTTGGAAAGAAAGGCCGTTTTAAAAAAAGTAAGAGAAGGACTGGAACACGTCTAAGGTCCTATCTTTTGCTGGCGGAGTCTTCTGAACGTTAGAAAGGAAGGGAGGGAAGGCGGAGGCCAGGGGGGGAGAACCTTGACTCGACATGTCGGGGGTGTCGGGGAAGTAAATCTTTCCTCTATTTTCGAGAAAACCAAAGGACCATGAATCAGGAGTGGGGGGGTGACCGCAAAACCTCTCTCCGTCTGGAACCGAACGGCGGGAGTTTAGTCGGGGGAAGAGCCAATAATCAAAGGATCTCCTCAAAAGGGGGGGGATTTCCCGGGCTAGTTCACTCGGTAGAGGACCAGGCACAAAGAAGTCTCGAGGGACACGGGGAACAAAAGTCGTCCCGCGGCCGTCCCGTGCCAGGGGTTCATCGTTTTGGGGGGCTAAAAAAGGCTCGGGGCAGAAGGTCTCGAAGTTGTCGAAGACCGCAGTCCCCAGGGAACTGCCGGAGAAAATCACTCCAACCCCCGAGGCCATTACCTGAAAATCTCCCAGGTAGAAAAATAACAGGTGAGGGAAAACTTCTAGAGTCGTACAAGGGCAATGACCTTTCTTCTTTTGAAAAGGGGGCTCGCTTAAAAGGGTAAAGTCAATTCTTCGTCGCCTCAAAGCGCGGGCCCGAAAACGGAAGGGAGGGTCTTCCGGGGCCGCGGCGGCAGAAATGCAAATTTCAGCTATCATGCCTGCAATCGGGGGGGCTCTGAGGGACATGAAGGGAAAAACTCCGATACTCTTCTTGAATAGAGGGCCGGAATAAGAGATATGAACACCAAAGCCTACATCTTCCCCCTTCGAGGGAGCGGGAGATGCAATTTTTATAGGCTAGGGAAAGAATTCAGGAAGCGGGGAAAGTTGGGAATAAGGGGACCCCGGAATCGGCAATCTTCCATGTCAGGTCCTGAAAACGATCTGCTATGAAAAGGAATGGGGGGCCGGCCTGGCGATGCCTATCCGGTCTTCATCATCACATCTTCAATCTCTCACGGAACGGGGGAAGGTACCTTGTATTTTTCTCTAGGAAGACCATGGGAAGAAAAGAAAAAAAAAAAGAAAACGGCTCTCGAAGGGAACACAACAACTTAGGGGGAATTAGATCAGGGAAGGAAAACTGGACAGATTCGGACACGAGAAACTAAGGACCCTGCGAATCGAAGAATCAAAATGTGGAGGGGAACGACGGGTCTTAAGGAAAGGCACGGCCGGAGGCCGGAGTCGCGACATCGTACGACAAAGGGCAGGATCTACATGGACGAGGCGCAGAGGCAGGCCCACCGGGCCCCGAAAGAAAGGGAGAGAAAGGGAGGAAGAAATCACGCAAGTCCTAATCAGCCACCGGGGTGGACGCGGTAGTGAATGTTGGTTCGAGAAGGGGTCTAGGGGTGCAAGGGAGAAAAAAGAGTTCTAGCCCTGTTCTCTCCTCAACCAGAAATAAGATGAAAATTCATGATGACCAGAGTGAAAAATGACACAAATCGGCTGCAATAAACACATGAGCTGCAGGGGGTTTTCGCCCCGGGATATGGTTAAATAAAAGACGTCTCGGAGCCTACTTCACTTAGTCGGAAGGAAGGCTTCATTGCACAAAAGAAACTGGGAACCCGGGGGAAAAGGTCCTCGTTCGGTGGATCTCCATCGACAGGGGGAATCCGGGGGTTTTTTTACAGGGGGGGGAAGAATTTAAGGTGTCAAAGTTCCTCAGTCGAGGGAAAACGGGGGTCCCGGATCCTAAAGACTGTTCCTGCCAGGGAGAAAGGGAACTACGGCCACGCGCGAGGAGAAGGAGAATCTAAGCTGTACCCTGGGGGGGGGGGTAACTGCGCGCTAGGCGACTAAAAACATTTCGGGCATAAGAAAAGTGAAAAAAAGGGGGAAGGGAAAGTGAGCGGTGACGCTGAAAGGCACGAAAGTCGGTGTCGGCTTATCAGAGACTAAAAGGGCGCCAGGAAGAAACGAAAAGAAAAAACTAGGGAAGCAGCGGAAATTCACCGCGATCTGGAGACCATGGGGGTCATTTCCGGAAGTTACCAATGAAAAAAAAAAACGAGGAAACTAGTTCCTTAAGACCTCACGGACCTGTAGGTCAGGTGTCCCTGGAAGGGGGGAAGCCTCGACAAGTATCATAGCGTCAAAAAGAGCGGAAAGAAGGCAAGAAAAAGGACAAAGGGGCTACGTCCTGGAGCGGCGTACCGTATAGTGGTGGGCACCGCCTTTAAACATGGTTCCTGGCTATCGTCGGGGGAGGGAAGGGAGGGGGAACCGGATAAAAAAATTCGGGAGCAAGTCTTATATACAGTAATCCCCTCTGACGCGCTTCGGAAAAGAAAGAAGGTGCATGTTTAGTAGCCCTCTATAGAAGCTCCAGAAAAGGGGCTGGTGGAAGGGAGAAGGCCCACCATCGGAGACTCTGCGTCAACCATGATCTAGGTGAAGATTTAGAGGGAGCCGTTCTATAAGCCGTTTAAGCCTAGGATTGCTCTGTTTGCGGGGGGGGTGGTCCCCAAAAAAAGAAACCAATAGGGAAGAAAGCGAACTACGGAGGGTCGCGTTCTGAAAATACATCGATTTGTACCATCTTCGGTGGACTCTCATTTCTATAAAAGGGAAATTTGGAAGGAGGCTCGAATGGGCCGGTGCAGATGGGAAGGGCGTCCTTGTGCTCTTGGCTCTTGGGGAGCGAGGGTTTCAAGGAGAGCACTTAATTAAGGGGATACTTGTCCCCCGTTCCGGTTCCCGGGGATCAGAGTGGAAAGGGGTAGCTTACTCCATCATCGTAGGGAAGAAGAGGGAAAGAAGATGTCTGTAAGAACTCGAACCGCGAGGTTTTTTTGCAGTATCCGCCAAAACCGGCAAGAAGAAAAATTGACGAGACTAGAAGGGAAAAGAGCTAGGGGTTCAGTCACATCAAACGGCTCTTCTCAGGAATCTGCCCAAGACTCGTCGTTTAAGGGTGGGGGCCTTGCTACTGAATCGGAAAAAGAAAACGCAGAAAATTAGTGAGCTATATCTTTCTCGAAAGCTCGGGCAGGGTTGGAAAGGGTTTTAGGACCTACCTGGAAAAGGGAGTTTCAATTAGCGCCGGGTAGGAAGAAACTTCTATCAGATCGCTTGCCTAGAAGGCTCTTCCTCTGGAGTTTTTCGATCACTGGGGGGGAGAGAAAAAAAAAAAGGGGCGGAACACGAAAAGGTTAAAAAAGGGGCCCTGCCTGCCTGAACCTGAACAAGGAACACCCTCGAAATCTACGGACTCTTAAGAAAGGAAGGGAAACTCGCCGGGGGCTTGGGAGAAGAAAAAAAACGCCGGGGGGCAAACGTATCATGTACATCGGATACCCACCATCAAATGTAGGGGGAAGGCTCAAGTGAATTCAGAGGGTTGGAAGGGCACGCCTCTAGACTTTCTTAGTAATGAATGAATCAACTCTCTTCGCTCGGGGATGAATAGGGGGAAAGGGGGGGGGGGCCGCAAATCAAGCGGGTACTTGACTAGGGAAGCGCCCCTTTCTGGGAACTGGGAGAGATCTGGGGTCTCTCCTCCAAAGACATGAAGGGCTGGGGAGGTTCTAAAGGTGAGGGGCTGTTCCCTTGAAGAGGCTCAATAACGGACCAGAGGGACTTATCGCAGGGGAATGCTACGAGGAGGGGAAAAGGCCGATTAGACAAAAAAGTCCTGTCCTAGTACTGTTAGTAAGGAGCCAAAGACGGGGGGAGAGGAGGAAGGGGCCAGTCAAAAGACGCCCCGCTGAAGGGGTACGACCCTTAGGGGGGGGGGTTGGCGGGGAGGTATATCAGAGGGGCTCACAACAAGTCGGGGAGGTAAAAAGCTGGGAGTGACCGCCATGCCCTCCGAACAAGGGTATTAAAGAAGTCATCCGCGGAATATCGAAGATAAAAGGTGGACCTGAGGGGAACGCATGCGCTTCCTCTGGGTATGAAAGTCCACCGAACTTCTTTCGTATCTTCAGGGCTTCAGAGAAGGGTCTGGAAGGAAAGAAAAACACTTCAGGGTGTCGTTAGGAGGTTCCACTTCTAATCCATCAATGAGACTCCATGCACAGTTTTCTCCTAGAAAAACCGGAACACACTTCGAGTAGTGCACCCCAACTTTAAAGAAAAACGTCAAGTCCGTCCATGTAGGAAGTCCCGGAATTTGAGGAAAGGGCAGTGGGGAACGGCCGTTTCACCGTTGGCCTCCACGGGGGGGTCTAGCAAGAACGGCTCAGGGCGCGTTGCAAAGAGGAAAAGAAAAGGAGGAAAAGACCAGCGCCGACTCAATTCTTCCGAACGGGATGGCCCAGGTCGGTGGGTCCGGAAGAAGAAGCATCGACCAGTCGGGGCAAAAGACACGAAAGATAGCTGGGGGCTGCGCTCAACCATGGGATGCGGTGCCTTGTTACAATGGAAGTCTAAAAAAACAACCAAAAGAGAAAAGGCTGACGAAAGCAGCGCCTCAGAGGGAAGAACCCGGGCGCGGGGAAACGCTGAAAAAGGGAAGGAAGCCCTGGATTCAGAATGACACTTGGCGCAGAAAAAGACGCGTGACAAAAAGGAGAAAGGAAGGAGATGTCGAGAATGAGATGCCTCGGCGAGGGCTTCGCTGCCCGCTTCAATAAAAGGAGAAAACGTTACCTTTTACTTACCAGGAGGCCGTGGAGAAAAAAAGGGTCCAAGGGAAAAAAAGCATAAATACTCCACAGGTCCAGAGCCGCCCTTCCAAAAAATTCACCGCGTATGTCTGAGCATACCGGACCTACCCCAGCCGGAGAAGGGATCTAACGCAGACCCGAGAAAGAGAAAGAAAAATATTACCGAAAAAAGAATAGGCACTGCTCAAACCAGCAATGACTGGGGGGTCGTTGTGGGGTGAGGGGGCTCTAGGAGCGGATCTGGGCCGTTAGAAGTCAGTGGCCGAAATCAACATTGGGGGGGGCGTATCATCAGAAAACCTGGTGCAAAGGTCTCCTCGGTCCCCCCCCACCGCCTTAGGGGAGGACATTCGAGTAAGATTTCGTCAGATCCTTCACATTCCCGGCTTCAAAGGGAAGTGCTACAAGGGGTAAGGCTCCCTTCTTTAATGCGGTCACCGCCGGGCGTTGATGGTCTCCTTACCGGAGTAACACAGGCGCGAGCCGAAAGAGCGCGCATGGGATATCATGGGTGGGAGCACGCCGAAAAGGAAAATTGCGGTCCTGCTCGTTAGCTGCGGAACCTGCAAAGGTCCAATAGACAGGGCTGGGAATGAAAGGAAGAGGGTGGGACCGGGAAAGAAGCCGGCCTCCCGCCCATGTCGATCCAGGATAGGGAGGGGGCCTCGCTGCAGAGGCTATAGGATCGAAAAAGGTGATAAGGAGGCCATGGAGAACGACTCGACGATCTGCCTGTAGCTCACTCCGGGGAGGGGGTCATAAGAACAAAACGGGCTCGCCTACCTAAAAAAAAATCTCCCGCAGTCGTCAAGAGGTCCATTGTGAGGTTTACTATAGCTCAGGAGAGGGGCTCAGGGAGTAGGAGAGGGAAGGAAAGGGGTGGGGCCCCGGAAACATCGATTCCTTAACTCTTCCGGGGTCTAGAAACAAAAAGGGGAACGGAAAAAACCTTACCCTCGAACTTTACCAACCCAGTTCATGTCAACGAGCTTGATATCAAAGCGCGGGGAAGGGGAAAAATCGACCGGGCGTTTGAAAATCCGCGCCTTCCCGTTCTACCGAGAAAGCGTCGCCTCGAATCAGTTCGGTCAAAGAAAGGGGCGACACGTCCGCTTGGCTGTCGGGCGCCAGGGGAGGGCCAGGGAGAACATGAAGTCCAAAACAGTCCTTCGGGGTGGGTTGAGGCGGCGGGAAAAGAGTGGAATATCCCGCTCGTCCTTTCTTGACAAACCTTCTTAGACTAAACACCAAGAAGTTGGAAAGAAAGGCTAGGAGAGGACTTGTGAAAAGGAAAAAAAAGGAAAGAAGATCGAAGCGGGAAAAAAGGAGAGGTGTGCACCGAATCGCCGTTGACCGTTTTTCACATAGGGAAAGTCGAGCGTCGCCCTACGAGCCCTATCGCGAGAAAAACCATAGAACTGAAAAAAAAAAAGGGCCGAAAATAGTTAAAAGGGGCGAATCCTTGTAGTGTTCTCGTCGCATGATCTCTCAGAGCATCGTATCGAGAGAAAAAAAAAAGATGAGGAGGAAAGATAGGGGGTGAGAGGAGGAAGAAAAGAAAAAAAATAGGAGAACCACTGAAGCCAGGTGCGACGAGATTCACGATCGAGTCGCGTGCCAAGATTGGATGACTGCAGCCTCGTCAAGCGCAACTCAAGAGGTCTCTAGAAAGGACTATCGAAAAAGCTGAAAGGAACATCAAGGCCCACCTTATTTTCCCCAGAAGGGACTGAGCGGCGGACGGTCCGGACCAGGGGGACGTCACGAAACAGACGCCGTGCCGCTTGGTTCGGAGGGTTAAAAAGCCGTGGCGTGGAAAAGGCCTCCTCGGGAAGAGGTCAATCCTGGTCAAGCCGCGATAACTAAACCCCAGCCTGCACACTGCGTCGGGAAAAAAGAACGAAGGCGTCAATAAAAAAAGGCGGGAAAAAGGGTCGACCGCGGTGGTAAAGAAAGAGGAAAGACTAGCAGGAGCGGGGAACGGGGGCGCGGTCACCGGGGAAAGGCTATGGTAGACGTTAGTACATAGGAAGGGTACCCCAGGTGAAGAGGGGACAGGAACCTCCTTCAAAAAGGGGTTTATTTCAGGTGATTTCAGAGGCCGAGAATAATAAGAGGCGGCAAAAACTTAGCATGATCACAGCACAATCTAGCTGTCGGGTTGGGACCCATACAGATGACCCTTTTACTACTTAAGCGTGGATCTGAAATTGTGCTTCTCGGAGGGCGTGGGAAACACCTAGAAAATTTGACTCGGAAGCGTGCCGGAGATCGAGGAGAAAAAGGGCTAAGAAAGGTCGAGCCTCTCTCGATACGATCAAGATCTACCTTGGACCTCGGGTCAGGGCAGGGAAGGCTAGCACCTCCGCTGCAGAGATTTCCGTGACCCGCACGAAACCTACCTGTGAGAAGAGGGGCCAATCCTGGGACTGAAAGAAAAGATCAGGAAATCGAAGAAAAGGGGGCTCCAGGGGGAGAAAAGATCCATACCAAAAGGCCTGCGCCGGAGAAACTGGGACGATGGTCAAAGATGGAAAAAATGCATGCCGGCGGACTCACGGCGGCAGAAAAAAGGAGATATTCTCTTTCTAGGGAAAAGTCATGAAAGTGGACCAGGAGTCATCGTAAATTATTTTATTCCAAACACTCAAGTATTGATCCCGTATAAGGGGACTATGGGAAGGATAAGGGGAAGAGTTTGAAAAGCAAGTGATCTTAAAAGGATATAGGCCGACTTAATAAGGATAGGAGGACATGCCTTTTCCGCATTGCTCTTCGGACCACCCTACTCGGGTGGGTATTCCAATCGGGACTACTTTGATTCCACGGAGGGCGTCCCCATACTGGGCAGAGGCAGTAGGGGGATCCTTTCGGGGGAAATAGACTCCTATGGGGGAAAACGGGGATTATCCGGACATGGTGCGGTTTGCATTATTAAGTGGGGAGTAAGGCCTGACTTGAGTCTCTGGAGGGGCGGGGTACACAAATGTCGGAACATGTCTTCAAGGATTACGTGGTCCCTGCTCCCCTGTCGGGTCCCGGTCCTCAGGCTTAATCAGGCCGAGGGAAGGGGTCGGAAGGGAAAGAGAAGAGTGTACCTGGCGTACGACCGCCACTCACAGCGCGGTGGGTGGGCGAGGGAAGAAGATCATTATCAGAAAGAAGTCCCTGGGAGTAAAGTTCTTCACCCTCAATGTAGGGGGGATTCTCGAGAAAGGGGAACAAAGAGGGTTCTATGTGTAATAAGTTCCAGAAAGGATGATAAAAGAAAGAGAGATCGGGAAAGTGCAGGGAAAAAGAACGGTGGTAAAGGTCCTTGCCAAAAAGTTGGCCAATCCTCCGTGGAAATAACTTATATGAGAAGCTTTCCGAAGAAGCCCTCCTTCCGTTTCGAGACAAGAGAGAAGGGCTGGCAGAAAATGGGAGGAAAATGAAAAGGGAAAAAGGGGAAATCCACCCTCAGAAAGCGGAAGTATACCTGGGACCGGCCCGCGAGAGTGTCAAGTTCAGGGGGGGGGTACCCAGAACCGAGGTGTTCTCTGGACATTTGGAAGGTGGGGGGATGGGCAAGGGCGACGTGGCCTAAAAAAAACCTTTCACGACCTCGAGGGTCTTCAGGCCCTTACAGAGGAGCTAAAAAATAATCAAAAGGGGAAAGGAGGGGCCGCATCACGCGGGGCCGGTAGCTGCAATCATTTTCCAAGTACAGGAAAGAAGATAGAAAAAAGGGATTCAGGGCCAAGGGGCGTCCTACAGGGGGTTCGGAAGATCGTTAAGGATTCATGGATTAACCCTGGGGGAATCTCTGAAGGTGAGAAGCAGTCGGGAAGCTCGGAGAAAAAGGAACGCTACCACATTCCTTCAAGGGGATTACTCAAGTGACTGGCTGTTTTCGGACGGGCAAGGAGAAAGAGGAACAACAAAAAAGAAAAGAAGATAAATCAGCAACAGGCGCCTACGCCCCTGAAAACTACCAACTTACTGCCTTGTATCGGGGGTACATGCTCCTAGGAGAAGGAAAATTAAACGGCATCTCTCTTTCTGGAGGACTCGCCACCTCCGGGAATAAAAAAAAAAGAATCACGGAAAGGGCCATCAAGAAAGATCTCTCCATTCAGTCATTCGTGGACCTGATCGCATTACCCGGCCCGTTATGCAACGGCCAAAGAAAATTACGGGAAAACTCGAGGGGACGAGCGGGAGGAATTTCCTTAAATTAAGCCCACTAGGTGGAGATGGGGTGAACCAAAGAGGCCCATTCCAGAAAAACCTTCGCTAAAGGCAGTGTCAGAGTGGCTCCGAAGGGATCAAATCAGGGGTTCTGGGAGGGAGTACACCAACTTGAAAGGCAAAGGCTCTGGCCTGACATATATTCTCTTAGGAGAGTGGGGGACGTGTCGGAGGAACTGCGTAGAGAGACTTGGCCTACACCGTGTCAGAAAGAAGAAGGGGGACTCGCTGTTTCCGAACGGAACCCAAGAAAGGGACGTATTAAAAAAAAAAAGAAAGGAGTAGATGGCTAACTGGTGATTGGGCAAGGTCTTGTTCCAGGGTCACGGCGCATGAGTCGTTTTCACACCCTATCAGGGGACGCGAAAAAGGGAAAGACTCAGCTAGCCTGTTAGGTAGTCAAGAAGCCCACCGAAACTAATGCGGACTTTGGAAGAAAACCTGCCTCGAAGCAAGAGGCTTTGACAACGAGAACGGGAAGCGCCCGGGAGTTCGCGCACATGCCGGGGCGGCTCAACCCACGACAGGTAGGGGGGGGGAAGACGTAATCCTGGCGGTCAAAGTCTGTACGCTTGCGTAATGCGGGGAAGAGGCAGAGGAGTGAACCCGGACAGGGGGAGCAGGAAGGGAATCCAGCCCGGACCCGGGGAGTGCACCGAGCGGGTCGAAGAAGGACAAGAGGACTTCAAGAAGACCGAGAGAGGCCCGCTGAGGATCATCCGCCTAAACCCCTCGGCGTGATGGAAAGCGAACTGGGCATATACCCCTAATGCCCATCTCAGGGGGAAGGATGAAGAAACGCAGAAGTCTGAAAGGAAAAAAACCAGAGGGTTCAGGGGTGGTGCAGAACAGAATAAACTCGGAGTACCCGTTCTTCGGCCTTAGGAGAACGCGAAGAATGTGGCCGATCATCTTGTGGCCACTCTGTGCCTGTGGCTCAACAGGAAGGGGCCAAAAGAGCAAGAAATACAGGGGCAGATCAAAAGCCTGCACGGTAGGCAGTAACGGGAATCAGATAAGGCTCCTCTCGCAAAAGGAATTTCGGTTCAGAGAAAAAAGACCTGGGGGTGAAACATGAAGGGAAAGGCCGAGCCGTACGACCTTGCTACGAGCACTTTTTTTGATCTCGTGGACGTTCAGCCTCTTAAAACTTCGAGTGGGGGGCTTTAAGGCTCGTTATCGAGAAAAGCATTGCAAATTAAGGAAGGTTTCGGGAAGGGAAAAAAGGGAAGCGTAGGGTTCTATCATCCGTATCACCACATCCCCGTAGGATTATCAGGGGAAGGGAAGGGGCAAGGGAGACTCTCGA
>Ga0179593_1511118_pt1 | contig 32977 bp, 25 predicted proteins | sample CZODoug2_1_08_16_FD_185931 | JGI IMG/M metagenome (GOLD analysis project Ga0179593, IMG submission 185931) | Vadose zone soil fungal communities from Angelo Coast Range Reserve, California, USA - CZODoug2_1_08_16fungal (PacBio error correction) | ecosystem: Environmental > Terrestrial > Soil >...
CCGGAAATTGTCTTGAAAAGGATCGCTAGGAGGAGAGGGCAGGAAATACTTTTACACGCAAAAACGGATAGCCAGAGTCTCATAGGGCCCGCAGAAAATATTTGGAGAAAAAGCAAAAAGAAAGGGCGAATTCAGGCAGAGAAGGCGACAGCATCTACTCCTTCTCAGTATTTGGTACAAGGAGAGGGCCTGTGGGAGTGACTGTGTCCCGAGCATTCTCAAAGGGGCGGGGCAGAGGCAAAAAGTTGGAAGAGAAGAAAACTGGGGGTTCTCTCATCCGGATGTTTAGGCCTTTGGGAGATAGCGTCAGGACAGGAGTTGGGGGCTACGGGGGGACTTCAGAAAGTCTAAAAGGGAAGAATAAAAGGGAGTAGGAAACACATTAATCAAAGCTCGAGAGGGTGAAAGAAGAGTGGTTCATCCCAGAACGGAAAGAAGAAAAAAAGTGGAGAGTCTTCAGAAAGAGGGTTAGGTATTCCTATCCATACTCTATCGGAGGCTGGGGAGCTCGGGAGGGGGGAGGAAAAAAAGGTCAGGAAAACTCTATAGAGGCTCTTCAAATGGGGTCTGGAAAGAGAGATGGGGAAAGAAAAAGACTCATTCCTCTGAGTTAACACGACTTATATCATCAAGTAAAGAGTTGATTTCGGAGAAAGGGATTAAGGGGAGGACCATAGGCTTTGCCACGCTTTAGACTTTCAAGAGAGGGAAAAAAGGTTAAATTAAAGGGAAGGAAGGAGATACGGGGAAGGGTCAGAATTTTTATTGGGTGGAATACTCTCGCCGTAACAAAGAAACAGGAAAGGAGGGCGAGGGGGAAAGCGAGTCTAAAGAAGGGTTATGGTCTCAAAAAGAAGGAATGAAAAAAGAAAAATCGGGTTCGCTCTACTACTTCTGGAGTTCGTGGACGAAAAGCTGGAAGCTGGGAACATGGGGAGAAAGCGGTTGGAAGAAAGCCTCTTGAATCAAAACTTCTGGGGGAAAAAAAGGGAGGAAAACCTTCAAGAGAGGGGGAAATCCCTAAATGGTCAAGAACTGCGGGGGGTACTTCCTATGTAGCGAGAAAACAATTTGCTAGCTTGGGAGTTGGTTTTACTCACACGGTTTTACAGGTACTAAAGGGGAAGGCGGGGGGGCCCAAAAAGTGAAAGGGAAAAAACCGTCTTAAGGGCAACAAGGTAGTTGAAGGATGGGGAAGAAAGGTTTACATTGGAAGAGGAATATCTTCCCTGGAGGAATTACTATATGCCTGTTAGAAAAGGGTATACAGGGGAGAAGGAAGGGAGGAGGAAGAAGGACTCCGATCCTTCTAAGAAATTTTAAGGAGATAAGAAGAGCCAATAAAGAATACCGAAGGGGTATGTGTGGACAAGAATAGATTAACGCCAACAAGAGAGACGAAGGGACTTGGCTTACTTATGGGAACATGAGGCGCATCCTCACAACTACCAACTGGAGCGAGGGGGGGGAGGTGAGATAAAACGTAAATAAGGGAGCCGCAAGCCAGACATACAGGTTCGATTTTGTAAAAGACTTACATTAGAAGGGGGTGGAAGGGGTTTCGGACTCAAACTATCGTAATGGCATTACTTTATGGGGGAGAGGGTCTTTTGTGGGGCCAGGCACTATCCTTGCACTCCGCCCGGGAAATACGTAAGGGGGAAGGTTGAAAGAAAATTCAGGGGGGGAAGAGGGCGTGTTTGATCTTCCTCGGAGTGAAATGTCAAGTCGGAAAACTGGGAAGAAGATCTTATTTGGGTGAGTGTTCCAAAAGCAATATTGAAAGGGATTGAGCCAGAAGTAGGAGTTCATCCTCTTCTGTCTCGAGCGGGGAACTGGAGAGGGGGGGGGAAAATCACTCTACAGAGGAAGGGACATTCCGGGGATGGGGGAGATCGTAGAGGGAGGAAGGAAAAGAAGGTCCCGAAGAAAACTTCTGTGTTCCGTCAAAATGAGGAAGAAGTTTTTATTGGGAAAGGAACCACGCTGGCGCGGAGCCAAGACTCAAAGAGCTGCTCTACCTTAACTTTAGGCAATCGGCCCTCGAGGGGCAAGAGATGCACGGGAGTCCGTCCAAAAAAAAGGTCTGGTATCAGCATCGTGCAAAAATTGAAATACACGAAGGAAGAGGTCAAGGGTACGTGCCTAGACCCTTTTGGTATACAGGCTTTTCGTCTGGGTCCTTCGTCTGGAGGAGTAGCAGAGGCAAGATAATGGCCTGGCGCGTCGTACAGGAGGAGAATCTAACTCAAAGGGAGTGGGGGGTACCCTACTCTACTGATCCGGGAATTTTGGTAAGAGAGCGCGGGAGACTAAAACGAAAAGTGGGGGAGATAAACGAATTCACGCCATTCATCGGAAAGGGAAGAACGCGGGGTTAAAGTCCTATCCGAAAGTCAGACTGATATTCCGGTAAAGGAAGCGACGCTTTCGCTCGACGGGGAGAGGGATGCCAAGCCAGGGAGGCAGTAAAAAAGGGGGAAGGGAGGAAGAAGAGAAAACTTCTTTCTTGTGGGCAACAGTCGCGGCGGAGAAAGAAGCGTCGGTTTTTTTGGGGGGGGGGGGCCTACGGAAAAGCGGTCGACCGGGGGTTTTCGAGCGTTGGTAAAAGCAGCAAGGGGAGGGGCGTAGCTGTCAGGCAGGTTCTTTGGGGTGGGGGGGTTTTGGTTGTGGGGTGGGGGGGGGGGGGTTTGTGGGGGGAGAGGGGCAAACTCAGTCAGTCCCTCTGAAAGGGACGCCGGGATCATGAGGACCGAAAAACTCCCGGAAATCTCTTCGACGCTCAAAAGAAGCCAATGGAATCTCCTCAGGGGGGGGGACAGCTCTGGCGCATCGAGTATAAGTACGGACGACATCGCGGGGAGTAAAGGGAAAAGGAAGAAAAAAAAAATGGGGGAAGAGGGGAGGTGGTTTTTTCTTCTGTGGCCCTTTCAAAGGGAGGTTGCAGGGAAAAGAAAAGGAGCAAGGGGCCGAAAATCCACGAGAATCGAGGTCTCAACCAAACGGAAGGAGGAGAGACTCGTGGCTGGAGAAAGGCCCGGGGAGGAAGAAAAGCAAGACACAGGAAAAAAAAACAATTCCCCATGTTTAGACCTGCTAAAGGCAAGGGGGAAGGGCCAAGGACGTCAACGGGGGAAGACCATCCGCGGCAGTAGACGTGAGAAAGAGACGGGTAACATGCGTGAGACGAGCGAGGGGGGAGGGGAGAGGAGGGAGCGGGGCGGCATGCTATATCTCTTCAAAAACTAGGCTCTAGTCTCCGCAAAGGCAGGGAGGAGGGGCAGCGACGTCAGGGTCAACTTTTAGGGCCTGGAAACTTAATCTTAAAACTACCTGAGAGAAAAAGGGTACGACCGGAGCTGGCAAAGATGACTTCAAAAAGGAAAAATTACGGGGCTTAAAATCTCGGGTTGAATCTTCACAAACTATATCGGAAAAACTAGGTTAGGCCTCCAGCCTGTCTTTTTAAAAACACGACCAGGGGAACAAAACGCAAGCATGCTCCACCCTAAAAAATCGGTTCAAGGAGAAAGAAGTTGATCGGTCCCTTCTCAGGGTATCTTGGGAAAAAGAAGGGGGTATTCATTCAGGGCGGACATTTCAGGGTACTTTGGGGGGTCGGGGCATAGGGAGGTGGGGGGCTTCACGTCCTGGAGCGCTAGGGACAACAGTAAAAGATAAAGGTAAACTATAGAGATTGGGAAAAACCATCTGGGGGGGGGATAGAGGGAAATGATGGGGACGACGAGGAAGCAAGCACCTTGCCTCGTGGAAGGCGCAGAAGTTACGGACTATATCCATAAACATTGAGGAAAATCGGAGGGGTGTCTTTCCCTGAGGAAGGGAGGCACGCACTTGAAACAAGGGGGGTGGAAAAAGGTTCCAATCATGCAATTTATCTTGCAGAAGTGGTATTAGAGGGTCATATACATACTGTAAAGGCAAACGGGCTGGAACAGAGGATGGACGTAAAAGGTGAGGAAAAACTCTCTTGTTTCTCGTAAAGGTGGGAGCTACCATTTTGGGGGTTTAAGTGTCAAGAAAACCCTGTCTGGGAAGGAATCCGAATTCGAGGAGGTGCTCATGCGGCGGCCCATGGACCGGGAGACCGACACGGAATCGTTGGTAAGGACTCGATGTCGCGATACGTCCACGGCCGAAGAAAACCATTCAGGACGAGAAAAGGGAAGAAAAAGAAGGTATAGAAAATATACACCTTCTTCACCAGGTCAAAAAAAAAGACGGGGGGGGTAGGGGGAGGTATCCCTTTTGATCATAACCGAGCTCTACAGCAAAAAGGAATAGGAACATGGCTACGTCTCCTAGGGATAAAGGGGAGTTGAGGAAGCCAAAATTTCTAAGGGGAGCCAAAAAAAAGGCAGCCATTCCTAATTGAGAGGGGGGGTTTGCAAGAAAAAACGAGAAAAACTATTTCCCCATGAGGGGGGTCGGGGACACAGACCCCATCTTGCTGTCTGGACGGTACGTAAAAATCCGTCGATGTACGACCTCGGGAAGAGGAAAAAAGTTGTCGGGAGGGGGCAGGCTTATGTATTACTTCATGGTCAAAAAATCCCGCACGGATGGCGCGAGGGAGGGGGCTTCTCGGGCCTCCTTCTTTGACGGGAGTGTTGGGAAAAAAAAAGGGAAACTAAGGTTCGCTTTTCGGGGCATTAAGAAAATTCTGACTTTTCGGGGACTGATAAAAGAGGGCAAACTGTCTGTGGGAGTACTCACTCGCCGGTCTTTTTTCCCTGAGAAAAAAAAGGAGTAGGGAATCGCCGATTACGGCCTCTTCTTGGGACTAGGAACAATGGGCAATAAGGGTCACTTCAGGCTTACGGGAAGTTAACACTGGACTTTGGGGAACATATTGGCGAAAAGAGGATCCCCGGTGTAGAAGAGAAAAACCAAAAGAAGACCGCCCCTTTTTTCTAAAACCTGAACCAACAGAAGGTGGAAAAACAATGCGACTAAGAGAAGTTGACTAAAGAGGGCACAAAAAAAAAATCAGGGAGGCATCGGCTACTATCTGTGGCCTTTAAAAGGCCTCCCGTCGCCGCTCCACGAACAGGGAGGGAGGCGAGAGCACAGATGATCGTTGTAATTTTGGGGAAGTCCAGAGAGAATAACTCAATAACAACGCATACGTGAGAAGGGGGGGGGGCCTCTGATTCAGAAAACTGGGGAGGTGGGACCCCTTTTAAGGCTTCCACCTATACACGACCAGAGCTGAAGGTAGTTAAGGTCATGAAACAAAAACCTCTAAAAGGTCGTGTGTGGAGGAAAGGAGGGACATCCAGACGCTCTTTGTGTCATTGCCTTGACCGCGCCTGGGAGGGTGACGAAGAAAGGGGTGCCCTCGCTCTTTCATGAAGAGGTGATAACCTCCTACCCGACAAATGAAGAAAAGAAACTTGCCTATCTTATAATACAGGTAGAAAGGACTACAGCCCTCCTAGAAGCTCGTAGCGCGCAACTCTGAACATCCTTCATCCTCGACCACGCGGGGCAGATGACTACTTTTCCTCCTAACAAAATTTTCTATGCCAACTTTCACCATAGCAGCGACACGGAAGTGCGGGCATACTAAAGTGGAGCCGGGATTCGAGCTCCCACTTCGAACATCAAACGGTCGAGCGAGGAACCTGGCGGCCAATCTTGGGTCTTCAGAAGACATTCATCACCCCTTAGGCCTTTAAAACGCGAGTGCGGAGAGGATTTTTTGGCCAATCGAGCAGACCCCGAACGCCAGCCTAGCGAAACCGAGGCACAGAAGGGAGAGGACATTACGACGAGCCGGTATGCGCGTTAGGACGCGCCAATATGTCAATCGATCTGCTGTGAAAAGCGATAGCAGCGGTGGGTGCAGAGGTGTACACCGTCTTGGGCAATCGAAGAAGCCAGACTCGCAAACCGGCCCCCATTCCCCTTCAGGCAGGCGATCGCTACACACCAAAAACGGAGGAGAAAAAAAAAGGGATACCTTACTGTAATGATGAAGGGGGAAGGGAACTCGCTTCGTTAGTTTTCCCCAACCCTCACCGAGATCGCCTGCCGTCAGCGCTCACCCAGCGAGGCACGGAACTGGCGCGTGGAACGCCTAAGCGCTCGAATAAGCCCATCCTTCTGAAGATAGAAGCCACCGCGGGGAGTTCCGATCTGCCTGTTCTGGTCACGGGTTCGTCGATGAGAACAAAAATCCGCGTCTGCCGGCCCGTTCACGAGCTTAAGGGAAAGTCCAGACGGGGTTGAATGCGCCAAGGCGGTGGGCCGCAAACGGGGGATACTGAGTCGGGGGGGACTGTGAAAGGTCTGCTCTAATCACTGAAGGTAATTAGGAGATAAGCGGGGGTCTCTCCTCGATTCTGTTGTGGACGAGATTGGTTCACAGGGAACGGGAAAAGTTCGGCGCAGCGATGTCTAGGGAAGGGGTCAGTATTCCGCGGATCGCGGCGTCTCTCTGCGGTATAACCTCTTCCTGAGGCGCTGAGTGCTGGGTACGTGAATTATACTCTATTTAGCCCCGAGTCTAGCGAATTCATCCTAATAAGGATAAAAAAGGGGGAGCGGGACGCCCGGCCAGACGACTTCCACATATCGAAGGGATTGCCCGCTTGTGTGACTACTAGGTTTGCGGCATGACCGACTACAAGTCATGTCGAGAAGTCGGCCTCATGGTTATTGTGGGATCCTATAAACAAATGCAGTCCACTCAAAGTGTCCTCACATTAGGTCTTCTTCGAACGGAAGTTTGCTTTATGAGTTCTCGCGACTCGTCAATTCCAGATAATAATCTGTTGGCCCTTTTGCGTGGAAGTGAGCCGAAGGCTTGAGGCAAGTTTTAGACAAGGCATCTTTGTCTGCCAATCTCTCAGACTTGCAGGGACCAATCCTCAGCTTCACCTTCAGTCTATTCGCTACAATGATTAACCGACCAGGGGGGGTGTTTCATCGCTCTCTAAAAAAAGGATCGGCGGTATGGTTTTCTCTGCTACAACGGAATTCCCTAGACGCATTAATCGGCATTGTCACACAATTCCCCTGTCCCGTCGTATGCAAGGAGAAGTTGCCCGCATAGGGACATTGGAAACGCGTCCCGGCGCGAAAGTTAAAGGATATTTCCCTTTTAGCAGGAATTCCCTGAAACGTCTGCCTTCCTGCTACATCCGTCAGTGGATCCAGAGCAAAGGCATGGACCCTACAATCCGAAACTGTAGGGGAGTTGCAACTACCTTCCCTCCGATGAAGTGCCGCGGCTCCTTAAAGCGGGTATGTATGATGGAACGACCTCATCAGCCTGCAAGCCGACCTTCGGACATCTTCTTGTCGACGTCACGTAAATCGCGGCAGATGGTTCCGATGGGTGTCGACAGACGGCAAGCTCGTGGCCGGTGTTTGTGAACGCCCCTAGGATTCGCATGACGTTTGCAATGGTCTTTTTTAAGATTCAACTCTGCATCAAACCGCGAGGGTCTTCGCAGGAAGAGGGGGGTTGCGTACGGTTCGTGCTCCTGCTTATCAAAGGCGCAGGTAACGACGATCCAGGTTTTGACCTTTTTGCGCAGGATCGGCAGGGTCCGACTCTGTAGGCTAGAGGGAGAAAAAAGGGGGAATAAAAGGGGGGGGAATTTGGTGGGAGGCCGGCATCGCGTAGTTCATCGTCTATACCGCCTCACTCTCGAGGGGTGAGGGGCAAAGATTCCGAGTCTTCCGAAAGCGTAGGGGGGGGGCACTCGCTCCCTCTCACTACTTCTTTTCGGACAGATCATTCTTGTCTCCCCGGACGCCCAAACACCTCGCCACGTACGCGACATGTCTCACCTAAGTCTGGAAGGCAGGAAAACGTCTGTCCCGCGAGCATGCCTTTCGCGACGTGCCTATAAAAAGAGAATCCAGGATCCGCGGCACGTCAGATGGGCCCGACACATCAGTCTCGCTCACATGAACTCTGCGGCGCCGGTTGAACCCTGGGCGTCGGACAAGGAGTCCCTCTATCGCGACGATATTGGCGGGCGGTGGCCGTCGTCATAGCCTCTACCGGGTGCCCTATTCTCGATGTATCGTGCAGGGGGGGTTGTCGCGCTCGGCTAAACATCTTGCTCAGACTCCGAATACTTCACGGCCATGGGGGCTGATCCGGAGAACCGACCGACGGGCAAGCAGCCAGGGGGACTTGAATTCCGGGATTGAACCGCTTGCAACTGGGGGATTGCAATTCGGAGGAAGTCCGGTATGGCGGGCAGGATGGTTTCAATCTCAACGATCTGGCTTTAGTGCGGTCAAAAGGGCGCTCAAGAGTTATACGCGCGCGTAGAGAAAACCGTTATCGAAAGACCCGGGTCGCTGGCAAGCAGCATCAGTCACCGGGAAAGAGGCGGATGTCCCGCCTCTTCGCTTAAGGCTCGCGACCAGAGCCCACGCCGAGATCACAAACGCACGCAAAGCCGGGAAGGGGGTCTCCTTCTGAGCGAGCTCGCCGCATGGAGTACCCGACGGGCTAAATAGCTATAAGCCTCGTAGGATCTGCTGGAAGAAGCCAACGGGTAAGGTTCCTAACCCAGGGGGGGGGGGAAAAGAGGGGGTTGGTTGCTTCTGGCAATCTTGCTTTTTTATCGGTCCAGAAAACAGCCGCCAGCCAAGAGCATCTATTCACAATTATGGAGTAAGCCCTCGTGCTTGCGGCCGGTGGAAGAACGAAAGCTGAAAGTGAAAGCAAAAAAATCTTCAGAAAGGTGACCGCCCGCCGGACGGAGGGAGCCGACGTCACCCCTTCCGATCAGTTTATCCAGCGGACAAACTTCAAGCTGAGATTGGCTCGCGCGGCGCAGCTCGAGTTCTTGCCTCGATATCTTCTTCACTACTGAAGCTGGCCAGCTCCGCATTCCGCGGCGGCCATCTCGCTCTCCTCCACTGGTGGACGAGCTTTCTTGCCTCTGTTAGCGTCCGAAAACGGTAATCGAAAAGCGCTAAACCAAATACGATCTGGCGCAAAAGGGCGCCTGTGAACGAACGCACTCTTTGAGAGCGACCAATAAGGCTCACCCGGCTGGGGAAAAAAAACGGTTTCCCCATCCCGAGCGCGAGTCAATACATCCGCGGCCTTCCACTGCAATAGCACGGCCATTGAGGGCCCCGCTCAGTGTCCCACGGCTAACCGCATCGGAAGATAGCGGGGGGCTCTTCTACCTATTTAGTTCTCCAGGTAGTCGTCACCCGTCACGATACGTCGAGAACTGGCACAAACCTTTGAAAGGCGGGATCGGATTGTATGAACAGAGCTGCAAAAGCCTCAAATTTGGCGCATATTGCGCGGGCGACAGCCAATGGGAGAGGACCCAGGGACGTTATCAACCAAGCGCGCTGAGCACAAATGACGAGAAGGATGTGCATCGGACATGCCGAGGGGAACTGGATGAGATTTTCACCCCAACCAAGACGAGTCAGTACCGTCAGCCCGTGACGCGGACAGCGGGGCTTTCGGCCAGGTTTGAGGTTCGAGCAGACGCTGTGGAAGGTGAGAGCGCCCAGGTTTGAAGTGTCGGGGCAGCAACCTCATGAGATGTCAACCGAAGTCGTCGGAGGGGGCTGTCCTGCCCCGACTCTTGCTATCCGAGATTTGGAATGAGGAGGGGGGAGAAGGAGAGTTCTGCTGCGATCCCGCGCCGCGATCTCGAACTCGCGGATGCCGGCCTTCAATGCCCGAATCAAGGGGGACATATGCACTCGAAAAGGTCAAAAAAAAGGCGTGATTTTTGCGCAGGGGGACTTCCGCGGCGGCCGAGCAACGTACAACGCTGACCCGTCATGCGCCGTCAGCCTTAGGTTTGAGTGGAAACAGATGAGAGGGCCGCTCTTCAAAACCAGTCGCCAATCACGTCATGCGAATGATAGTGAGGTCACGAAAAGCGCACGCGTCGCACGACGCAATCGTACGCCGAGTTTGGGCTGCGCAATCCGTAGATGGAGACCCTCCTCGACAGAAGGTCCACGGAGGTTGCAGGCTGGGTGGTTTCTCCTTAAGTCATGGGGGTACGAAAAGATAATTAATCGCGCCGATTGGGACCCGCTCGTGTAAGACCTGGTCTTGCAAAACGAAGAGGTCGGATTGCGGGTCATCCCAAAGTCTGAGACGTTCGGAGACCGGCTGGCAATGGGCTACGACGAAGTCCCTCACGGTCTGGCAATGGCTACAAGGAAATTAGAGTTTCGCCAAATGAAAGCAGGGGACGATTCCAATGTAATGCTGCAACTCATGAAAATTAAGGGCATACCCTACTAAGGGAACAAAATGTGTCCAAGAGTGTTAGCATGAAATCCAAGTTGGGGCAGAGAAAAAAAAATACAGGCGAACTGGTCCCTCAGGAACGATCCATGTGCGGACCACTCAGGAAGAAAGCAGGGGAGATCTTTTAAGCATTCATTCCGTCAATAGCGAAGGAAGGACTACCAAGCTGCTGGCGCAATCCTCCGCCTTAAGCACCTACGAACTAACTTTCTATCTCCCAACATATGATGATCATGGAATGTGACCCTATCTATTCAGAACTACAGAAAACTGTTTACGCGCCAGATGGAAATCATGATTCATAATCGGGTATTTTGGGGGGGAAGCCGTTTATAGTCTTCACAAAAAACGGAGACCAATGACGTACAGAAAATGTAGGGTATGCCCGCGAAACTAAGCAGTCGCCAATTGCCCGCTGGGAGGTGCAGAATCCATTACTCCGAAGCCCGTCCAGGGGCGGGCATGTCCCGGAAATAACGTTTGTTTTCTTTGATGCTAAGGAGTGATACCCGGGGGAAAGGTGTTTTTTTTTGGTTTGTTTTTTTTTGCGTGGGGGTGGTCTTGTCGAGCTTTTGATAATTTTTTATGTTTTTGTTTTTTTGTGGATTAGATTTTTTTGTTATTAAGAAGAGATGAGTGTTTTGGTTTTTTTTTGGTAGTTGTTGAAATTTTTGGGTGAGGTGTGTTAGTTTTATTGTGTGGTATTTTTTTGAGATGTTTGTTTTTGTTGAGTTTTGTTTGTGTTTGTTGTTTATTGTGTGTGGGATATCGGGTATTGTTTTTTTTGTTGTTTATATTTTGTTTTGTTTGTGTTTTTGTGTTGTTTGGTGTTTGGTTTAATTTCTTTGTTTTTTTATTAGTAGTGTGTTTTTGTTTTTGTTGGGGTTTTTTGTGTTTGGCTAGGTGTTTCGTAGGGGTTCTTTGGGGGGTCTGAAGGCATTAACTCTTTTGCTCGACCGATCTCCGAGGGAACCCTTCCCCCAATACCACATGCACAAGGAAACACTCTAACAGTAGGAAAGAACCTTGGAAAAATCATATCCTAGAAACCCTGCGAGATGCGGCATACATGAGCGGATCTCTAACAGAGCTTCTCCTCTAACCTCTTTGGGATATACCTGACGTTAAAAAACACTCGGACAATAGAAATGATAAAAACTGATAGCTAAAAGCTTCTTATGGAACGACCGGTACGGAGGACAGGAGTCTAGCATCAGCGATAACACTCAGCAAATTACCCAAGCACGTCTCAGGAACCCGTTTCTTAGAGAATTCATCACCCGTAACGCTGTTAAAGGAAAAGAAACCAAAGGTGCAAGGCGGCCGAGATGTTTTGTTCAAATACAAGAACTCAACATTAGCGGAACATCGCACGATGCATCGAGCTAGTCCGGACCGGCGAGACTGGTAGATCACAAGGACGAAGCCAAGACGAGGCTAAGGGCTCTGTACGTCTTGATAGCGGTGGAGGCGAGCGGGAAAAACCAAGAAAAAAAAAAAAAAACGCCGCCCCATAAACAGTTCTTTACTAATCGCCGCTGCAGTCCGGGTACTGAACTAAGAAGGCATTCGATGATCTCACCTGTAGGGAGGAGTAAAATATATAGATCGACGCCTTATGGCAGGGGCAAAGTACGGTGCCGCTTCGAGTCGGGAAAAAAATTTCCGCAAACTCCGCCAGATAGGCCGTCCATCAGAGACAAGCTCGTTCGGGTCCTTCAGAAGCCTGCTATGGTCGAGGAGTCAGAAGAATTGAGCCTCTCGACGGTCGCGTTCTATTTGACTAACGTCCTGGTGCTGTGTGGGGTCGTCTGACAAAAATCTCGTCTGGGAAAGCTGGTGATCAGGGGGAACGGGGTGAACTCTACGGGGGGGTTCTCTGAAGAAAGATTGTTGGGGCCGACCGGTGATGGGGACTCGCGAGGTGCTGTTAAGAGTGGTGGGAGTCGAGAAAACAAACGACAAGACTTTTTCGGAAACAGAAATGGAGTGTCGCCTCACGGGGGTGAAGCATAGGGGGGGGCCCGATGTTCATCGGAAACAGGACGGCAGGGCCAAGCTTGTTCGTTCGGCCAGCAGAGGGGGTTAGATTCAAAACGACATGGAGGGCGCCGATTGATACGGCGGGTGTGAGGTCCGGCCTGGGTGACCTGGTCAAAAATTATCCTGAATGTGGCGCAGTCGTGCAGTAAGAGTAGACTGGCGAGGGATTGAAAGCCCAGCTTCAGGCACCGCGAAAAAGGGGAAACCAGAATAGTCATCACCGGGAACAAAATTCTTTTATGCGGGACAAAAATAACCCACGTTAGAAGTCTGGATTGCACGATTTCAGGAGGAAAATTGACAGGGATTTTCGCCGGGCATGACGACTACCGTAGGGCGAAGGAAAGGGCTTTGAGCAGTTTGATTGAGGAGCCTAAAAACGCAACAACGGCCACATCCAAAGTGCCTGTATGCATGATGGGAACTGTCTATTCAACGTCGGCTTGGGTTTTTAATGAAGGACTCTGAGAATCAGGCACATTCCATCCGTCCATCGGTAGCGACGATAACTGTCGTTGGAGTCTCGGTGATCTAGGCGGGAGAGCCAAGTTTAACATCAAGTTTGAATGGAGCTCTTCCATAGTGTGAACGGCCTTAAAGGTCCCAGCTGTAACAGGGAACAGAAAGCCGTGAGGCGGGAAAAGAGGGAGACTAAAGTCTTGGGGTTGTTCAGTCCGAGGGGCAAGCCCCAAGTGATCGGTTGTTTTTGTGGGAAACCATATGATACACAACCGGGGGGTTACCCTGCTAACGACAAGAGAATCATGCTGGAACAAAGAAAGGTCTCCCGGGGTTGACGGAAGCCGAGTGGAAGGCCTTAGGGTTGTAAATCGCAGGAAAGACCATATAGCAAATTTATTAAAAACTGGTACAGAAATGGGGCACAAGGGTAAGGGGGGAAAGGACAGTACTTTTCTCCCCATCCATTCCGTTCGACGCGGAGGAATTTGGAGAAGTCCAGGCTCGACAATCCTACCTATATTTTGGGAAAAAATCAGGTAAATAGATTAAAAAAATAAATCCTAAAGTCTACCTTATATAGGGAAGTATTTGGAACAGAACGGCCCTGAAAAAGCAAAAATTAAACGGGAACGGACATGCGTATCAGCGGGGGGAGAAATAGAACGTATGGGCGCAAATCGCGGAAGAGTGGGGTCGATTTTCTCTACGCTTCCGCAAGCTCGTACCGGGGGGCGTTAACGCAAACTATCATATCAATTGATTTCGAGGTCCTGTTTGAAGGGACCTTCAGGCCTTTTCTCTTCACTCAATCGCGCTAACTACTTCAGAAGGTCAGATGACGGTCCGTCTGAAGTACGTTGAGCGATCTCTTGGTCCCTGCGCACGGGAAATCCAGGAAAAGCCAGGATTTGTTTTGTGTGCCTGAGGACGATAACCTTGGGGGGGGGCTGCAGAGGGGAAAAGGGAGGGCCGGCAGAATTAGGGGACGCGAGAGAGGTGGGGATCGCGCCGCACTCGAAGGCCGTTTCATCCAAGGATCTGCAGGGAGAAAAAATGGTCTCGGGAAGGGAAAACGAAAGCCCCGCGAACTACAGTAAACTTTCGGAAAAGTTCAGGCAGGTGGGGGGCTGGCCAAACCAAACTAACCTGGGAATCGGAAAAGACGAAGCTACCCATCTCTCTCAAAAACCGAACTGCTGGGTCTAATCCTAGAGGGACCAGCTTAATTCTTTCCTGCCTAGTCTTGACCTCCCAAATAAGCCATGCGAACCTCGGCAGGCAGATGGGGGGGCACCCTACACATCCTTACGACATTTACTTGCGCGCCGCCGGGTTAAAAGGAAACGACTGCTGGACTTCAATTTCTTAGTTATCGCCAGTATTAGAAAAAGGGCAGAGGCAGGGGGGGCGGGAGGAGGCCATAATCCATCAGAATCTCAACGCTCAAAATCCAACACACGGGTTGCAAACGATCTCGACTTCAAGCTATAAACCGACAAATACAAACGCCGAAGCCAACACTTCCCTTCCGGTCTCGGCACACTGATAATGCGTTCAAGAAAGATCACGGTTCCGAATCAATGGAGGATTCAGTAAGTCGCGCAATTTCGGGTTGACGATCGCGCTGGATTTCTTTTCCCAGGGTGTCGGGCTAAAACCGGTATGGGACGGAAACACTATGGGAGAGGCTAGGATCTTGTTTCGTACGTTCAACACGAGGGAGACGCAGATCGGACTTTGGTTTGAAAAAAATCACGGGGACGACGAGTGAGAGCGTTGGGAAAAATCACGACGTTCGTCCCTTGTGGTACTCTTCATCAAGCATGCGACGATGAGGAAATGGACGCCGGCATTCTGGAGGAAGGTCTCTCGACCTACTTAAGTCGGGGTACGCCGAAGATCTCGTCTTCCCTACACCCTCGTCAGTAGAAAAGTATCAAAGGGCAAAAAAAGAAGTCGCAGTTAGGGGGCGTCCTCCTCTTAACGGGCACCATCACTGATAATCGGAGGTCCTTAACTTACTTCTTCTCTTACGGGTAACGTAGCCGGTCCAGAACCGGGGGGGGGGAGGGGGTTTGGTTGGGGGAGTGATGGAACATTTTTCTTGTTGTTTATCTTGTCAAACTCCAGGACTCCACCACAAGGGACATCTCATACTAAAAAAAAAACAACCCAATGGGTAAGAAAAAAAGAGATAACTTGTCTGGGGGATTTTCCTCTTGAGACTCAAAAAGAAGAACAGGTCCTACATAATGAAAAAAAAAAAAACTTACCCCATGGTAAACTTCTACCCGAGACGCCAGACGACGTCACGTAGACCGGAAGGCCAAAAAGGAGGAAAGACGGACAAAAGGGGCGAACGTTTGGGTCGAGCTCGGCGCACGGATTCACAGTTGGGCCGCGGAGATCGGAGGGACGTCAAGACGGGGGGAAGGGAGTGGATCTCCTCCCGAGGCCAGATCCCGCGCTTCGGGGTGAAAATGGGGGGCTGAAGCGAAAAAAAGTGAAACTCTAGAAAGAAAAAAACTTAGACCTCTTCTCAAGATTCTTCAAAGACGATATGGCGCACGCGGTTCGCAAAATCAATCTCTTTTAATGATCTGCTGAAGCCAGCCTGTCTTTAGCGGGGCCGACGGGGCCACCAACCAGAAATCGAGCGGGGCAAAGAAAGAGGGCTGGATTCATAGCCTGTTGAAGCCCTGCACGTATTAAAACCCGGCCAAGGGAGAAGGCAAGGAGCCTCATTTACGGGAAGATATTCTTGTCTCGGCAACTTTGTTTGTCGGAACTAGAATTCCCCCCTGAGAGAAGAGGGGGGAACAACGCGTTTGAGAGGTGAGGATGTGAGATAGTTTCCTCCTCTAGAAACCGGCCTCGTCATATGAAATATTACGCTTGCCAGACGCCACGAAGCCCCCAGCGGGTGGGGAGAAAAAACAAAGCGGACAAGTCAAATTAGCGAAGGGGGTCGTGTCCATCTCGTACGCGGACCAGCCAGGGATGGGAGCGGTTCATGAAGGACGTCCTTCATCCCTGCTGTGGAACAAAGTCTACCTTGCCAGCGGGGGGCGTGAGAGACAGGGGTCTGCTTACGTGGACCAAGTTGGTTGGGACGGGTCTGGGCCAGGCCTTTCCTGGAACTAAGGATCGTCGCTGACGCGGAGGTTAAGAAACACGCGATACCCTTGTCCGGAATCGACTAAGGGGAAGTGGGGGGGAATTAACGGAGAGATGTCTATTTGCGAATCCCTCGCCGCGAAGAAGGAAAAGAAGAGGGGGGAGTCCCGGGAATCATCGAAGGGACAGGCACTTTTATCACTATGCCTCATCCGGCCTTCACAAGGTCAAAAAATACAATAGACGTGATCCCCGTTGCGCAAACGGGTGGTTGGAGGAGAATGGAAGGAGTTAAAGTCAGCTTCTGCGACTCCCCTGATCCTAGGACCTTCTTATGCTATTCCTTCGTAGGGGGGGAAGTTAGGGGGGTGGGGGGTCAGAGACAATAGCGTAGTTCATCTCTTCACACAGCAACTCTGAATCAGGTAAAATGATATTTGGCTTGGAAGACCAGGGCAAAATATCTTTCAAAAGGCCGGAGGGAAAAAGACCCCACTGGACAAGGAAGATGGAAAGGGACGCAAGAATGGATTGGGGGGAAGAACTCCTAATTATAATTCTTTTTTGCGTGGGAGGATGTCGACCGTCATGGAGAAATACGTCAGCCAGAGGTAGCGCGGCGTAGGGGGATGATAAGTGATCCGTAGGAAGGTCGGTTGCAAGTCACTAATATTGGATGATGTCGGGTAATCCGGGATAGAAATGGGTACTGTCGGGAAAAGTTATGGGGGCGGAAAGAAAAGAGGACCTGAAAGCTCCCAGTCATCAGTTCAATGCCAAATGGACAGGGAAAGGCATTAATACGCCGTTACTCTTCTTGAGACGGCCGTCTCTGAGGTAAAAATTCAATTAATGACGGCCAAATTCAAGAGAAATAACGGGGAAATAGAAGTAACATGAATGGAAAGCTCTAGGGCGAAGAATACCAAAGGGGAGAAAAAAAGACCAAAGACCGCGACCAGTGGGGAGAAGAGCAAGAGTCCTTAAAAAACTGTCTTAAAGAAGTCGGCTGAAAAAAGAAAGAGTCTGGACAGGTGGGAACGCTGCAGCAAGTCATGCAGGCAAGACGCGAACGAGATTGGGGCCGAACAGGGGGCTGAAAAAGGGCGCCAGCTCAGAAGGAACAGAACTCCAAGAAAAGTCGAGCGTCAAAATGGCTTAGAGAATGGAATGTGCAGAGCGATACGCATAAAAAAGCAGCAACTTGAAAGAGAAGGTATGGTCCCCATCAGATGACATCCTCCTTGGGAGTGGAACGCCACGGGTAAATAATTCTGTAAAAACAAGACAGGAAAACAAGGGAGTCAGGGGTACATTATGGGGGACTCACCGTGCCCGCCAAAACAGATCAGTATAAGTCCGAAAGAGGGCAAAAGTAGAAAAAATACCGGTAAGGGGGGTTGTTCTTTGTCCGCCACCACTTAAAAAGGGTGGTTCGCGTGATGCTAGAAGGCGGTGGTGCCCCGGTAAATGGGGAGGAATGAAGGGGCTCAAAAATCGGCTACTTCCAGGGGGGCGGAAGAGGCAGGGGAAGGAGAGGGAGGAGAATTACAACATAAAAGCAAGGCAAAAAAGCGAATCGCGGGCAGAAGGCGTCGGACATCTCGAAATCGTCCCTCACGGTGGAAGGAATTACCGGGTGATAAAGAAGGATGGAAATATGGTGCCCCATGATCACTCGCGAAGCGACACGCCGTGAGGAGAACTCCGTATGGCATAGTCGGGAAAGTGGGGGAAGTGAGAATAACACCTTATAGCAAACACGACGAGATAAGGGGGGGAGAAAATCACCACTCTGCCAACAAAAAGTGTCTGGCAGGGGAAGTAAAAACACAGTATTGCGGAGGTTTAACAGGATCACCCAGGTCCAACCGGTAGGGAGGGGAAATAGTTTGGTGGTTCTCAATCGCCTAACCTAAAAACCGGAAGAGCTTAAACGATCCGAGTTATTCGTCTTAGAGGGAAATGTAGGGAAGTAGTGAGCTGGATAGGTAGAGTGGGGGGGCTCTCCCATCGTGCCTGAAAACGGTATCCTGAATAGGGAGATAGAGGGGATAGGCGATCGTTAGGGGTACCCAGCATTTACTAGAAATATCTCAAGATCACAATTCTAAGGAAATAAGGGAGGAAACGGCCCACACAACGATTATGAAAAAGAGGAGCAGACGCCTTCTTGAAGGCAGAGGCGCTCGTCGTCGGATTCGTCAAGAAGGGGTTTGAAGTCACAGAAAGAACCTCTCTAAAACTGGGAGATCGTATACAGCAGAAAGGGCGGGTGCAGTAAAGGGTCTCCTAAGGGTCTTCATAGTCGTCATCTGAATGTGGTCCTATGGGACTTCCGGCGAGGTCGATAAATTGTGCGGGTGAGTTGGGTCGGAGATGGAGAACAAAAGAGAGGGTTACCCTTCTTTGAAGAGATTTTATCTTTGCCGTCGTACGGTGGATTTAGGATACGAAAGAAAAAAACTTAGGGTTTATCCGGATGGAGCTGGAGACGAGTCCGTGTGCTGGGCACGTAGGCTATACTAATCAGCAAGAATGGGGTAAAAAAAGGGGAAGACGCAACGTGAGGGGACAAATCTAAGCTCTTTGAAAAACATGTTGGACGAGATTTGTTCATACGGATAAAAGGAAGGGGAATAGGCAACAAGGTCGGCTATGAGCAAGCAATTAGGGAGATCCTGCAGGATGACAAAAGAGGACGCGGTGGCTCGGTGGGAGACATGGGAAAAGAATTAGTGGAAGGCTTATGCGGGGCAATTGGCGGGTAGGGGAAGTGTCGATTGTGGTAAGCAACCTCTTAAAGGAAATTAATAAATCCAATCCAACGAATGGAAGCAAAAAGAAATTCTAGGGTATCCGGCCAGGGATTCGAGAGTACTGGGAGGTAACAGGTGCGGCTTGTCAATAAAGGACTTGGGTATTTTAGCTTCAGACCTATATCATTTCTAAGAAGGGGAGGGCAGGGGGGGGTGGGGATTGTGCAGAATAAAACAACTGGGCCTTCCAAACACACAGGGCTGAAGGCAAGTCGGGGGGGGTAACTTCTAAGACATTCTGAGTGGGTTATGATTTCTCTCTCTGGGGCTAACAGGACTATCTCATCTGGGAGAGAGAAGCTACAGGAACTTGGAGGGAGGGTAGCACTAAAAGGAGGGGGTCTGGGGGGGCTAAAGGGGAAAGCACTCGGGAGGACCAAGCTATTCGTCTCTGTACCGGCAGTACTGGGCCACGGGAAAACCCGGCAAATCTCTGTGAGCTAATCGAAGGGGGGAGAAAGAACTATTTTGCAGGCCTATGTTTCAGACTCCGAAACAGATCGGACGGGTGTTGTGGGGACATGTCTAAACCTGGGGGGGGTTACCCAATGCGAAAAGCCCAATGAAAGGAAGTGCCCAAATTCCCTTTCCCTTAAGATCTGACCGGAGGGGGGAGTTGGGAAGAGAGAGGAAAGGGGGGGAAATCGTCATAATAGCAAGTATAGGCCGAAATTCCCAGTGATAGCCCTGTCTCAGAAATTTGCTGAGAAAGGGGAAGGAAGTCAGGGGAATCCATAAAGTCCGGGAGAAGGGGAAGAAAGAAAAATTTTTCTTGAGTCAAAAAGGTAAAGACAATACGACCCTCTGGACGGGGGGAAAGACATACGGATGGAGAAGACCGGCGCAGAAACTTATACCAATTTCGGGGGGGGACTTGGAAGAACAACTGAAGCCAGGAAAAAATGCAAACAGGTAAGGAAAGAGGGAAAGAAGACGGAGGGGAGATCTAACTTATGCCCTCAAATCTTCTGCAGAAAAGGGTGGGTAGAGGGGGTTAGGACAGCCTTCAAAGTGTTTTTCCGGTTTCAATCAAGGGAAATACAAAAAAGAGAATGAGGAATTAACTTGGGGATGGGGAGAATTGCTTTTTTTTAATATAAAAATTCTACATCTTGCAGAGGGGACACAATACAAAATAAGCAATTAAGGACACAGTAAGGGGGGAACGCAAAGAAGTTCCGCTGGAGGAAGTTGATCTGTGTTTTCCGAAGGGGGGTCCCTGACAGAACGGGAGCACGAAGACAGGATTTTTAAGGGTCCGCAGGAGAGGAGGGCAGGCAGGGTATGAAGATAGAAGGAAGGGAATCCGACGTCTTGGGTCGCTGCGGAAGCAGTATAAAAGTCGCACGCAAATAGGGTCGCGGACGGTCATTGGAAAAATCTGTCATGTGAGGAGGGGGAAGAAAGCGTCGAAGGGGGAAGGAACCGAACCCTCTACGAATAAAAGAAGGGCGTTTAAGGACATATGAAAGGCGGGGTAGGGGGAACAAAAAAACCTGGTTCCTCCGCCCCATCAAAAGAAAAAGAACTGAGAGAAAGGACGGAGGGGGACAAATCCTAACTTTCAAACAAGGAAGAAAAAGGCTGTGGGAAGTGCTTCTCGGCAGCCAAATTCCGAAACGTCAGATGGGCCACGAAAGACCTTCTCTCAAAGTTACGAGAAATCTCCCGCGGGAAGGTTATGAAAGACAGGATGGGGGGGAGATACAGGGGGTCTGGCTACCGAAAAAGGGGAAAGGCAGAAGTTCAAAGGGAGGGGAAGATAGGAGGGAGGGTCCGGTCCGAAAAATGGGATCAATACTAAAATCTTGGGGGGAAAAAAACGATTCTCGAAAGTTTGACGTTCCGTGACAGCTCGGCGCAGGAAAAAGTTGACTAAATGCCAACATAATATCGGCACGGAAAAGTCTGAATTCTCTTCGCTCGGCGTTCCACCTAAGACGAGAAGGGGGAAAGATCAATGCCGGATAGTAAGTCGAAAAGCTGTCGGTCAGCGAGAGGGGGAGTGTGGGTGGCAGGGGGGGGGGGCTGGGGGGGGCGATACAACTCAGGGTATGGCAGGCCTGATGGTGATAGAGATCAAGTAGTTTGCTTTCGTGCATGGAAAGACGGCGCGATCCAGTCATCCTTGAGAATCGACGCTGGTTCGAGAACGTGGTTACTTCAGAAAGGGTACTGGTCCGCGAAGCAAGCGACGAACCGGGGGGGGGAAAAAGTAGGAGGGGGCATCCTCTGCGGGGGCTGGAAAGAACTATCGAAATCCGTAGGAAACACGCAGATCGCTAGAAGATTGCAGAACTCTCTCGTAAAAAAAAAAGGGATGAAGAAAGGGCAGACCAGAGAGATGGAATTTTAATTGAAAGCTGTCTCACTCTCGAGATCAGTGCTTTGCAGGAGGGAGAAGGACTGGGCTTGATAGGGGGAAGTAGGCCCTTGTATAAGGGAAGACGGGTAATATTCTTTTGGGTTTCTTCTGTTTCAGGGTGGATGAACTTGGACTGGAACCTACGGGAGACCTTTCCTACAAGAACTAGAGAGCTCGCAACAACCATTAGTTAGTAAAGAAAGTGAGAAATAGTTTGCTTTCGGCCTGGCACTGGGAAGGACTAGAGAAAATAAACCTTACAGAAGCAAAAAAGAGAAAATATGACAAAATTTGATAAAAGGACCCTAAACGGACCCAGAGGACCTAAGTCACTAGCCTGACTTCTATACTATTTAGAAAGGGGAAAGGGGGGGAAAAAGGAAGGATGCCTTTGGAGTATAGCGGAGCCTCGAGGGGAAAGAGTGGGAGGAGGGAGAGAGGGTGGGAGGCAGAATAAGGGGAGGAGAGGAGAGAGCTCTAGGAGGCCAACTCCTGACGTTCCCCGACGTTAAAAAAAAAAATTGCTGCCAGATGGAAAACGTGACAGAAATAATCCTACACGGTCTCGAACCGCAGAACTGAGACGGGAAGAAAACGTAGAAAGAAGTCGGATTTTAAAGGCACTAAAAAAAAGGGTGATCAGAAAAGAGGGGGAAAAACCAGTGAGGCGCCGCCGTTAAAAGTGAGAGCAACAACGTGAAAAAGAAAAAAATACCTATCCTAGACGAACATTCCCGTAGGCAGCGTTAGAGGGGGGAACGTCAAGGAACCGGCCAAGTTCTGAGGCTCTTTATCTGGGTGAAACGCCGGAGCAGGGGCCAAGAGCAGGGTAGGAGGGGGGGACTAGGAGCAGGGGTAGGGGTAGGAACTAGCTCATGGTCCCACACCGGCACGATACAGGGGGCGAAAAGGCAGGAAACAAAGACGTTTTTGGGAGGCTGGGCGGATTATTGAAAGACAGGAAACACGTTCCAAGAGGAAAGCAGTCATGGATTTAGGGGGAGGAAAAAGACGACATGTAAGAGCAGCCGGGACCGTTCATCAAACCCTTCTAGAGCGAAAGGGAAAGGATCGAATAATATTGAGGGCCAAGAGGAACGTCGCAGTCCTCCTTTTAAAGAGGGGGGTCATAACAAAGGCTCAATAGGAAAGAACTGGCTACGAGGGTACTCTCGGAGGATGGAACCGTAAACATCATGGGGTCTTAGAGAATCGCTGGGGCGCTGGGGGGAGAGACAATGTTGGACTTAAGGGGGGGCGGGGGAAAAAGACCAAAGAATGTAATTCATCAACTAATTAGTCGACGTTCGTCCTGTGGAATAAAAAGCGGACGCTTATGGGACCGACGTCGAAGAGAATGAAATAAACACGGGTAGTGGGGGAGATGACCCGGACTCCCTCTACGTCTAAAAGACAGAGAGGAAAATGGAAAGGACAATAGAAAATCACTGTATCAGTCCGAACATAGAGAGAACCAATTTCAAAAAAGAGCGTCTGGGGGAATAAAGTTTGAACATTGAAATCCTCCTGAGACGATCAAAGGAAACACTCGGGAAGTTAATGCGAACGGGTAGGGAAGAAGGGATGCGGGGGGGGAAGGGCAGAGAAAGTGCTAAAGTCATCTCTTGTAAAACATAAACTTCTCCATCAAAGTACAGAAGAAGGAAAGTGGACGTTCACGAACAAACTTAAAGCTACAGGGCTGCCTCGTCGGGAAAAAAAATAGAAACCAACGCGAGGAAGGGTCGATGGTGAGGAGGGGCAATAATCTCTGAATAATGGATTCATAATGTAGGGGAGGGGGGAAGGGGCTTAGGTAGTCTGACATTGGGGGATTCCTCCAACGGATAGGAGAAATGTTTGCGGACAAAGGGAGGTCAATCAGATGAGGTCTTTGTCAAAACTTCCACGGAGGGTCGTATGTAATCAAACTTGGACGAAAAGGTTCAAAAAAAAGATAAAAAAAAGTCTGGAAAAGGGAATGGGTTGCGACGGAAGCCTGATAGGACGGTCTCAGAAATTTCACCTACAAGGGAAAATGAAAAAAAAATTGGAATTTCTACGTTACTTGCAAAAGCTGAGGGAGAATTCAAGGGAAAGAGTTAGGCAAACTTCCAGACAGCGAAGCAAAATAAGATTAAACTTTAAGGGGGGGGGTGAATCACCTTCTGGAGAGTTCGTATCAAAAATTGAAGAAAAGTTGTGGGCAAAGAAACAAAAAGACCCGAGCCCTTGGGCGGGACCAAAGGGTTCACTGACCACCAATACAGGAGGTAATCCCAGTTCTTCTCTCAGGGACATAACTCGTGAAGGGGAAGAAATGTCATGTAAACAGCGGAAGTCTGGGGCCGGCAAAAATCGTCTTGGAATGGCGCCATCTCACCCAGGTAGCTCACTCACTTAATCCACGAACGGAAAAAAGGGGGCGAAAACAGTTAAGGATTGGGGGAATGGGAAGCTCCACTAGATCAGAAAAAGAAGGGGCCTGGATATCCTATGTCCCATCATGAATCAACGATTTGTGGTGTTACGGAAACTGGATCGGGTCCACAATCAAACAGGAAAGACACGAACCTTCTTCCGCATTGGTATGTCGTAATGAGAAGAAAATATAAGAGGTTCAAAATGGAGACTCGGGGAAAGGAGGTGAAAGAAATACGGTCTGAAGAAGGTACCGTCATGGCCGGAAGTTGACTGCCATCCACTCTTGTAAAGGAGGAATTCTCTAATTCTTGGGGGGGGGAAAGGACTGTCAAAATTATACGTATTGGGATCAAATCAAAAAAAGTCTTACTGATGGACCCTACCATTCAAGCGCAGAGTAAGGGGGAAGGTACCAAACTAGGGCAAGACCGATAAGAGAGCCGCACCAAATAAGGTCGTCCATAAATGAGAAGGAAATATAGAACAGATGGGCGCCTCTCTCGAACCTTTCCGGTCCTGGGGAAGATGAAAGAGCAAGAGGAAAAATAAAATCGAGAGACTAAAACCGTTTTCTTATTCCTACTAAGATGAGGAAGGGGGGGGATCAGCATAAAATTAGAAAACAAAACCGGTAAAGATGTCTATCTGACCCACACCCGAGTTCACAGCTTGGAAGGGGAACTAAAAACACAAACCCTGAGTTGAAGTTGAAAAGAAAGAAACACCACTCGGCACCGATTAGGACGAAATTTTTTCTCGCTGCCGGCCCTAACAGAAGAAAGAGAGGATAAGACCTAGGGAAGTGAGTAGGAGGAAGAAAGGTCTAAATTTAGTCTATCTGAGGAAGTAGCGTTCAGGGGACAAAAACTATCCGGGATGAGATGAAGGGCTAGTATGATCTTTAGGTCGATCGTGAGTGAAAGGAGGGTAACGAGTCTAAGGAAAAGGGAAATCCGGTCCGGCAAACAGGAAGAAATGCTAGACTAGATCAAAAAAAAAAAAAAGGATTATGGGGGGGGGGAAAGATATATCTCCTTTAAGTAATGAGGGGAGGCGACTCGGAGTGTTCTTCACTATGTACAAACTCTATACCTAAAGCGATCTCCTCCTTCAGAATCTGTAATCCCTCGAACGAATCTTGGCTTTCTCTGAAGAAAAAGAGACTACGCTCGAGTCAAAAAAACAGAAAAAAGGGGTACTAAGTCGCTACTAGAAAAGAGGAGAATGTAAGGACTCAGCCTGGGGGCAGGGACGTTGTCTCAGAGGGAACCAAAATCGCGGTCTCCGCTGGAGGGGTGAGACGCTTTGGGGCAAGGTGCTTAGGGGGACTACGGGGGGAGAAAAAAACATAAACTTCGGGGGGGGAAGCCAAGGGTGTAGTTTCTCCTCCTCAAGGGGGGGATGTTAAGTTAGGGGAAGGGTCAAAACGGACCTGCAACTTGAGGGAAAAAAGCACCTTGGCAGAGGAGGGGGGTCTTGTGGGAAAGGGGGGTGGGGGGGTCCTATATTGTTAAGAACTCACAGGGCGGGATCGGCACATCGTGGGGGTGTGGAAATAGTGAGAGTGCCGCGATGTATAAAGATACATCTCTCGGGGGGGAAAAAATTCGGGCTGATGGTAGGAAACTGGGACTTACCCGGAATCTGTGCTAAAAAGGGGAGGGGGAATGGGGGGGGGGGATTTTAATTAACGGGGCGGTGGGGAGAAAATAGTAATGCCTACTAAAGTAGGGAAAGAAAAAGAAGGTAGATCAGCAAAAGAGGAAAACAAGTTTTTCCGGGGCAGACATTACTTGAATTAACATGGTCGGGGGAAACTGGGGGGGGGGGCAAAGATGAGTCAATTACTACTTGATGGGGCGCGGGCATGACGGAGAATGTCAATTGCGAAACACGGAGGGGACATTGTTAGTTTTTGGCAAATATAAACCTGGCCTTAAAAACACTCAACATATTTCTTCAGGATGGGATAAGGGGGGAGAAGACTGGAAGTCTTAAGTGTTTTTAAATTTTTAGGAGCTAGCAGTCAAGGAACAAAAAACACTAATCTGTGAGAAGCTACAAGGGGGGAGGGATTCTGTGAGAGAGCAAACTTGAGAGGGTAAAGACAATCTTTTTAGGACCAAGCTCGGCTAACTTTCCCCATGACTGATTCCAACTCAGGGAAAAAAGACCTCGGAGGGTGGGGGAAGGGTCTAAAAGAAAAGGGAATTTCTTAAACGACCTGCGTTGGGTGGAAGGAAGAAGGGGGGCTCATCGACAGGGGGGAGCTAGGGGTTTTTTCGCCGAAAAAGGGGGAAGGGGGGAAAAAAAAAAAAACGTCTAACACAATAGAAAGACAGAGGGGGAACCAAAGGAACGGTTAAAGTAGTATTTAATTCTCACTTAAGTGAAGTAATGCCAAGCCATGTAGGAAGGGGTAATCGCAGCAGAGAAAAAAAAGGAAAATCAGGAATAAACTTAAGAAGGTGAAATGGTAGAAGGGAAAGTTCACCTGAACTGTCGAAGACTTCTGAGGTCAGACGCCCCGGTCCTCGGGAACGCCTCAACTTTGAGAGGCCAGGGATACTCAACTGACAAAACAACTTAAGAGTTTTCAACGGGGAGGAAATACGATGAACCCGAGAAAAAAAAAAGAAAACAAAAAGTGGCGGACGTATGTGGAACAAGAGGCTAAATAAAAAGAAGAAGGAAAACTAATACCGTGATTGAAATCAGCAAGTCTGGATCCCTAACGTGCTCTCAAAGGAGCTCCAACAGATGGGTGTAGTTTCTTAGAAGCAAGCTCGGGTGCAACGGGGAGGGAAGAAAAGAGAATTCATGACGGGAAGGAGAGGGGCTTTTTTAATATATGCCGCTCTGGGCGCTGTAAAAAAAAGCAAAAACCCTCGAATGCACTTCGCGAAGATGTAAAGAGGGAGGAGGGTAATCGTAGGCCGGGAGGGTAATGAGAAAACTTTTCACGTATCCAGGTTTTTACAAGGGGGGGAAGGCAGGAAAGAGGATAGGGTCTAGAAGGGTCTTCTTCCGTTATTGCATGCATCCTCGTTGGGGAGGGGAAAGAAAAATTTAGAGAGGGAAAAAAGAGAAAATCGGACAGGTCATGAGGCAAAGTCTTACGGGGGGGGCCGAAAGCGTCTCGGGATTAACTAAAAAAACTAAAACTAACGACTGTAGTCCGGCAAGATCAAGGCGATTGGGGTCTTTACAAGGAAAAAGGAATTAAAAACTTTGGCTCTGACACATCAACTTCAAGGACAAATCTCTGCGCGAACGAAGGGGAACTGCTGGAAGGGATCAGGGGGAATGCTCTGTCACTATCAGGCTTCCGTCCGAAAATTACTAATTCGCTCAAAAGAAAAAAATGAATCGGGCAAGTCAACCTACACATGTAATGAAGCGAGAAGGGACCTTCTAAAGGCCGGTTGATTAAAAAAAAAAGGAGGGGAGCGTTACCTGGAGGAGGGGATCTCAGGCTATGGATGCATTTGGTCGCCTGTCCGTTTCTCTCTTCAAAAGGGGGACATAAGACGATCAGCAATAGCAATAAAGCGTTTTAACCTAGATAGACAGGGGGTAGTGCGGGTTTGACATCGCAATCGAGATCACATAAGCTGCCCTAGAAAAAGAAGATCGGAAATTCCATGGGAGGGCTCTGCCTTCACAGGGTCCCGGAAAAAGAAAAAAGAATCAATTTCTAGAAGGGAAAGGGATAAGGGAAGCTGCTCTGACGCTTTCTTCCTTGGGGGGGGCAAGGTCGTTGGGAGGCCAAAAAACCCTTATGACTTAAGAGGGTTATACTCACGATGGCGTCCACAAAGGTTGGGAAAAGGGAGGGAGGGGGGAAGGGCCCAGGAGGAGGGTTGGAAGGAGAAGGGGGGGGGGGAAGACGGGCTGACCGGGGCTCTACTAATAATGTGCCGCTGCAGTCTCAACGTGTGACTAAAGAAAGGGCCGGAAGCGGAGGGAGATAAAATCGCACTCCTTAAGTCGTACTCATGGGAAGGATAGATGAAAAACTAAACCGCCTAAGGCTCTTAGTGAAGGAGGATCAAGAAAACAATCTCTCCGCATGAATGAAAAAATAGGGATAACTCCGATATATCGGGGAAAGGATTATAACTTTACTTCTTCGAAAGGGGGGGGAGTGGTCGGCCCGGGTATACAGGGAAAAAGAAACATTTGGGATGGGAAAGGGGTTTTTTGCGGTGTGGGGAATGGGTTAGTGCTTTGTGGAAAATCAGGGTCAAATTCCGTCACCTAACATCATTTTAAGCATCTCTCTCAAAAACAAAAAGAAATGAGGAGTAAATATATGGCGCTTTTCTTCAGTGCAAATTAAGGAGGAAACTGCTAAAACAAGAAAGGGGGGGAAAAAAAAATAAGAAAACCATAAAGAAGCAAAAAATGGGGAATGAAAAATTCACGTCCGAACTTCATAGCCTAAAACTCTCCGTCAGGGACTGGAAGAGGAGAGTTATCCAAGGATTTAAAAAAGAATTCTTCGCAGGTCTAGAAGCTTTCCTCGAGGGAGGAAGGGGGCAAGTTAACCCCAAGGGGAGAAGAGAAGAGGAGGCTGTCACGAAACTTATTAAAGAAGAAGATTCCTCACTCTTCTTTCAGCTCTCCACTTTTACGAATGGAGGAAGGCGTACCACGGTGAATACCCGCTAACATAAGGAAAAAAAGGAAGAAAGGTTAGTCCAACTGATTGAGAGAAGACGAGGGGGATCACTAAAAGAAAGAGCGTAACCTTTTCTGGAAGTCCGAAAAAGTTCAGTGATCGCCAAACGGATCCGAGGCGGGAGGAAAGAAAGGGCCTGTCATTACAGAAGGGGGGGGCATCCTTCATGTGAAGTTCACCTGTCAGCGGTTTCAGACGGGGAAGAGGAATCATCCAGGAGTTAATAGGGGGGGGGGCTCGGACATGTGTTGGGAGGCCGAAAGAGTTGTAAAAAAACCGGGAAAAGTGTTGCGCTACTTCGTTTGCAAAAATATGGGGGGGAGTGAAGAATTTCTGTCTAGGAAATGGGGGGGGGAGAAGAGACTGCATATTCAGCATGCGACAAAACCTGTCCGTATAGACAGAAGGAAATTGCGGAAACCATATTGAGATCACCTGGCGACGAGAGGAAAGTAGATCTGTATGAATGATTTGGGGAGGGGGGTAAAAGTCTGCACAGGGGAAAGAGGCATGAGGATTCCGAGTGCATAATGCGTCATTACCGGGAAAAACTTCTCGCGGTACAGGATATTCCTTCCCCTGGGAGTCGAGCAGCAGATGGGGGAGAAAGGGAAGGGGGGGGGGGGGAGAAGGAAGGGCCAATTGTTAAGGGGGGGAAAAAGGGCCACCCCAATACTGATCTGTCCTAAAAGAGTCATATTCAGGGAGGGATTCTCTTGGCCCTGCCAAAAGTAGAAAAGAGGACTTCACGTGGAAAAGCCTCCTTATGCAAGGTGTGGGGAGGGAAGGGGAAAGGGGGGAAGGGAGGAGCGGGGAATCTCTCCTATGAAACCGACCGGATGCCAAATCGATCATATGGGGGAAGCAGAAAAGGTATAAAGTTCCACCATAGAAGGCACAATTTCAAAAAAGACGGATCGTCGGGTTGAGTCCCTTGGAGACAGGTGACGCCGGGGGGGAGGAACAGATCAACGTAGACCGCTACCTGACAGGGCGACTGAGGACTGGGAGGGGGAAGGGTTGTCATAACCGGGTCGAAGTGAATAGAAGAAAAAAAAACCACTCAAAAGCATAACATTCAAGTATATTTAGTGAAGACCCCGGAAAAACACTCAACCGCGTCACAAAAGCTCGAAAAAAGCGTAAGCAAGAAGATTGGCAAAAAATAGAAGGGGCACGCCGCAAGAAAAAAGTGGGGGGAGGACGGGGGGGTCAGCTGATGGATTGCGCGTAAAAGGGGATATACGTCGCGCCACTGAGGGGCGCGGGGGGGGAGAAAAGGTTTGCGGGAGGAAGTGTCATAGGCCATTTCAGGTTGGGAAAAAGGAAATAAGAGGATGGAGGGTGGGCTATCAAAACGGGGGAATCGTCAAAAGGTCGGGAGAGATAAAATCTGTCTTCAGGGACAGACAAGGAAAAAGAGAAAAGAGAAAGGCCAGGGAAGGATACCATTTGAAATGAAGTCAGGAATTTCCTAAGGGAGGTTCAAACTGACTGGCTTAGGGGCACAAGGGCGGAAAAAAAGGAGGCAACTTCAACGTACGCAATTTCCCTACTAATTGCAGGTAAGGGGGGGGTACAAAGCATTTATAATGGGTGGTTCTTAACAGGGAAAAAGAAAAGGGAGGGAAAAGGCAAAGCAACTGAAAACCCATGAAAACCCAAAAAGCCCGGTCCGGGGAAAATGGGATCTTCGGCAAGACAAAAGAGAGGGGCATTGGGGCGCTTGTCATCAGCAGGAAGAAGATTAAGAATTGGGAACCCAGATTGCGGGACTGCCAGGCCCTTGCCTTAGCACATAAAAAGACTTTCCGGGAGAAGCGCAAAAAGAATTCGCGTGAAAGGATTTGCCGGAAAGAGAAGGAGAAAAAAGAAGAAAACAACAAGGCCCTTTAGACTAGCCAGATGTCACATCATAAAACTAGGTGGGAGGTGGACGTTCAAGGTGAGGACGCCCCAAGCAAACGGGGAAAAAAAACTACCGAGGAGAAAATGAAGGTAGTAGGGACATGACCTCTTAACATATAAGGAAAACTAATGTGTCCCAGCGAAAGAGAGGAAAATAGATAGGAAAGTCCCGGGGAAAAGGGGAAGGTCAGTTGTCCCGGAAAATCCCTGGGTTTGGTCTCTGTGGAGGAAGAGAAAAAAGAGAGGAAAGATTTTCGAAAATTACTATGGTAAGACACACAGACAGGCGGTTTCCAAACACGTAGATTGACCAGAAAAAAGGAAGGAAACGCGCCCAACTCGAAGAGGGAAATACCATTTTTAAGAACATCAAGATTCCAGCGGGGAAACCCTAAGTCAAGAACTTCATCATTCAAAGGAGGTTCACTCGAACATCAATGCTAAGGGAATAGAAACTCATTGAAATCTTCAAAAGGGGTACTGGGACATACAAACCATCTAGCCCCACTAGTCAAAGCGCACAGAATGTTTCGTGGATCAATACTAAATTTAAAATGGATTCGGGGGGGGGGGGAGAAAGAAAGAATAGGGGAAAAGACCAAAACTGACAATCAGAAGCTACCTCAAAAATTGGAACAACAGCCGTTTGAAGGGCAGGAATCATTCAGGAACACAAGGCTACTTAAAAAAGGATCAAAAAAAAAGCTGAGTTGCAACAACGAAGCCGGCTACAGGGGGGTCTCATCGCCCCAGAAAGACCTATTGAGAAAGACGAAAAAGAGGGGGGCAGGATGCGGCGTAAGGAGGAGAAAGTCTATTAAAATTCAGCTTCTTGGGAGAGGTGGAAAAGAAAAACCATCACGATTCCGAGAGGGGCGCTAAGAGGGAGGGACTAGAGTGAGGTGGGCAAGAAAGGTCTGTATAAACATTCTTGAAAGGGATAAGCCGAGCGGAAGTCTTCATCCAGGTGGAAAGAAAAAGAGTTAATAGGATCAGAACAACACAAATTATCGATAATAATAGATCTGACGAAATCTTGCATTGCCGTAAAAGGAAGACGCTCAGGTCTATGGAGGGGAAAAAAGTGTAAAGAAGGAGCATAAAAAGCGGATCAAAAAAAAGTCCAGGCGAATCCCGAGTGCTGGGCGCGGAAAGGGGAGAATCAAAGCTAGCTCATGCGTCTAAGGCGTCCGAGACGAAAAGAAGGGAAGAGGGGATAGGTGCGGAGGGGAAAGGGGAGGGGTCTGGGTAAAAAAACGATGAGACCAACATCTCAGAAAAAGAGCCGCGGGGAAGGAGCTGGTATCTTTAAAAAGTCAACTACTGGGGAGAGGAGACTAAAGAAAAGGGGAGGGGGGGGAGAACCTGGGGTATTGAATCCGAGACTGGCCGGGGCTTTTCTCGTGGTCTGCGAGTCCCTGAAAGAAGCTTAAAAAAGTCTTCAAAAAGAAAGGCAGGGGAAAGGAACAATGGGGGGGGGAGGGAGTGGGGGGGGGTCAAAAGATATGGGGAGGATAAAGAATTCATCGACCACAACTGTACGAAGGACAGCAAGGTTCTATATTAAGGCAGGGGGGTGCCGCTATATGACGTTTGTCTCTCAGGTCGTTAGGAACTGGTGAGGGAGGAAGAAAGGAGAGGGACTGTAAGTGAATTTGGAGTAAGTAGACGGCTCGGATTTGACCCGCGTCAATTCAATCAAAAAAAGCGGGTGGGAAGAAAAAAATATCACACAGGTAACAAGGAGTGGATGGAAGAAAAGAAAGGACCGGAAAAAGGGGGAAGTTAGGGAGATTGGAGGGGACCCATGGTAGAGGGCAGAATATATTTTCTCTTTCATTACGACTAAAACTTCGGAACTGTTCTTGTCTCAGGGGGGGGGGGGGGGGGAAAGGGTTGGCATCACTAAGTTGACTGCAACAATAAAAGAAGGGTGAAATCAGAGGGAAAGAGGGGGGAAGGCTAAAGAAAAGAGGGGGGGGGGGTTATGAGGTTAGCGTCTTACATTCCGCTAATCATAGGGGGGCGCTGAGGGGGGGGGAGGGAAAAAAATTTAGTTGGGTGATTGGGGAAAACTAGGATGGCGGGAGGGGGCAGTTTTACCGAAAGATGGGCTTCACAAAGCAAAAAGGGCGTATATCTTTCAAAAACTAAGATTATGCCCAGCCCTGGAACAAATGACCGTAAGCCGCAAGGAGGAAAGAAAGGAGGGGGTTGGGCATTAAAGAGGGACTAGCCGACCCCAGGGGACCGCTCGTAGTTTTGTTTGTTCTGATGGATAAACCTGTGATTGTGAAGATACAGAAAAGATAAGACTTTCCAAAATTCCAGTTAAAAGGTCAGAGGGAATGACGAAGGAAAGGAAAACTGAAGTTAAAAGGAAGGTAATTGGGCATTGTAATCTGAAATAATCGCTTAAATCTTAGGGAACTGAGAATGGTCAAGGGGGAGCAGAAGGGGGGGGGCCCAACTTAGCAGGATTGCTTGAGTAACCAGCCCCATACGGAAAGAAAGTCTAACAATTGGGGGGAGATGACTTATCTCAAAGAAAAATCCTACCTCTTATGCAGGGAAAAGAAGGGGAAACGTAGAACACGAAATACCCAAACCGGCGCCCTAAAAAAAGGGTAAGGGGAATTGGGCTTATGGGGGACCATTGAAAGCACGACATCCCTGCAAAATGAAACCTTCTTACAGAGGAGGGGAAAGTCATCCTAAATGAGGGACTAATCTCGTCAGATATGGGGGGTAGAGTTGTAGAAGGGAAAAGGGAAAGCTCGGGTGCAGGGGTGTGTGACGCAAAAGGAGATTCTCAGGAAAGGGAGGCTGTTTGAAGGGAATGAAAGCGACATCTGGCTCTGAAAAAA
>Ga0179593_1526103_pt1 | contig 32973 bp, 38 predicted proteins | sample CZODoug2_1_08_16_FD_185931 | JGI IMG/M metagenome (GOLD analysis project Ga0179593, IMG submission 185931) | Vadose zone soil fungal communities from Angelo Coast Range Reserve, California, USA - CZODoug2_1_08_16fungal (PacBio error correction) | ecosystem: Environmental > Terrestrial > Soil >...
GGGTCGATTAGAAGGGCCCGCTCCACACAATTGGCTAAGGTGCTGAAAAGTAGCGGGTAAGCCAGTTCAGAGGGTGAAGGGGTTGTCAGTAAACCGAGAGATGAAAAGGGTCCTCGTTGATAAACGTCCCGACAGAACCGGGGGGGACGGGAGAAGTCTCTCTTCCATCGAAAAAGAAGGGGTGACACCGGGGGGAAGGGGCGAAGCCTTGATGCTCCGTTGATAGCGAAATCCTCAGGGTAACTTCAAACACTGTTTAAAGACCAATGATGAGAAATTCGCAAAATGCATGAAGGATTACAAATAGTATGTGCTAATGCTAGACGTTAGATTCTAAGAAGCGTAATGAAAATTAGAAAGAAGCACGGGAAAGGGAGGACAGGGGGATTGGAAAAAAAGTGGATTCTTCAGCGACGTCTTATAATCACTTCCTCGAGGAACATCTCTGCGGACGGGCCTTCTCTAAATTGGGGGGAGACCGCGAAGGTAAAACCTGTTGAGGAAAAGAAAAATCCTGAAAGTGGAACGTTCGAGTGACATAGGGGCTCAAGATCGGACTATTAGTGCACTTAACATCTCAAAGGGGATTTAGTAGAGGGGTGTGTTTTGGGGGGGGGGTGATTAAACTCTAGAAGTATGAAAAAATATATGGGGCATGGCAAGCTCCGCAAAAAAACGAGGGGGTCACTTATCTATAGAGGGGGGGGGGACAAAGGAAATTCCTGTGATGGGAGATCTCTTCAAGTAAAAAGTGAAGGATCGGATTGCTGAGGCCAATAGGCGTCGAGTATTCCGAAGGGAATGTCAAGATTGCTCAAATTTGCGTGGGGGGAGGGGAGGAATAACAACGGTAAACTAGAGACTCTAGGGTAATCTATCTGCCTGGTACCTGTGGAAAAAAATAAGCGTGATATACAGTTCCAGATACCGAAAAAGGTTTTTCTCGCGGGGGGAGGGGGAAAGGCCGCAGCGTGGGCGGAACGCTTTTCAAAAAAAACAGATGAAGGCCAAGCGGCTGAAAGTTGAAAGTGAATGACTAGTTCGGTAGGGGGGGGAGGGGGGACGGGGGGGATATTGGGAATCCAGGGGGATGAAAAAATAAAAGGACGGATTCCCTCTCGAACTCAAAGAAAACGTTAAGAGCTAACTTACCATGGGGGGGAAAGGAGGGGGCGAGCAGAAAGGTTTTCGCATGGAGAGGCGCGGGCTTCCCGGGGAGTTCTGTCCAGACCAGGTTTTTGTCAAGATTGGTTACGGGGGGGGAAAAATCGGGAGCGTCAAACGTTTCGGCCGTAGAATTCTAGAATCCTGATGAAAAAAAAAGGAAATCGACTGGAATGGGAAAGTTGGCCAAGGATTTGGGGGGGGGGGTGCTCTGCACCGGGCCATATTAAGGGAGGGTTTCCTCCAATTACGCAGGACTCGCGTTTGAAAAAAGAAAGGGCTTAAGAGGAAATTGCGTTACCGCACGTTTCCTTAAAAATTGAATGCTACAAAATTAGATAAATCATAAACGGCGAAGAAACTCAGAAAGGAAATTTACAATTATATGTAAGTCCGAAAAGTGCCACTGATGACAAAACCGAGGCTACTACGGAGGCAAACGAGGTGAAACTACTATGAAGGGCTGTAAAATCGAAAACAAAAACAATGGAGGGGAGGGAAAGGAGAGGAAGTCCGGACTGAAAAGAAGCGTAGTCGGAGTTGAGGAGGAGCCTACTAACAAATCCGATTCGGAGGGTACTCCATAAGTGTTTCAAGAATCGGAAGGGTCCAGGGACTAATCAATTGGCAAAGGAGATTTCGGAGCAGTTAAGGAGTGAGGCTCATCGGGATCGAGCAATGCACGGGACGTAAAAGGAATGGTTTGCAAAACACAAAAGCCCGCCAGAAGGCTGCACTGAAAGGAAAGGAAAGGGGGTCCAAACGGGAAAGACTATTTCCACCTGAGATAAGCAAGTCGTCTTCAAATAAAGGAAATAGGCACGAAGAAACGCCGTATTGGAGAAGGTTCGCCGGAAAGTGTAGAACCCTCAGTAAGCAGAGGACAACAACATGAGCATTAGTATTAGAAAGGACTTACGCAAGAGGAGAATAGGACTCTTTGAGCACCGAACTAGGTTGGGAAAAGGCAATTCTGAGATAAAAGGGAATTTTCAGTGGGGAGGGACGAAGATGCCAAATATGGGAGGGGGGTGTACTCCTTTCTGCAATGCAAAGGCGCAAACACAGAGGAGAAGAAGAGGAAAAAAAGCAGCTCGCCTGGCAGGGGGGGGGGTTTGGTTGAAATGCCCACAAAACCGCGGCAATGTGAAACAAGCGAATTTAACGAGAGGAACGTAAAGGTGGAGCGAGGGGGGGATTGTTTACGGAGCAGAGGGGATCTCTCGCTACGGGGAGTGAATCGGGGGGTCTAAGCAGAAAAAACGCACTGCAACCAACCATATGGCCAATTCCATTGTGGTACACGCGATATTTTTCTCGCCCAGAGGAATCGGGTTCCTTTGAACACTCGCCGCAAGCAAAAAACGATCGGCCGGTTCCTTTGACCCAAAGGCGAACTTTCGGGGTAATCCTCGAGCGGGGGGTGGGGGATGGGGCAGAAGTAGCCGAAGGGGTGGAACTTGGCAGAGGCGAATTGGACTAAAGATCCGAAGGACTAAGGGGCGCTTGGGCAAGGTAATAGAGTAAAAAGGAGGGACAGAAGGGGAGGGGGGGCATTTCCAGAGAAAGGCACTGTGCTTATGGCTATAAATATTTCAAAAGGATGGCGAAATGGGTCAGAAAAGAAATAAAGCTCTGGGGAAAGGAGAAAAAGTTGCAGAAGAGAGGAAGAAGATCTCAGGTCACCCGAAGAGTCCGGCAGTTGGGTGGGAAATTCGGAAAAGAAGCTTCATTCAGGTCGACGGGGAGAACAGAGGACTTCTTAAAAACACTTGTGCAACCGCAAACTTGTAGTCAGTCAGGGGATGGGAAGAAAAAATGGTCACGTTGATTTCCGGGTTACATCAGAAGGATCTCAGGACAGCAGAAGGGGGAGGTCGGGCACGGAGACCTAGGTCAGACAAAAGAACCTTTTCTATCACTTACGCTTAAGAGAGAATCCCGGGAAGAAGGACATCGCTAAAAAAATTCAAAAGGAACTAACTTCAGTTCAGGGTTGGAAACTGTGACGAAGACAATGGGAATCTTGCAAGCAAGTGGGGGGGAAAGGCGAGAGATATCTACAAGGTTCCTCTAGCAAAAAACGAGGAGGAGTAAAATTTCTCATTGAGAAATCGCGCGCCAACGCTAACTGTATCTTGAAAAGGGAGGCGGCTGAAAGTAGAGTTCCTTTTGGGAAGGGAGGGGAAGAGGGGCGCGGGCATCTTGGGTCGGAGTTTTTTGGGCCCTTACTACAGGGTCTTGCTAACTATTAAGGACGAAGCCATTAAGAGGGGGTGAGGGGAATGTGTTGTGTTTGTTGCGAGTTGGGCGGAAAGAAATTCTTTAAAAACAAAACAAAAAGTGGAATCTATCATTCTCCTCCTTTGTCCTCACAGCACTGTCATAAAAACGGCTCCCCCTTCCGGATTCTCTTTAAAAAGGCAGGGAGGTGAAAGAGAGTGAAGGGTCTACCTTAATTAAACTGAGGGGAGAAAAGAACACTGGAAGGGGAGAAGATCGGGGTGTCCCCTTCGGAGTCATCGATTCCAGTAGTCCAGACACCGAAGAAGAAAAGAGTTTATAGTCTTGGCAGGAGAAACAGGTCGCACATAAAGGAAGGTTTTATGAATCGGCAACCGAAAGGGGACACGGACTGCAAAGACTGGGTCCATGATCTGTGTATGAAAAAAAGGAGCAAAATGGGGGTTGGAAGGGAATTTTAGTAAACTTGAAGATGGGGGGGAAAAACTGAAACCCCAAATGGGGGGGGGGCTGACGTCCACAAACGGTCGATGAGAACGGAGCGAATGGGGGTCCCAGTGAGCGGGAGAGCTGGTGGGGGGGGTCGAGCGTTAAGGTTAAAGGATAGGAGTCCGGAGTCTCTGAAGATCTATCTGATGGTAAAACCGTGGCTTATTGGGTGGCATGTGTAGCTTGTTTTTCTTACGCTGGGAAAAATTCCTAGGAGGCGTATCTATTGGGGAAAAAGTTGCTAAGGGAAAGTGGAACAATCAATTTTATAACGTTACCATGGGGACCTCTCGGTGGAATTCGCAGAGGGGAAACGGGGGGTCGCGAAGAAAGGGGGAGCTTTCAAAAAACAGCTGGCCGGAAGTAGGTTGCTTCCAGGGTGCGGTTGGGGCTTCTTCAGGGAGGGGGAGGGGGTGGGAGTGAAGGGGATATGAAGACCGGGAGCAAAAATCCCAGGCAAGAAGGGGCCATGGACGACCAAAACAGAAAAACGTAAGGACTATCGAATGGAACCCGTGAGTTAAGAAAATATACAAAAAGTTTTGGAAGGAGGATGGAGTCTGGGCAAAAGAGGGGAATGTGCATTCTGGGGATAAAGCATCCCTTGTGGGTCATAATTTCGATAGAGGGATGTCACTTTTCAAAGGAGAAGAATGGTCTCCATGAGGAAAGTCCCTGATGTCCGGCGACGAGATACTGTCTACTACGTGGAAAGGAAGTGAAAGGTTTACCCTATATGGGGTTGGAAGCCAATACTTAAAAAAGAGGAGAAAAAGTGGGAAGAAATCGGGCTGAAGGGAGCAGAGGACCTAGGGGCAGAGTCGTTCAAAATGTCTTTCAAGGACAGCAAAATGGAGAAATCACACGGAGCAGACGGGAAGGAAGAAAGCCATGACATGATTAGTGAGAAAAGGAGGCTCCTTGCACACGGAGAAGAATGAGCTAACTAGGGTTGTGAGGCGCTAAAAGTTAGGAAAGAAGGAGGGGGAACGACGATTCCCTACCTCGTGGGTCGACTTAGGGTCTCTCGAAAATAAGGAAAAGGAGGAAAAGAAGAGGAGGCCCTCGTAGTCATCTGTTTGAAACCTCTTAGGGGCGGGGGGAAACGTAGCCGACGACACAGGAGCTGCGGATTGCAATCCTTGGAAAGGAAGGTCACTGCATTACATAGAAGGGAAATGAGCGTTCGGGGAGCCTTTGATGCATTTATGCTCAACGGTAGGTTGGGGTGAAACATGAATGTTAGAAAAAGAATGTTAAAATAAGGTCACCCTAACACAGGGGGGAAGGAAAAAGTCGGGCCCGATTTCGGCAAGCTTCTGGGACGGGTTTCGGCAAAAAAAAACAACCTTAAATAGACGGGGGAAGGGGGGACCGTCGTGGGTCACAAATTTCTTAGGGAAGAAAGGCCATTTGCACGCAACAGGGAAAAAAGAACGGATCTGGCGAAGGAAGGCTGAACTTACTGCAGAACCAGGGCCAGACTACTTTAAACCAACGAAGATTCCCTAATTCAAAAGGGAAGAAGGCAGCCTCCAGGGAAAAAAGCCGGTTTTTTTTTTGCTAGCTCTAAGGCGAAACAGGAAATTAAAGCGAGGGGCGGGTTATGGAGGGGGTTCGGGCGCGATGGCACTCAAGAAGGTATTGGGCCTCAGTTCTTCATAGAACATTCAAAAGGTCTAATTAACCTGGAAAGTAAGCACCCGAGAGGGACGGCCGAAATGTGTATCTCAGGGCCATCCCGCGCTGAAAAACAGGTTCCAATAAAGGAAAGAAGTCTTAACTTTGAGGACTGGTAAGGGGGAGCTGGATTCCGGGTTAGAGAGCCGGGAGGGAGGATAGCTCTCGAGGAGAGGAGGGCGAATCACAAAGTTTCTAATCCTAAACGTGAGAAAATGCACATGGGGCACCAATGCCCTTTAATGAAAGAGGTAGATACTTGCTCGAGACCAGATGATTGATTTAAACCTTCGCCGAGAATCTAGAAAGAACCAAGACTCAGCCCGGTCCTTTTTAAAAGAAGAGAAAGTCCAAAGGTGACAGATCTCCATTGGGACGGTGCAGGGGGGGATCTACAGGTTGCACAGATGACCGAATAAGTCATTGGTTAAAAAAACCGCTCCCATAGAGGCTACTCCATTGGTCAATCCATTCGAAGAGGGAAGGATGTGAGTAACTGTCCGTGACGTGAGGGAAAAGGGGAGAAATGATCGTCAAAGGGGGGAAGACTGAACTAATGGAACTCTGAAGGGGGATGCCTGAAGTCAGAGGGGTAGTTTGAAGGCTGAAGGTTAACAAGGAAGGGCGTAAGAACCGGCAGGTCTGATCCTTCGGATCTGTCTTCAAAAGGGGTCTGAAAATGGCGAAAGCGAGACTTCATCACGAAGATTTGGCCAAGGCCTTTCCGTGTTGAAAAGCTTAACATGGAGGGGGCCAGGCTTGATTTAAAAAAGGACAAAAGTCTCGAGACGTGGGCCAAAAGTCGAAAAAAAAAAAACTTCGCCCACCCCCTAGGGGGGAGGTAGGTCTGTCCTTACTCGTGGATAGACAGCAACTGTTTTTGACAGAGAAAGGGGAAGGGCGACAATCAGAACATCGAGCCGTTTTAAAAGTTTCCTCAGGAGAAAGATTGAACGGGAGAAGGGGAACCATGTTCAGCAAGTAAGTCTCTGGGGGGGGGGCAGGAGAGGGGAGAGTGGAGATAAAGTCGGCTCTAAAAAACTTATTTTATGGGGAGAAGTAGGGATCACGTCTCCATCGAAAAGAAAAAAACTTAACGCAAAAGGGCGGACCGGATGGTGCGGCTGAAATGTTCCCGCCGGTCCTGGGCGGGAAGGGAGGACCAGGGAAGGGTAAAAGAGTTCTAAAGAAAGAACAAGGTGCCGCGGAAGGAGAAAAACTACCGGGTGCAGGTTTATTCGGTTCGTATCCTTAGGGGAGACGGGTGAGAATGATAGGGAAAAATGTAACGATCCCGGGGAACAGGCAAGATGAAGTACCCAAAGAGTACCGCAAGGGAACCTGGCTGTGTTCAAGAAGTCAAAACGCTGTTAGACGTCAGGAATTATGAAAAAAAGAAACACGAACTGAAGTCGAAAGGAAGTTTAAAAGGGATACATTCAGGAAAAAAACTCCGGCGCAGGGCATAAGGCCATCTTGTCGTCTGGAAGAAAAAAAAAGGGGAGAAACATCCTTTGAAATAAAGGGCCGCTCCAGAAAGCGAAGTTTTTCAAGAAAGAGGGACATTTGCAAAGACTGTCCTAGGACGACTGACAGCAGTGAGTTGAGCTCTCATGGGAAGGGGGTGGAAACTAAATCAGGAGATCAACTGAATATTTCGTTGAACGGCCCGCAATCAAACTGGGGGAAGAGGGAGGAGCGAAAGTAGATGTGTTCAAAGGTGGAACGAGTTGTGGTTTTCTGGGAATCTGGGCGGCAAGGGGGAAATGAATCGAACATCTGTCTCGGCAAGAGGGCGCGAAATGGTAATTCCACTGAAATTGGGGTCCAGATTCTAGGGTGGGAGCGGGGTGGTGGGGACGGGAGTTTAATTAACCCACTAGAGACTAGAGGTGCGAAAAGGCGGAAGAGGGCAAGGAACACCCAAGGGGGGGGTACCTTAAGGGGGGACTGAATTTAGTCAAGTTAGTCGTGGGAAGCCGGCGCGGGCGGAGCTTTTCAAAAAAAATCAGGAGTCTCTGCCTGGCCAGGGGGAAAGGTTTCGGAGGAAGCATAGTTCGAGGTTTTTCTTGCAACGGGGGATATGGAATAAAAACACCAGGCCGGATTGAGCCGAAATAAACGAAATGAAAGGTTAAGCTCAGACGGAATGGACCAGTATTGGGAGGAAAAATAGAGATTTTGACGACAGGGAGAGGGAAGAGGCGACAGTTCATTATGAATCCGAAGCTCAGGTGTGTTCCAAAGTTGCTGACAAAGGCGGGATGATTCAGGGGGAAAAGGGAAGAATCTTCTCAGAAAAAAAGCAAAAAATAAGGGAAGGGTAGGGGAAGGAATTTCTTGCTCGAACCTTGTGTCAGGGCTAGCAACGGGGTGGGACCACGAGAGGTCAGAGTGGCCAAAGGGAAAAAGGGGTCAGCTCTCATTTTGGAGAGGGCTGAAGAAAGAAGGGAGGGGGCTGGACCTATTTTCAACACGTTTTAACAAAAAGTGAAGGGGGCAGAGGCAGAGAAGGAGACGGTGTAAAAAATGGGACAACTCCTGAAACTATGAATAATAAAGACACGAATTCGGGAATCCGTCGATCCTTGCAAATGGTAAAGGGACAACGCTGGGGCTTCTGTACGAGGAAGTCACCGCTAGGGGTTTCACTAGGGGAGGAGAGGGAGTCTACGACTACCAAAAAAGGATAGAGGGGGGGGGGGACTAGAGATAAAAGTCGACTACGTATCATCTGTGAACCTGGAAGGTGACGAAGGGAAGGACGAAAAAAAAAAACACCAGCTGAAAGGAAGGGGGGGGGGACAGCATCCTTTTCAATTGGGATAAAAAATAATCCATTAGGATCTTCGGAGCCGGGGTCGGTATACAGAGGCTTTGCTTCGTAGGAAGAGTGCTTAGGGACTGGTGAAGGGGAACGCCGTCAAGAGCCCGATGGAATAAAATGGGGCGAACTCCTTATGGGGGGGGCTTCACCTTCAGAGGGTTAAAAAGAAGGCCGGACCCCTCCAAAATTATGAGAGCATATGTCCAAAAGAAGAATCATCTGGCGAAGAATTAGCTCCGTGAATTCCCCTCATGGAAAAAGGGGATCGTAACAAAAGAAGGAGGAAGGAAAATAAATTACTAGACCAAGAGGGAAGAGAAAAAAAAAAAGTGATATCTGCGCGAGTTCAGATGGTCAATACGATAGCGCAGGTAAAGTATTTGGTGTGGATGGGTGCAGGACGAGGGGAAGAGAGAAGGGTTTACTCCCTGGGGCTTAGCAGCACAAAGAAGAAAGGGGAGATATAACGGGGGCACCAATGTCCTCGCCAGTTCCATGTTGGGGTGAAGGAACGCACGCCCGCAAGCGGGTCTCAAAAACAGCAAAGGCTAGAAATTCCTTAAACGGGAAAATAAACGTGAGGGCGGGCTTTATGGGGGTTGAAACTTTAAAAGGGAGAGCGAAAGATAGCTCTAAAAGATCAGGGAAGAAAACACCGTTTCAAAGTAAGTAAGAGACCACAGGGGCACTCAACCTCGGCCAATTCAGTTGAGGAAATGGGCGAGCGGGACTCTTTCTAAGGAAGAAACGCGTCCCTTTACCTCTGCGGAAGAAAACACGACGCGAAAAGTAAAGGGAACCATCAGAACTTTCAGCTCCGTGATCAAGAGGAGACCGTTTTGTGTTGCAACGGGAACGGGGGGGGGAAAGATTCGGTGTTTAGATTCCAAAGAAATTAAGAAAGTTTTCCTAACAGCGACTAGAGCTGACAAAAAAGCAAGCGGGTGGATCAGCCAGTAAAAACGTCGGAAAGGTTTGCAGTTCACAGTAAAGGGGAACCGGAATCGGCTGCGGGATTTGAAGGACGGGAATTGCCGGGATGCTGAAAGGTTCGAAGGGGAAGAAGTATCTTGCTGACGGAGCCTACAATGAGGTCCGAGGGAATGGTACCCTACAGTCAGTCCTCGTAGGGGATTTCTCGCTTTCAGTGAGCGAGTCTCCCAAGAAGCTTCGTCAATGGGCAGAAAGTTTCCCAGCGCAGAATGGCTTTGGGAAGGGGTATCCCTGAAAATGGCCTGGGAACCGTGATTTGCCGTACGCAGATCGCTGATGAACCCAGACTAAAAATCAAAGAGGAAAAAACCACGCCTAACCGGGAAACAACAATCAAAGGGTGAGTCGCTCCTTGAAGCTGGAGGACGGAGGCAGGTTTTCGAGAGTCTGGAAGGGGGGGCGGGAAACATTCAAAGGGTACTTTACCTCCGTCAGTCCTACACAGGGACCGAGAAATGAGCCGCCGCCCATCCGGTTCGAAGGAGGTTCGCAAGGGGGGGGTGTCGCCGGGGGACCTGGGAATCATCGTGAAAAAAAAAAAATAAACTGTCAACAAAACACTTATTATTTTAAAGGGGGTATTTCATAGGGAGGTCAACGGATAAACCACAAACCAACATTGCGGGAACTGTTGCTAAAGTTTTAGGAGAAAGCCATGTGCCAACAGAAAGGGGGGGGGGGGGGTGCAGGTCTTAAGTATGGAAAACCCTCCTATGCAGAGGGGAAGAAAAAGGCGCCCAGACGGAACCCAGGGGGCTGGAGTAATTCTGACTACTGGGAAAAAATCGGGGGGCCGGGGAGAGAGTTCTCTTCAGAGGGGTGAGAACGAAGAAGGAGAAGACTGGAAATCCGGTGACACAAAAATGAGCGAAGGACAGATTCAGAACAACTTCTTAGGGGGAAGAGTCAGTTTATACGGAGACGGATGAACGAAAAAGCACGAAAAGGAACTTACATGTCTGTTACCAGGCCCAGCTAGTAGAAACCGGCAGAACGAGGAGGTAAGGCTTTCCTTTAAAAAGGGCGAACGAACCTGAACGGTGGCTCAGCAAGAGTTGCAGCTCAGGAAAAGAACCTGGCTGTAAGACGGCTGATCGTACAAAACAAAAAGAGGGGAGGGGGGAAGGATCTAGGGAAAATTAATTCTAATTATTGGAACAGAAGGACCAATAAATTGCGGCCAAGGGGTCTGAAAACGGGCGAGCACGAAAATTAGACTTTGGTTCAAAGAAACGGTGCCGAGGGGGGGGGAAAAAGGGGGGATATCGGGGAGGAGGAACAGTGAATGCGAGGCCTGCGGAAGAAGTTCAGAGCAGCGGGGTTCCCAGTGATGGGAAACGGGGGGGGGGGCAAAGGAAATGTGGTTACGGTGGAGGAAAAAATTGGAATTCTCCCTACTAGGTCAGGAGAGGTGGGGGGGACGTAGCTGACAACAATACCAGCGTAACCTTACTTAACTCCTCGTAGATATTTAGGAGAGGGGGTGTTTTAAAAGGGCGACGGAGCTCGTTTCCCAAAACACGGACGCGCGTTCGGGGGCCAGGGTGTCCCTGGGGATTCTGAGGAGAATCGAGTTTTGGGGTGCAGGTATGAAGAAGCCCATCCAAGTCCTAATGAGATGTCGCCCCATAAAAAAAAACTACTGGAGGAGGGATATCGAATTGACCCGAGGTTAAGGCGCAGATATCCCCTCTTTTGTCTATGACGCTCTTTGGGCGGAAAAGGTTCGGAATCCCCTAAGCTCCCTGTGGTGTGGGGCCCGTCCAGAAAAGTGTCAGTAGGGAAAAAACGGCGGAAAGGAATTAAAGGAGGCATCTCCCTTCCTTCTTGCCGACATATGGAATGCTTGCAGGAAAAGGGTGGTTTCAAAGAAAAAAAAAACAGGTACGTCTTCTTTCCTGGTGGGCCAAGAGCGCATGGGGGAAGGCTGAAGGCGGCCGTGGCGGGACGAGTAGTTTCAAAACGGTCCTTTACCAAAGTGGGGGGGGAGAAACAATCCAGGAGGGAAGGAGGAGAAAAGAACGAACTAGTCCTCACAAGGGAAGGAGGAAAAAAGGTAATTAAGAGGAAGAAGTGCAGGGCAATTCGAAGAAAACCGCGTCGTCCGTAATTCCCCGAAATGTTCAACGACGAGGAGAGAAGGGGGAGGCGATTCTCTCAAACCAAAGGGAATATAGATAAACTGAGAAAAAAAGAGTCATCCAGTTTTGAACACGAGGCGGTGACCCTTACCGAAGACAAACTGAGAAGGGGAAAGGGGGTAGTTTTCAATTTAGGGAGAAGAAGATAATCCTTTTCCATATTGGAAGGAAGCGTTAGAGGCAGCTTGGGCGGGAAAAATCAATGAGTGTGAAAGGGGTACCGCCCACGGGGGCCGAAGGAAGACCGAGGTCTTCAACTTCGGAGGCGGAAAGTTGCCAGGAAAAAGGGTGGCACGCGGAAAACTCAATATCGGCAAAGAATGAATGTGAACGGAGCCCTCAGAAAAGAGGTGGACGAAGTACTTCTTATCCGGTAAATTTGAGAACGGCCGTAAGCGAGGGGGGAAAAAACAAAGCTTAGGATCCAAAGAATGCACCTCGAGCAGCCTCCTTAGAAAGGGGGGGGGGTGCTGGCTCGAAGTTAAAGACACGGTTCACAGATCTCAGGATGAAAAGTATTGTTTTCGTGGATGGGGAGATCGATGCGCATCAATTATCCTGAGGGGGAAGCCCTGCTCTATCCAAAAACACAAAAACCCCGAGAGAAAGGGCAAAATGGAATAAAAGAACCGGCCAGCTTTGGGTTTGGAAAAGAAGCCCAATGAAAAACCCCGCGGATGCAGGGGGGAAAACCATGTCTACGTGTATTAAGGTTAAGTGAATTGGATTGTCAAAGGACTTGAGCGTCTGCAGAGTCGATCGATAAGTGTCACCGGTCTTAAGGAAAAGAAAACGTCCCCCTTCCCTCAATCTGGAAACAAGGCAAGATGGGAAAGATCGCGGAGCGACTCTTGGATCGCAAAAGGACCGCTTCCTTTTACTAAAAAAAAAGTAGGACGCACGAAAGGACCACAGGGAGAGGGAGGGCGTGAGTCCACTCCTTTGGAAAAAGAAAGGCGCGGATCCTAGATCGCCCGTGTTTGGGGACGGAAAACTCTCCAAGTTTTGCAGGAAGGAAACACTCTAGCGTAAGGGGGAAAAAAGAAAGAATCTCTTAACTCCCTTGAGATGGGAAGAAGAAAGTCGTAGAGGGGAGCCCTGTACGATACCGAAATAACGGGCTGCAAGAGATTGGGACGATGAAAAGTTATTTGGGAAGTAGAGGGGGGGGCGCCCTGCTAAGTCCATACTAGAAGGGAAGGCCTTATTCCTGACTCGGCCATAATAGTACCTCGGAATGAAGGAGGGGGAACCCCGAACATTCAAAAAGAGGAAAAGGGGTCATCTCAAGAGTGGGCTTCAGAGAAGATCAGAGAGGAAGTCGTCACACCGAATCTTTGGTGCGACTGTGACCGGAGGGGTGAGGCCGGTCGAGAGGGGGCCGGTGTCACAAGTGATGTGTAAGGGAAACTGAGGGAAGAGGGGTAGACCCCGCCTGACAGGGGACTTTCTCCTTGGTAGCCGACAAAAGGGGGGAGACACGGGTTCGGTAACAGAGGAAACGAGCGAAGACCTTTTCCGCGGCAAGCGAGACCAGAAAAGGCAGCAGGGGGCGCTGTTAACTACTGAAAAGCAAAAAGAGGGGACAACCGCCGCCCATCAGGTATCATGGCTCAGTTCAAAACAAAGGGGGGGTGGGGTGCGGGGGGGGGGAGCATTTCAGAGTGGGAAAAAGAGAACCACCCAAACTGATAGGAGATGAGAGTATTTCTAAACCACAAGGGGGCTACCTCACAACACTGGTAAAAGGAAAGGAAGGTGGCTTAACAGGAGGTACAAGGAAAATTTGTCACAGTGACTGGGTGGGGGTAGTAAAACGTCGATTTGAATGGGGTCCGCAAATGGAAAAGAAACGCTCCCCTTAACCATGATGAACGACTATGGGCCTGCGAGACCCTGTGCCAGGGTCATGGGGAGAACCTTGGAAAGTCAAGGGTGAAAAAGAAGGCGACGGGTCCTGCTCCATAAACGGTACAACTGGGAAATGAGACTGAGAAAAAGAACTGTAAAAAATTGTGGAGGTGCCTAGGCGATGGGGGGTCTGAGAAACCGTCGTAAAGCATTCGAAATAACGCCAAGAAATGTCGGGGTTACCCGGAGCGTTTCGCGGGGTCAAGGACTGGGGGGGGGAAATCCCACACAAGCAAGCGAGACGTCTGGCCTTCGAGAAGGCATGAAATACCGGGGATCGAATCAGCAATCACCACCGACGGTCACTGCAAGCCTGGACAGGAAAGGCGTGATCCTACTCAATGATGGGGGGAAGAATAGGCAGTTTGTTAAACCTTGGAGGGTAATCTGAAAAACCTGAAAATGGCGGTCCCGCAACAAACGGCGGGATCACATGCAGGATGGGTGAGAGAAGAATGTTGGGAAAGTACGTGGCTCATTGGGGGGAACTGCGGGGCTCAATTTTAAAAGGCTCGTAAATTGCTCATCAATCGCTCGCGATGGGGAGTCCACCAGGGTAATTTGGTTCATATTTGGGAGGGGAGGGGATGGGTCTTACAAAAAGGGCATCTTCTCGCTAGAGAGGGGATGCGCTAAAGTCGGACACAAGGACGTTTAGGGAAGAGTTCACTACCTGTCTATTAGGGAGCTTGAGGAAAGGAAAAAAGGGAGGCTTTCTCTGTTTGTCGTGAGCTCTTGCTCCCTGGGCCCGGTGATCTTCTACTAACTGAGGTGGAGGGGGACGTAATAGGGGGAAAGGGGGGTACACATCCCCTGCCTCATGTAGGCCCTCAACATCAAACAATATTTAGAAAATCTGCGATACCGGTAGGTACTGACGAGAGAATCACATAGGGGGAACAAAACTCAGGTATGCTGCCGATTTGGTGGGGAAGAAAGAGGATATCCTAGATAAATGTTGGGGAAGAAGGTTTAAGGAGGAGGGAAGACAATCCCGGCGGAAGGAGTCGCGAGGGCCCTGATGCCTTCGTGCACATCTTTAATTGAAAGAGAAAGGGTTGGAGGGCCTACCTTAAAAAAGGCAGATCCACTTACCTTCCTCTAAAAAGTTTTAAAAAAGAAAAGGGAGTCAGGGGTGTGAACTGTTAAAAAATTTAGCGGTGAAATGGGACTCAACCAAGGCTCGTAGGAGAGAAGCCAGCAAGAACGATTCCTCTCATTGACAGGAGTGGGAGTCCTTCGGAAAATGGGAAAGACAAAGGTAAAGCGTCCAAATGTTGTCCGTGTCAACAGAGGTTCCACACGGGGAGGGGAGTCGACGTATCAGAATAAAAAAAAACGGAGGGAGGGACCCCTCTCTCTATAAAGTCGACCAATAAGCATCGTCTTGGGAAACTCGGAGCACCTCCGTAAAGGAAAGACACAGATAGCCCGGGTTCACAAGGGGGGCAAGATCGAAGGGGAAAAGATCCTTGTCCATCTTAGAAGGGGAGGAGCGGGCTTCTTTATTTTCGAAAAAGCGCTGTAAAATAACTGGTCAGAAATGTGAAAATAGGGTCCCCAACGCTCAGGCGTAGTTAGGGGAGTCATGCCCTGCTTAAAAAGGTATGGGAAAACGAAAGCCGACGGGAAACCGTGAACGCGGCAAAAAAGTGCGGGGCAATAATAAATGGGGGCACGCATAAAGAGAAAAAGGAGGGGCGGAATTCTTTAAAAAAGCGGGGGACGAAACTCCAGGAAGGAAGAATGGAACAACACCAAGGGAGCTTATTATGCCTTAACAAGATTAGAAGAAAACAGAGAAAAGGACGGGGGGGGGGGAGGGGAGGGAGAGGTTAACTACAACTTTTCAACTGCGAAGTGGCCTCGTGTTGGTGGAAAGAGTGGCCGAAGGGACGGGGTAACTAACGCTCACTATCCACCCAAGAAAAGGAAGAGTAGACGAAGTAAAGGGGAAAAGGGGGGAGCAACCGCATTTGCCACCCCGCGTTACAGCCTAAGGAAGCTCCTTTGAAGGGGCCACCGCATCAAGTGCGAAAAAAAAGTATGGAAATGTCATGGACGTGATACGCTGGGATGTGACTGTCTCGCAGCAGGGAATCGGGACGGGGGGATCGCGCGAAGTAATGAACCTTCTTACCCACTTATCAAAGAAAACGGTCCTGTTTACAGGCGCTTCGGGGAAGAAAGTGAGAGATCCAGCAGTAAGGATTATCCTTGGAAAAAAGGCTCATAAGAAGGGAACCACGAGCCACGTATATTTGGGACCAGGATCTACTTTCTGAGTCAAGAGCCTCGAATCGCGCAAGGGGGGGGGGGGGGAGGGAACTCATCATCTTCGTGTTTAAGGAAGGGCATGCCTATTTGACCGACCGCGGAAAAAAGAAATTTGTGTGAAGGCTTTTATGAGTCACAATGAGGAAGAAAAGGGAGTGATTGTCCCCGGGAAGGGAAAAGTGAAAACTGTCGGCTTGAGATGGGCTGGAAGGTTATCCATTATTCTGGGCGGAGGGGTCTCTCAGGGGGGGACAGAATAAGTCTCTTTCCTTATGAGGATAGGGATTGAGAATGCCCAAAGGGGTAACCCCGGCAGAGACGGGAAGAGGGAACGTATTGAGGAGAAAGCTGAATTCTTAGGATAAAAGACTCACAAGCCACGGGGGAACGGGAGAAAAGGCAGGGCCGGGGGGGAAGGAGAAAAATGGGAGGTTTCCTTGGGGTGAGGTTAGTACAACAGTCCTCTGCGGCTCTGACTTCCCTAGAAGAAGGGGGATTCTCACCACGGTAAATACCAGTTCAGGGTCGTCGACCGTTAATTCTACTCCAGCAAAGACAACTGGTTCATGCTGGGGAAGTCAAGACATCGCAAACTGAGTAAGAGTCATTTGGGATTTAAGCAAAGAGACCGATGGTTAAAATTGGTCAGAAGCGAACCATCAGGTTGAAAAGGGGGGGAGAAGGTCGGCGGTGGGCAGAGGACGTGTATAAATATCTGGGAAAGCCCAAAACAACTTATTGGAAAGAGGAGAGAGAGAAGTTTCTCGGGGGGGGGAAGGGGACTCCCTCTCACAAGAAAGAACCATGTGAGACGCCCTTTCGGAGGGGGGGACATTCTTCAAGTTAAAAGAATGGGGCTGGATGTAGCGGGGGATCAGTTTAGAGGGAGAAAAAAAAAAAAAAGAAGATGGTAGTATTTCGCATGGCCCGAAGGGGCACCTTTGCGAGAGTCCTATTCCCTTCTGAACTACCCATTTATTGTGTCCGTTGGGAATGGCACTTCTGGGGAGGACTCTTTGAGGAGTTCCTGAGAATAAGTGTCAAATGCAAGGGGGAAGGACGACTGATAACTTCTGCAAAGTCAATTAGAGAGTGGAGGATTTCTTTTTCCGTCAGGGGTAGACTTTAACCTGAAGGAAATCTTTAGAAAAATCAGTACGGGAAGAGGGGGGACTACGTTCTGTTGTAACCGTAAGCATTTAAGGTCTCTCCTAGGAAAGGTCCGCCAGTAATCATCTGCGCTTGTGAAGAGGCGCTTTCCTTTTAGCTACACTGGTCCATCGCTGGACGATGGAGAGTGTTAATTTCTAAAAACTACGGGAGACCCTGCTTTCCTCTGGGAGGAAATTCAAGCGAGGGGCGATTCGTCCTTTCTGACTTACGAGGTCTAATTTGTGTATTTGCCTGATACTGTTCGGTGTGTGAAGACTCTAGGGGAGGTTGCCCTTAAATCTAACCAAAGTGCTTCTCCAATTCCGGCAACACAACTTGAGAGGAGGATAGGCTGGAGGAACTAACGGGTCATTTTTTGGCAAAAAAGGAAGTAATTTGCGACTGTTTTGCGGGATGGCTCGAAGGGGGAGGAAGCGAGTCAATGAGGGCAGCACATATTCGCGCAGGCCCGAGGGTAGTCCCATTTGGTCAGTTTTTGGGAGTGGTTGGGATGGAGGGCAGGAAAAGGTTTATCCAAAAAACATCGTCGAGAAGAGTTGGGGAGAGTCTTAAGGAAAGCACAAGCTTTTACAAACTGGTACAATTACCTCTAACGGAAGAAAAAAAAAAAGGGGTATTTCTTGGGAAAGGGGCCGAGAGTGAGTCTGCTGGTCAAAAAAAAGCAGGCCTCGATGGTGGGCAGTAAAGGTGCAGAGGTGAAGCGTACCAGATAAGAGGATATTGTTTTGCTGGGGAATCGGGTGATTAACCGACCAGATAGTCCATCGTCGCAAAAAAAAGAAGAAACTACTGAGCGAGAGAGATGGACCGTTTATTATTAGAAATGAGCCATCGGGCATCGGGAGTGTCATGGCGACATGTTCTTCTTTGAATAGCTCAGGTTTGGGGGGCAAAAGATTTCTTGACGCACGGGTGAAACTTCCTCTAAGAATTAATTCTATCCGCAGGATTGTAGGCCAAGGGGGAAGGGGAGTGAAGTCCCTGTGGAAGAGGAACAGGAAAAGAGGGGGCAAGTTTGCCTCCATACCAGTTGTTTGGAAATCGAAGGGCGAAAACGTTGGCTTACAGGGGGGAAAGTCTTGGAACTCAAAGTTAATTGGAAAAAAGCTCGTTTAGTAAAGGAAACGCCGTCCTAAAGGCCGGAGGGAGTATATTGGGGAAAGGGATCCCTTCACACGAAGTGGAGAAAAACGCTGTTGGGAAGGCTAACGATGACAGGAAGCTGGTTACAAAAGGCTAGAAATACCGTCTACGTATCGCTCCAAAAAGAGGATGTAAAATATGACACACTCGGTCTTATTAACCTCGTCGGTAGTAGCAGGGACTAAAAAAAAGAGAGGGGCGCAAGACATTTTGGCATAAGTAGAGGGCCATGAATCACAGTGTCAGTGGAGGAAGATCGTTCTAGAAGGTATTCGAAAAGGAGTGAGTATCATACACTTGGCAGGAACTGGTTTTAAAAGGCCAAAACGTCCAAAGGCCTCCTTGGCCCGAGTGCGGATCAAAAGAACTTCTCTTTAAGGGTAAGAGGAAGGAAATGGAATCGGAGGGGTCAACGTTTGAGCCAACCAACCGAGGAGGTACATAATGAAGAAAGCCACTCAGGCCGGATAGTTGCGGAGAGACTGCAAGTGGAACGATCCCTTGGAATAAGCAGGTCGTAAAAACATTTAATGAGATTACAATTCACAAAATGGAAAAAAAGGATTACTCCAGGGAAAACGAAAGCTAAGACGAAAAATGAGATAGAGGGTAGAGTTCAGTTTGATTTTCTACGAGTACAATTAGGTACTGGGGGGTTTTCCTCCGGGAAATACCACAGGAAACCCAATCGAATAGTGGAATAACCTTGTGAAAGGGAGCGAGACTTCCCTGTTTGTTTAAAAAGCGAACCATGAAAGCAAGCTCTCGGGGTTCAAGCCACTGAGGAAGAAAGTCTTAACGGTAGGAATGAACTGGGGGGAGGGGGGAAGGACCTGGTTGCCGTATTATCTTCAGCGCAGCGGGGGCGAGGAGAGCGTCGTTAATAAGGGCAAGAGGGATCCTCCACCAAGTCCACCCAATCTGCAAAATGCCGGCGAATTACACGCGACAGTTGCATCAGGAAGACAAGAAACTCATTTTACCCTGGGGGCCAACTAGAAACTGAATACTTCAAAGTAGTCCTTGGGAAAGAATGAAGGTCGAGGAATTATTGCGTTTTTTGGGAGAAAAGTCCAATGTCCTCCATGAAGGGTTGGGTTATATCTGGGAGGTCTAGAAATGGGGACTAACCTACATTATATTTCAACAATTTTCTGGTCATTATCGGATACGTACTCAGGGAGTGCGGTATGTGCACGAGCCAGGTAGAATTCGAAGGGGCTTTCCTGGGGGTGGGTTTTTGGGCGATGGAACGGTGGAAAGGATGCTGGGCCCTGTTCGAAGGCCACTACGAAAGAAGCTCTTGGAAGGGAAAATTGCCAGAAAATACTCTTCCGCAATTGTAACGAATGAGTTAAGGGAATTTCTTGGATTCTGAAGAAGCTTTTCCCATACAGAAACCACGGACTCGTAACAAGTCACTAACTCAACTTTACCGAGAAAAGAGGGGGACCGTCTCAAGGAGGGTAACCGTGCAGTGATTTCCGTAAAAAGGCGCGCAAGTCGCTTAGAAAAAACGGAACAAGCGGGGATTCGCCCCTGCCTAGGAGGTGCACGGTAGGCGCCGACGGAGACACAACACAAACGGGTGTTTCAAATAGGGACGGTCGACAAGGGAAGGGGAAAACGCTTAAGTCCGCAAAGGAACGATGGGAAAAAGAAAAGCCGCACATCCGGGGAAGGCAAACATTTCGCAAGGGGGGTGGGGGGGGGGGCGCGGAGCATGATAAAATGTGAATTAAAATCTCCCCAACAACGAGTCTTCTTCCCCTCAAGGAGTCTCGATAGGGGGCTTAAACTCTCCCCACCCGATGTCTAACTCGAAACTTGCGGGACAATTGCTGGGCGGATCCCTTTTCAACATTGTCTGGCACCGCGGAGATGCAATCGGGGTCGCATTGTCTCATAAACCCTTCTGTGCGGGGTCACGCGGAAAAGGGCCGACTAGAAAACCCGAAGGACCGGTTGGATTCACAGGAGAAGCCTTGGAAGGGGAATGGGTCCTGAAAACGAGGTACTCCAAATCACAGGTCAAACAGCTTAGAGCTCAAAGGAGGGGAAATTCGCTGTGAGAAGATAGCGTGGTATACGGGATCTTAAAAAAAAGAAAAAGAGGACGAATGGACAACTGTCAGGCATTCTGAGATAGCTCGGAGGAGCTCTCCCCACGGAATCTGGGAGTCCTGGAGGATAAGGAGAAAGCGCACATACTTTGGCCGTGTATTATTTCGAACCAGAAGGCCAAAGGACTCTGGACATTTCAAGGCTGCAATGGAAAAGGGAAAACAGGATCCTTAAGCGAAAAATTGTGTTTTAAGCTCATGGGAGGGTGAAACTTCTAATGATGCAGAAACACCTTAAATGAGGAAGAGGGACATCACAAAAACTTTGAGAGATGGAAAAGACGAAAGAGATGACTAAGGGAATACGGCCGAAGGTGTGTTTTTCGGGAAGTGGTAGGGAAAGAGAGTACGGGGCAGGAGGAAAATATTCTCTCTAGATGTAATCGGTGGGGCAAAGGTTGCGTGAGGGGTTTATGCGCGAAAGGTGAGTCATACAATCTTCTCGAGAGAGGGGTGCTGGGTGAGAAGGTCGGAACCATCCAAAGAGGAAAAGGGACAGGCCGCTACCGTTGAGAATGAGGGTAAAAAAAAAAAAAAGGCATCGGATGCAGGCGCGTCAAAACAGGGATGGCTTCAAGACCGTGGTTCTTCTAAAGAAATTGGGCAGGTTGGATCTTGAAGCCATTGGTGCCATTGAGTGGGCCATCGGGGCCCCAAAAGTAGAGATAGGTGGGGGAAACATTTAATTGACAAAGGGATCGAGAGGTGGTTACAAGGCTGCGGAGCACGAAACGGGATATAAGCCTCCCTGTTGTGATGGAGTAGCGGGGGGGGGGGGGGGGGGTTCACGGTGGGTGGGGGGCTTTTCTGTAATTACCGTCTCCCCCGTCCAGACCCGGATCCGGCAAAAGGGGAATTGCGCATAGAACTTGTCCAAGAGAGATACACTTGTTGGGATGGCCGGCCCCAGGGAAACGAAAGGGCCGACATGACGGACAGAGCTTTAAGAAATCGTAAAAGCCGAGTACAAAGGGTTTCCACACAAATTAAAGAAAAAAGTTAATTGTCTACGAGGGAGTGGAAGAAGCAGGAACGGCTAACCGAACAGGAAATGATGTGAAAATGAAGGGAAGAAGGCAAGGGATGCAAATTTCTAGGCGCAGGGGGGGGTTCAGGGGAAGGGCAGACGGCCAAGCAGCCCGATTTGCAAATACAAGGGAGGAATACTAGGGAGTAGTATCTCTCTAAAACAAACCGGGGAAGGAGGAATATTACGTCTACTTCCCTCGTAATAACTAGGGATAGGTGAAGACCAGACGACGAAAAAAAAAAGAGGAGCTTCAACATTTTGCCCCATAGTAAGGGATCGCAAAAGGATTAAAAAAAAAACCAACAGGGTCCTGATGAGGATAGTGGGAGGTATGCTTTTGATACTGGCTTGGGAGGGTAAGCAAGATTGGAGGAGAGGAAAGGTTAAAGTTCCTCGCCCACAAACAGGAAGAAGTTTCTTCAAAAAGGGAGGAAGGTATTGGCGGGGACTAATGATCCTCGGTCCCGGTGAAAGAGGGCACATAAAAAGTATCGTTCAATAAATTTCCATAGGGGGAAGCAGACCCTCATTACTTTAGATTAATCGGGAGAAGAAAGCTATCCAGCAATAGGTAACAAAACAAAGGGGGGGGAGCAGGTTACCAATAATGACAAAAGGGTAAAGAGGCAGCTCCAGAAACGCTGTTTGATTCTCAAAGAAGAACCCGGGTCACATTCGGAAGAAAGGAGTTCTTTTGATGGGTACGATTTCCTCAGATGATGGGATTGGGATCCCTTGATTATCCCCCGCAAACCTAGAAATAGTAACGAATAACCGGCCAATGAAGAAAGCACATCGGAGGGCAAATATTTTTGTGGGCGCCGAAGCCCCGAGACTTTACATTCATCAGCAACAAAGGAGAAGTATGTAACTCGAGAGAAAGGGTGGGCTTTATTTTTAAACGACGGGAAAGGCAAGGGATCTCAATCGCTGAGGGAGCGGTGGTTTAATCACCGGGAGCATACCAAAAAACGTAAAAATGACCCCTCATGAACCGACCTTGTAATTACAAGGAGGAGGAGGGGAAGCTACACGAGCCATCAAAGGGGCCTTTACAAAGACCGCCCCACCAAACTTATGACGGGTTGAACCCACTCTATTCGCTCCTTTCCTACGGGAGGTTGCTGCGGAGAAGTGAGATCAATCGGAGAAGTGGGGACAGATATAGCGGGATGGTAATGAAACTCTCATATATCTAACAAGAACAAGGTGCGCCTTGGTCCATGATCAGCATTCGTGGAAGGCTTTTTGTTTCCCCAGGGAAAAAGCGATGATGGCTTTCGTATTTACGATAGGAGGAAAAAAAAAGGATTCAGTGTCGGGGGCGAAGGCCAGAAGCTCGGAAAAAATGATGAGGAGGAAGAAAAGAATGCCTAAGCACACCCTCAAAGGAATTTCGTTATGCGGATCATGTCGAAGTCTCAGCGAGAGCGAAATAAGATGGGTCCGGAACCTTGCCTTGGGGGCCGAGGGAAACGAAGGCAAAAAGGTTTATGGGAAAGGCCCTCGAAGATGCTTCTCACCCCAAAAAGACGCAGTCGACACGGGACCTATTTGGAACCGGGTCGAAAGGGGGAAGGAGCTGAACGCCAGGCACCTTTGGAAGGAAGTTTACTTGACACAGAGCCAGGACAGCGCGCGGTTTACTCTTGCGAAAAACGGGGGGGCCTCTCCTCCCATACGGTTTCAAACGGGAATGGGGTGGGAGAGGACGTTCTATAGAGAAGAGGAAAACAAACCCACGGAGGAAGAGTAGATATTTTTGAGCATACAGGGGGGGTCGCCTGCCCAACAACTCACTGCCTAGAAAGGCGATGCGGTAACGGATGGGAGAGGTAGGACCGTTACAATAGGTGGGAAAGTAGTAAGTATTAAACGGATGCATCATTGGTCTCGATTGTCCGCCCTACGTAACAAATTCTTAGGAGGTAAGAGCAGGGCGACTGCCGGAAAAATAGGGGTTTCACAAGTGGGGGAGGGGCCGTCTTTCAGTAGCTGGGGGGGGGGAAGGAAGAGGGAATCCTCGAGAAGGGCCATTCACTTGGAAAAAGGAAATCCTGACCGTCTCCGGGAGGCAAAAGATTCTTTCTTTTCAAAAAACAAGTAGGGAAGGGGGGGGCCGGGAGTCGAAAGATTAAAAAAAACGTAAGAGAATAACTAAACGGACCGGATAAAAAGGTACGGGTTTCCGGGATGCGCAAAGCGTGAAAGAGTAGGGGGGCTAAGGGGAATAATTCAAATCTCTGTATAGGGAAGGCGAGGGGGGGAACATACTGGACCGGTTATCTTAAATCAATCAAGGACCGTCCAGGAAAGGCACTGCAAGGACCTGTCAGAAAAAGGGCTGATCACTTACGCAAATGGAGGAATGCAGACGATGGGAGTTGATTACAACTTGAATTAGTGCTAACAATGACTATTGCATCTGACCCAGCAACAAACGCAGAGAAGAAGCGAATGGTAGTTGTTCCAAAGGATACGTGCGAGGAAGGGGGGGAGAGGGTCTTCTAAAGGTACTCGAGGTCACAATTGGTGGGAGCGAGGAATTTCGCTCGCGTAGGGCCCATTTAATTGGTCAATAGTGAGTTGGGTCATACTAAACGGGGTGACCAACCAGAGACTATATATTGGAGCTGGGAGAAGTGACCAATAAAGGGGATAAAATGGGAACAGTTCGTGGATTTCGTCATGGGGAGGGGAAAAGGCCGGCGTGATTGGCGGCGATGTTCAAAAACCGCTGGCATGGAGCGCCGGCTTCCATGTCCCGGAATCAAATCTATTTCAGGGGATATTACCCAGGGAGGAAAAAGCCAAATGCACATTGAGGCCATCCTGGTCGCAAAAAAAGAATGTAGACTATAAAGGGGGAAAAAGTTTAGTTCTCGCAGATAGGGCGGGGAAGAAATGAGTGTTAGGTAACGTTTCATTCTGGAATCCGAGAAGACAGTTGTCCGTTGTGTGAGAAGGCGTAAGGACATTAACCCTGGAGAAATTCAGTCGGCAAAGGCAACGCCTTAGGGCGCCAGAGTTAAGAAAGTAACCTTTTTGGGCAGAAGGGGAAACTCTTCAGGGGGGGGAAAAAAAATTCGTCCTCGCTCAGTGAAAAGAATAGGAAATTACCGGTCGTGGACCTAGTTTCCAAAATTGAACTTTACGCAAAAGGAATTGAGAAGATCCCAGAGTTGAGCAAATAGAAGAAAGAAGAAAGGAATCATGGACAAGGGATTAGTCTGACCAAAGGGACAAAATTATCAAGAGAAAAGCTGGTTGTTTCCGTCGCTACGGAAAGGTGACGAATTACTACGTGGAGGAGGAAGGAAGAGCAATCACAACAGAAAGTATTAGGCAAGATATAGATAAGTTCAGAAGGGGGGAGTAGAATGAGTTTGAACCGCCGGAAGGGGGTGACTCCTAGCCGAACCAAGAGGAGAGTAGGCATTTGCCAGTCCTTGGAGAGGGGCCTCATTGAAATCGCCCTGATGAGGAAAAGGGAGGAAACAAAGTTATCCTCAAATGTGGTTCTGTAGCAAGTTTCGGAAATGGGAACGTGGGGTGAAAGACACGCGGCAAGAAAAGTCCAGAGGGTCTTCAAACAGGAGAGCGGCGAAACAAAGGAAAGGGCTCACGGGGGGTCCAGGGACCCTCCAAAAGGTAGGAAAAAGTCCATTGGTCACTCGCCCGCAGGGCCCGGATCGACTTAATTATTCACAGCACGGTAGTTTTACGAAAAAAGGGCTGAGCAATCACAATTGAGCTTAGGACAGTCAACATGGAACGAGAGGGCAAGCCTCCTGGAAAACGCGGGGGAGCTGCGAAGTTAGACAAAGCTACACGGGCAATTGAAAGGGAGGGGCGGAAGTTGTTAGGGGGTGCAGGACAGATTTCAGGAATTATGGGGTAGAAAGGGGGGCAATAAAGAAAAGGAAAAGCCGAGAAGTATAAAGGACTGGGAAACCAAGGAAGCGGAAAGGCGCGCAGAATATTTTTGGGGGGAAAAAAAGACATCCCCCTCTGCGAACAGGGAACGGCAAAGAGAAAAAGCTTAAAGGTCTAATTAACTGGTGGGGGGATAAATTTGGATGAAAAAAAAAAGGGGTCTGCAGCTCGAAATAAAAGGAACACAAGGGATCATTTCAGAAGTTTTCCCCACACTCCCCAACGAACATGCCCGTCCTATTAACAGGCGGCGGAAAAGAGGTAAACGAGCAAGCCAGGAATAGCGTCAGTTAGGTAAGAAAAACACACCTGGAAGGAGAGCTGGAAAGCATCGGCAAGGACCCTTTTTACCCTCAGAAGCGGGGGATTAGGTCCGCCCTTTTGGGGGAGGGGAACCAGGGCCAGGAAATCTGATGTGGTTCGAGGGTCAAGCGGGGGGGTTCCTAAAGGCCCATATATCTTCCCGTGCAGAGGGGGTCGGGAATCAACCCAATCGTACTCGGGCAGGAGGGAAGGGCCAGAGACCGTGGAATCGGCACGTGGGAAATTTCGATAAACGTAATTGTTACTCCCGGCTAATGCCAGAAGGGGGGAGTACTGATCCACACAAAAAAAAAGGGCGGGCATGCCTACTAGGGGAAGGAATCGAAAGACCCCGACATATTGGATGTCCGGCATGAGAAGGAAAATTCGAATAGGACTTCGCACAGCAACGAGCGGTTTCCCGCGAATGGGCAAGGGGGGTACCATGGCGTTCGGGAGGTGGGAGTGGAGGAAGGGGGAAGCTCAGATTCTCGGCAGGAACATAAGGGAGAAAAAGAATCCACGATTTTCACCGGTGGAAGACTCTCAGGGGAGGGGGGAACGGTTTCCTCTTGATTGGCTAGAAAGCGCACCAGCGGGACGTGGTTAACACTGACGACAAAAAACCGGGTATGGGAAGAAGAGCCAGACGTTTCAGCAAAAGCAAGGTAACATAAGGTAGCAGGGTCATGGGAATACGCCCACCAACAACTGGGAGTAGGGAAGTTTCTACGGGAAAGAAACGAAAAAAACCACTTTAGAAGCTCCTTCTGAGAGTTGCTTTCGTAGTCCATTGTCACTAGGGAACTGGCGTAAGGAGTTCGGAGTCTTCCATCATGGGCGCGATTGGGGGGGCTCCCTCACGTAAAGAAGGCTGCGCGATGGAGAGGAAAGGTCCCAGTAAACCTTTAAGGGGACTCATAAAAGAGGCTTCTTCGCGGGTAGAAGAGTGAAATTCTATACTTTTAGGAACTGTAGGGAAAAAGGGGGGGGACAAAATTCAAGGAGGTACGCTTGAATTGGAGGAAGTCGCTATGAAGAGACTATTAAAGCTTAGAAGCAAAAAGGACTTACTAATTTACGGGTGTAAAACTTTCGATGCACGAGGGGAAGGGACCTCTCCAAAATAAAAGAGGGTCTGGTTGCCTTCTCAAAGGGAGACCCTGAAACGGTTTTTAGATCGGAATTTGCCGGTCCTTCGGAACAAAAAGTCTACGAGATCTTGATCTAAGGAATCCCGGAGGTAATCCCAAACCAAAAAAAAAAAACCCAACACCTATGGGGGGTCGGTTGAAAAAATGCAATTAGGACAGGAATAGGAAAACTTATATTTCGGGAAAAAAAAAGGGCTATCTTGGGAGTGGTTGCAAAGAATAGAAGGATATTTTTTTCGTAGGCTGGGAGGGCTAATAGGCGAGTCTGGGCAAGATCAGAGTAGCCGGTATTCCCAGTGGGAAAAGGTTGGAAGGGGGGGGGCGGGGAGTAGTGGGATTAATCAAACGTGCTCACGAAGTACAGCCTACAAATATTTCAGCTTAGTAAAAAGGGCGAAAAGACAACAGGCGGGGAGAAACTTACCAGGTGTCGTGTTAGTCAGGCGCTGGGGAAAAATGGTCCTACGTGAGGGGGAGCTGCAACAACAGCTGGCCGGAAGTGGGATTCCATAAGGAGTCTTCTACTCTTCATTTTTGCCGGGGGGGGGAGTTAAGCAAGGATGACCAAAAAGACGCTGAAACGTTACCATCCACGAGAACTACTTTGGAGAGAGCTAAGGTGACTTTCACTTAGCAAGATCACGGGGAGTTTTCTCATGGAGGACGGCCTCTTGGACAGGGAAGGAAAGGGATCCGAGCACCTGTTGGGTTGAAGGGGAGTTACGGAAAGGCGGGAGGAGAGTAAAATTTCCATGCGAAGTCGGGGAAATATCAGGAAGTCAAGCCCAGATGTGAATGAGGAAAATTTGGGGGACCGCGCAACGGGACCGAGTCTTAAGTGGGCCGAGATACGGACTACAGTTTGAAGAAATCGACTGACGGCGGGGGCGTGGAACTCCCTTTCACAAGTGACTGTAAGAAATGCATGGAAACCAGACACAAAGTAAGTTGATAATAAAGCTAACAAACATCGTAGGGGGACCTCATCAGACAGAGGGAGAGGATTCTTACCTCTACCCGGACAGCAAAATGTCGGAAGAGCCGCTGTTTTGTCACTCGAAAAGCAAAAATTTTCAACTACGATTACGGCGGGGAGGAGAAAGGAGACTCTCCAACAACAACGAGGGAGGAGGGATACGTGCTGACTCAGGGCGTAGGCATGGGTGAACTGCGGAGTCAGTATAAAATGCCGACTAAAACCTCGGTTCTCTCTAGTTTGAGTCCTGTGGGGGAACTGGGTTCAGGTAATAGAATTGTCCATGGTAGTTAGGCCGGTTGAAGACAAAGGGAGCTGGGAGTACAATTCACTTTTGAGGTACAAAAAAAAGGCCAACAGCCCACACGGCAACCTTCAGGCGATTTCGTCAACTGAGAGTAATTGGAAGGAAACGTTAAATCGTGCCGGTTCCGGCCGGAAAAAAATTTCGTGGCGAAAAAAATTCCATAGGGGGGCAAACAGTCACCCGCAGGCAGAGGGAGGGAAGAAGTCTTAAAACGGAGTTTAAAAAAGAAATCCCCAAGGGGCAAGAAGGGATCTAAAAACAACTTAAGGAAAATAAGGCACAAAGCATTTAGAAAAAGAGAAGAGGGGGTTCCTGGCGCGGAAACCGGTCACTTCTATATCGATGAAGTATGGAAGGGGGTTGAAAAATGGTCTACATTCGGGGGACTGGAGTGTAAGAAATGGCTGAATATCCCATCAAGCCAACCCTAGAAAAACCCGCTGAAGCAGCCGAGACGCAGAGCCAGCTGGTTTTAAAGCGCACAAGGACCTCCAAACGCGCCTTTCAAGCAGCGAAATAGAGGTTAGTGGAAACGCTGGGGGAGGGGACCGGAATTAGAGCCATCTCGAATCGAAAAGAAGGGGGAAGAAGTAGGGGTTGAATCACAGTGGACAAAGCCTCAACTAAAAAACGGACACTCCCATCATTTCCCATAGGAGGAAGAAGAAAATTGCCGAGAAATCTCTTCAACTTTAAAATTGCGCCGAAATCGAATACTAGGAAACTTATTCCTTGGAAACCAAACATTACTTTCCTCATGGAAGGGAGTGCAGTTTGGGGGTTGTCGGGCCGGGGGGAAAGACGAAAAGGTTTTAATGCCTGAAAGAAGGTTGGGGAAAAAACAGAGGGACCATAACAGAAAGGGCTCTGGTCATATCAGAGGTAAAGGGGTACGCTTGGCATTTCCCGGATAGACGAGTCGGCTTGGAGGGTTCGGGACGGGGAAAATTTTTCAAAAAGGTTCGCTATCGAGAGCTGTGTGTTGATGGCCGGGCTAATTCTTAATGCCTCGTACAGGGGAAAGTAGGAATTCATTTCAAAGTTCTCAGTAGAAATCACAGGCAGGTCGAATCTAGAAAGCCACCACGAAGACTTGAACCTACATCCCTTGAAACTTTGTAAGAAATGGGGCTTTTGGAAACTGGTTTCACCGAAGTCAGGGAAACTTCTCAAAGGATCGCCCGGCACTGACCCCCAGCAACGGGTTCTACAAATCTCCCAGCACCTTTTCTTCTCGCAAGGAGAGCACCTTGGTTCGTGGGGGGAAGGGGAGGACTCTACAGAGAGGAAAGGCACAAGTTTAACTACTATGAAAGCATGCGGACGGAAACCGGAGCCTGTTAGAAGTGACTCGGTCTTCAATTTTTGGTCAATAGGATCGGAGGGAAAGAATAGAACTCAGCAAGGGGATATAATATTTCTCTATAAAGGGGAACCCCAAAACCACTTGAACGCGGGGAGGGCCGGCGGATGCCAGTTTCAGGGACTTTTGTAGACCTCGCTGCATACTGGGGGGTCTCGAGTTTTCTCCCTTCAAAGGGAAAGGAGCACATTCCTCGCCGGAACGAAGAAGCGTGAGGAAAGGGCTACAGGCCTTGCGTCGGGGGGAGATAAGGAAATAGACTGGGACCGGAAGACGTGACACTAACATCCATTATAGAATAAAAAGAAAAGGACCGTGACAAATCTGAGTGCTGGTAAAGATGGACTGTAGACGTCGAAAATGTTCGAAATAACGACTCACGGAAGTTCTTTACAGGGAGATTGATTCGCGTAAGGGGAAGGACAATACGCCATCATCAAAGCTCTTAGTCGAGAGGATAAGAAATGGTCTAACGGGGGGGAGAACGTTTAGAGAAAAGACAGTAAGGTTTCGCAAAAAGGAGAAAAAGGGACCGACGCTTGGATGAGAAGGAAAGCAAGTTGAATAGACTATGTGGGGGAAAAACGGAGGGCTTATTCGACAGAGGAGATTTCTACCATCTTCCGCAGGAAACAAAACGGGGATCGAGTCAAACTTATCTTGAAGTATGGGGGAAAAAAGAATACGGGTGGAAATTCTTGGGTGAGAGGAAAAGGGGAGGGGAGTTGAAGGGGGCAAGGGGAGCTAGCAGAGTCGAAATCGCGGAGAAAGGGGTTGCAAGATGTGTAGGGGTTGATGCCTACTAAAAGAGGGAGAGGGAGCTTGAGAGCTGCAAAAAGGGGAGAGGAAATCTAAAGTCCGGGAAAAAGACCAAGATGGATAACCTTACCATGCCTCGAAAGTAGAAGGAAGATTGAGGGGGAATGACTCGACGCGGTTACGGACAAAAAACAGCTAAGTCTACTTCTTGGCTTCCATGGGAGGGGGGTTCTCGCTCGAGTTTGAGGCCGGTGGATGGGATCCAGGGAGTGAAAATCCCATTCCTCAGGGGGGTAGAAAGGGGAAACTCCCTCTTGTTAATCTCTAGCATTGAAGGGAAAGTCGCGAAATATCACTCAAATGGGGAGGCTCCAGTTGCATTCGTGAATAAAAGCGGTTTGTCCCTATTCACGGCCGCCGTCAACTTTCCCTTAGAGGAAAGGGAGAAAGGCACTAGGGACCTGCGTGACATTGGATTCAGGTCAACCTTTGGGGGTCGGCCCGACCGGGCTGTACCTTTGGTCGCAAAAGGGGAGAGGGGTTGAGACGGCGAAGGCAGGAGGGGGGAGGGGAAAGAAGTGTCAAAAACGTGCAAGAAACAAAATTAATTTCTCTAGCACAGAGCCTCATCTGCTCATGAAGACAGAATATTTACAAGATTGAAAAAATCCGGACACACAATGGAATGTCGAAGCCCGCTCGAGGAGGGGGAGTGCTCCGAGGGTTTCAAATACTGGAATACTCTGAGGACGTGTCTAAAGAAAGAAAAGATGGGAAAGGAGTAAAAGAAATCGTGGGCTGGGACATCTTATTGAAACAGCAGGTACTCCTTAGAGACTAACAACGGCGAGGGCGTCCCATGGGTGTTTGGGGATGACTTTATTACAATAAGGAAAGGGGAACTCGACGGTCCGTTATTGAAAAAATTGCTCAAGAACTTTGGAAGAATAGAAAATGACAGGGTTGCGTAAAGTAACCGAGGGGACGCCGAAAGGAAGAAGGGGGCCAGATTTTGAACAACGGCGGCGGGCGAAAAAACTTAGCCTCGGGCCCAAAAATCGAGGAGACTTACAATAAATCGGAGTTTTCACTCCCCAAGGGGAGATCTTCGGCCGGGAAAAGCCCCGCTAGGAAGCAATCGGGAACAAAACAGAGGGGGGGGCAAAGTCACCGTGAAACAACAACATTCCATGATAACAAGTGATGATGGAAGGAGGGTAGATACAAGGCGTTCGCTCTGAAGGATTTCGTGAGAAAGGGGTCCTGGGGAGGAACGGGGTGTAAGAAAAGGGAGGCTATCCAACCCGTCACTCCCCAGGAAGAAAAGAGGAAGCCGGGGCCAAATGAGAAAGCCGCGTGAAAAGCTTTTTTTTGAAAAGAAAAGCGGAAAAAGTTCCCAGCTAAGGAGGAAATTTCGATACTGAAATGTGAGAACCTGTTATGGGGGAAGGAAGTAGTCGCAGATCCAGAAGATCGCGAAGGGGGAGAACCTTTGAGCCACACAAAGTGCCACATGACGCCCAATCGGGAAAAATTAAAAGGAATTGGCTCTATCGACTCTGCTAAATCCCAGAGAACATTGGAAGTCGCCGCAAGCAAAGGAACTTATTCCTTGACCGAGGCGGGAGGGAGACGTGACCAACCGCGCCCGTTTTGTTGCGAGGGGGGGGGCAGCAATCTTCAGGGTTCAGATTACGAACGAATTCGAAGTTAAGTCTCCCATAGAGAACTCCATCTCGGATAACAGGGTCCGGGGGGCGAGTTGGAAGAAATGGAAAAAACGTGGCAAAAGGGAGGTCGTTGCGGGTGGCAGGAGGTAATTTCCAGTGGGGTCAACTGTTCCGAAAAGCCATACTATAAATGCGGCCGGGGGGGAAGGAAGGACTATGGGACGCAAATGTGGGGGCCCCTACATTTCAAGGTAGGGGGGGAGGGTTCGATTACAGGGCAGGTCGTACTTATACAGGGGGAAAGGAACGGGTTGGTCCCGCAATCATTGCCTGTAAAAAACTCATTGCTGTTCCGGTCATAGTTATTCCGTACCTTGAGGGAAGGAGAATTCTCCCAAAAAAAAAGGTCTCCCAAGGACCTCAGAGTTAAAAAAAAAAAAGGTTCACCGGCGGAAGCGAGAGAATGGTGCCTCTGGAAGCGACCAGACGAAACCATATTCAGCGCGAGTGGGGAAGAGGGACAAAGGAACCTGGAGCAGAAACTCTTTAAAAGGCCTTGGGAGGGGGGGGGTGCGCGGCGCTGATCAATGATAAATGAGAGGAAAAAGAAAGGAAGGAGGAGGAATAAGATATTTCTCGAGCAGGGAGGACCAAAGAGGGAGCCACCAAAAAAGGCGAGAGCAAGTGCTGAAACCTGATGGCGGCGTCCTGACAACTTTTCCTTGTAAACTCATACTGAGAAGGGGAGGGAAGGCCTCAGAAGGGACAAGGTGTCTCTACCGAAGGAGACTAAAGGTTTAAACTCGGGGAGAGAAGGGGCTAAGAGGTCTTCTCTTTGATAGCTAAGGAAGGGGAAAATAGTTTACCATAAAAGAAGAACACGGCAATTATTCTGCGTACAAAGATTCGGGGAGGGAAGAAATCTACTGTTGGGACAGGGACCTTAATGAAAAGAGTCAGAAAAAAAGCCGAAAATGTTACGGAACTTTCTATTCGGCTAGAAGGCAAAAGGCATCATTTCGGGAAGGCCTGCTCTAACAGGCTCGAAGAAAAGAAGAAGGATCAGAATCGCAAGAACTAAGTTTGCATTGGTGGGAGTCACGGTCAAAGCCTGGCAGGGGGAGAACGATGTAGGAAAATTTAGTTTAATGCATCTAGGGTGAGGAAAAATGCGAAAAGGGGCCTTCTTAACACCAGGGCTGCATCGGGTAGAACAATTTAACTCTGCGATGATACGGGAGCGAAAAAAGGGGGGTCAAGATCGTGGAAAAGGGGCTTGTGTTGGAAGGGACGGCGAGGTTAAAATTTAA
>Ga0179593_1558683_pt1 | contig 32965 bp, 45 predicted proteins | sample CZODoug2_1_08_16_FD_185931 | JGI IMG/M metagenome (GOLD analysis project Ga0179593, IMG submission 185931) | Vadose zone soil fungal communities from Angelo Coast Range Reserve, California, USA - CZODoug2_1_08_16fungal (PacBio error correction) | ecosystem: Environmental > Terrestrial > Soil >...
AAGCCCTTTCAGCGGTCAAGGAGTCACGCTAAAATAAGGGTCCTCTGAGACGCGGCAAAAATCGACAGTCTGAGGGGAAGAAAAGTCTCAAAAAAATCGAGGCTGGAAAATAGAGATAGTTGTGAGGAAACGAGCTCTTAGAGAATTGAAGCTGAAATTGGATTCGCATGTGACGAGCTGATTCGCTCTCCTGGGAAAGCTTTCCGTAGAAGGGGACTTCGTCGATAACATCTATAAGATAAAAAGTCGCTGGGGATGACCAGAGACGGAAAAGGAGTAAAGAAAAATACAACCCATCTATCCGGGAGAGCGAGGAAGTCCCTTCGGCGGAACAACGTTAAGTATAATCTTCACAGACTCACATCGAAAAGGATCGGTCGGTCGCAAAACCAAAGTCAAAAACAATTGCGGGGAAAAGTTGGGCTGATTACAAAAAAATGCGTTTCCGGACGGTGCTGATCAGTGGCGTCGAGAATGGTCTAAAAAGAAAAAACATATTTCAACTACGGACGCGAGGGAAGCAAAATTAAAGGAAAAGGAGGAGTCTGCAAGATCTTCAAAAAAAACCAACGCTACAGCGTCGACAGGCTCGGACCGGGAAGGCGAGGGGAGGGGGGGAAAAAAAGATCTATCAGGGTATTAACTTCCTGCATTAAGGCAAGGACAAAGGGAAGAAAACTGAACAGAAACTGTGAGGAGCTGGGGATACCTCGGGCTCCTCGCGCGCGCGGGGTGAAAAAATTGAGGAGCGTTGATTTAGGGACGAACTCGCCTTCGTATAAGGACAATTGGTCAGAAGCGGGGGGGGAGGGGAGGGTGGCCAGAAAAAGTCTTTTAACCAACCTCCATGCCAAAGCATAAAAAGGTAGACCCCTTTGCCCCCGCGATTGCCAACCGGAATTGGTTTCTGAACTCACTACGAGAACGAGAAAAAAGAGAAAAGAAAATCAACTTATTATTCATAGCGGCTTGCCTAGAGGTAATGAGGTTGAACCAGATTGATACAGAAAAAGGCTGGGGTGCGTTGCCAGACTGGCGTTAAATTTCGCCCTCGCGGTCTTGGCGAAAGGTGGGGTTGATAAGCGACAGCAACCATGCCGTCGAGACGAATTTCGGGGGAGAGAAAGAATTTCCGCGGGAGGCAAAGGGGGAAGGAGCTTTGCACGATCGAAAAGAAATCAAAGCCGTCGCGCGGGGAACCCCAAAACTTTGCCACGACGTGGGCAGGGGAAAGAGAAAAGAGTTCCGAAGCTCGAAGTGGGGGGGGGGGCAGCGCGAGATCTTGGCCGAAGTGACTTGGACGGTAGGGGAATGAGCGATAAATGGTTCAAAAATCCAAAGGAAAGACCACTATAACTTCCTACTGAAAAAAAGGAAGTGGCTGGGAAACAAACTGCATCGTTGTCGCCGATCACAACCAGGCCATCGTGGGTAAAACACGATTCGAACACGAAAGGAAGGAATAAAGAGGGGAAAAATGGGGAAACAAGGCTATCTCTCAGGCATAGCATGGATAAATCAGCCTGAAAACTTGATATAAGAATACGCGCTACTGTAGATAGAGTCGCTCCGGGGAGAAAGTATACAGTGTGGCTGTTGGGTTCCCTCGCGAGATGTGTGTCCTCAGAGTTTCTGCTCCGGAAAGGGTTGCATAAGGGGATCGCGGTACGAAATAAAAGTGTGACCTGGGTCAGAAGGGGAGAGAGAACCAACACATAAGACAGCGAAATGGCGCGGTCAAAGGAGGTATTTTGAAACGGGACAATAAAGGTTCAGCCATTGCTCGAAGCGAAAACTACCGAGGAGTAAAGTATACTCCATACAACTAGTGAGTGGAAGGGAAAAAAGCCGCCTCGAAAATTAAGCGCTGGAAAGTAGCAGATCAAAATGAAAAAACGAGCACCGTTGCGGGGTTTCTTTTAAGGACGGCCAAAAAATATCAAAAGGGTTTTCTAATGCTCTCATAGACAAATCAGGGGGGGGGGACTATCGGTGGAAATCGGCTAAGAAAAACTGTGAACTTAATTACCTGCACGGGGTAGTGAACCAATTCCGAACAAGGACCACATTATCGATGATAATAAGCAAAAGAGACGCTCAAAACCGAAAGAGACAAAAAGATCGTGGAAAGGTGTAAGCAGTCTTATTTCTCAGAGGAGCTTGTGCAGCAAAGACGACGAGGAAGGACGTCGGTGGAAAGAGAGCGCACAACACAAGGCCTCCACTCAAAATGAGAGCGATACGGCGAGGGGGATTATGGGTCCAACCAAGAGAAAACGAATGGGAAGAATTTGTTCCGAAAAGGTGATTCTCCACTCGAGGCCGCAAAATGCCAGTTGTCGCACGGAGGGAGGAGGCGCAGGGGGGGGGTTGAAGTTTAACTTCTCCCTATTGCTTTGTCGACCAGGCGGGGGAAAAAACGCATCGTGTTCAAACGTAAGGGAGATGGGGCCGAGGATCGACTGAACTCCTCTACGACTCAGAGAAAACGGCTGGGGGAACATTCGTGGAGCCGGGCGCAAAGTAAGGCCGTAAGTGCTATCAGGAGGGAGGGACGGTCTGAGAAGGTCCATTGCCAAACGAGTTCCTTCTCATAGTTGGGAGTAAGAGGCGAAAGAAGGAGACGACTCAGTCAAAAAGAACGTGGACTATAGATTAACACCTTGGACCGAGGGGGGGGAAAGGGCAGAGTTGGGGGGGGTGTAACAGTCTTTAATTAGGGATGTTGGGAAGAAATCGGCGGCGAAAAGGCAAAATTCGAATGTGACGCGCGGAGGCGATCAATCCCAACGAGGAGGTTTCTCCGCGCAGAACTAAAGAAAACTAGGGTTGGAAAATCCCTAGAAGAGAGTTTGCGATGTGCTAATAAAGGGGAAGTTCTCAAAGCAAGAGGGCGGGAAGGGTTCTTGTCTCAAAGGTCAAAAATCGCAGAGTTTCTGCACGTTTATAGACTCACAACAACATGAGGGGAAGAGGGAAAAAGGCGAGATAAAACAGAAAACTGCGGAGTTTTTGTAACGAAGATGACGCCTTAAGATTGGAAGCGGGGGTGCTCATGGCGACGGCGTCAGCGAAAAGCGAACTCCATAGGCCATTGGAACTATAAGGGTAGGAGGATTTTAGAGGAAAATTGGGTATGTCGGGGGGGGGGAGGTGAACGCCCGGGCATCAGGGAGATCTCGTCAAACCTATGTGCGCCGCGTCGCCAGAAAAGTAACAAAGAAATCTCTAATCAAGTGCCGTCAAACATTACAAAAGGAACGTCGCCGTTCGCTATTCAAAAAAAGGACACACAGATAACGCATGTCCGACGTCCCACGGGACACCAGGGGAGAAAAGTAAAAAAAAGTCACCTCTATCCAGGAAAAAGAAGGGAAGATCAAGTGTGTACCAGCGAAAACATCGAATCACCGCGTGTGGGGTTGGGGCGCCCGGCTCCACGAGAGCAATCAAATACCTAGGTGGCGAGGACCCCCAGACGAAGATGGAAAAAAAAAGGCGGTACGGGCCTGATTCACCTTCAACAGGAAAACGGCAGAGCTGAGGTGTTACTCGACAGTGTCTTGAAAAAAACCGCGTCAAATTATGAAGAAACTGAAAAAAAGAAAAACAGGTCGCAAGACCGAGACGAACTGTGCAGGGGGTGGCTTCTCTAGTAACGGGGAAGGGGTCGTAACAAATTTTTGCATGACACCTCCATTGTTAAAGTGAAAAATCGTTTGGTGGGTGAACTAAGAATCTGGTCTAGGGCTCGACAGTGGTGAGGGAACCACACAAAGGGGGGACTCTCGAACGAAGAAGAGAATTTTGGGCAAAGGTGGATCCCGCAAAATAATAAGTTGCCCTGACTAAAAGGAGATGGGGTCGATTGGCGGTGCGAGCGCCGGATCTTCACCAGGACCATCTAATAACTTTGGAGGAATGGTCGCTGACAAATTCACGGAAACCACCCGGTCTGCAGGGTTAAGGAAAAAGTAAGGGGGGAGGTATACGATTTGAAAAGTGAACTCTTCGGGCTCAATGGGAAAAAACCAATGACTAGATTGACACGCGGTTGAGCCCAGAAAAAAAGAAAACGGCTCCGAATTTCATGAGGGAGGAGCCCGCCAATGAATTTGGAAATCGCCCTGACAAAATAGTAGGGCGTAAACGATCAAATATAAGGACAGATTGTAGGCTTTTGGCCGGTAGGGGGATCAAGAAAAGCAGCTCGAGCGAGAAGAGGTCCAACTCGAAAAGTCGGACAACGCGCCGTGAAAAAACACTGATGATGTGGGGGGGTCAGAGGACGCGCCGGGAGGCGAGTCCGGAAGTACCGCAAATACCAAAAAACCAAATCAGCTCAAGGAAGCAAGAAGAATATAAACCACCCATCTAAAACCGACCGCCACAAAAAAATTGTGGTCTTGTTTCCAAGCGGCCATCCCTAGAGCGATGCGTCTCCCAACCTCGGGTACCCTCTGCCGCGAAGGTCAATGCGAAAACTGATGCCGGTGAGCGCCGCGGGTAAGGCACATTTGCACGATTTCGAAGCGGGGCGGGAAATCGTGTTTATTGAAAGGGGGAGGAGAAAAAAGAAAAGGGGGTACGTAGCGACAACGAGTGAAGGGGGGGGAAGCGTGGAAAACTGTAAATGCCGCTGACAGGATGGGAGACCGAGGGTGGAAGCGCAGACGAGATCATTCCATCACTTAAAAGTGGGTTAGGTGAAAAAGTCGTGACACTTGAGAGCTCGACTTAAATTGGGAAACCGGATTCCTTTGATAAAGACGAAAAAGAAAAGATATCCATGTCGTGCAAGAGCATTGAAGAAAGAAAGGCGACAACCGGAGTGTGATAGGCGGAAAGGAGCTGAAACGGAAAGCCCTTTTAAAATGCAGTGAATGAGTGTCGAAGGGAAGTGACAAAAACGCCTAGGAAGAGCGTGGGGAGGGATAATGCTGCCTGCCAGTTCGTCAACAACCTTTGGTATGGAGAAGACGGGGTCAAAGCATTACCGTCAGGAGGAAAAAACTGGGGTACTACTAACTCAGACGGAAGGGGTAAAGCGCGCATCGTGCGAATTGACGGACGTTGTACAAGGGGGGAATCGGAGAGGCAGTTATTTTGGGGACGTGCTTGCAGGAAGGGGAAAAGAAAGGGAAAAAATCTCCACCACCCCAATAGCACAACCCCTAAAAACCAAGGGCGAGTGGAGAGAAATCGGAGTCACCATTCCCTCCTCGTCGAAGGTGTGTAAGCCGAGGTCAGAAGGAGAACGGAAATACGCACCATTTTCTTCGTATGGGGGCCATGAAGAATTTTTCGTAAGGCGGACCTAAGCAAGAGAGGGAAAAGGGGTGAAGAGGATTTGCGACAACGCATTCTTCCCCGATCCATTCCCGCCGATGGAGCAGTGGAAAACAGCCGTGGCCTGGGAAAGATTTGCCAAAGTGAAAGAATCGTCCGAGGGAAAGAGAGAGAACTTTAATTTTGGGGGGGCCGGGGGAGGGGTCGAACGCACAAAAAGAACGAAAAAAAAAACTTGAGGGGAGGGGCAGAAAAGTCATTGTTTGTAAATATGAACGATATTGGGTTGAGAGGAAGGGGGTTTGCGAATTTGGAAGAGGAGCCTCAGGAATTCTACTGACCACCAAGGTGCTGTGAGAGAAGTGTGGAACTAATGAAAGAATCGGCGCACCAAGGAAGCTGTTTGAGTAAGGAAAGGGAATGGCAAATATTTTATCGGCAGGGAGGGTGATCGCTCGATCAGTAGACGCTATTTAGGGAAGAAGGATATCGCCAAGTTCGGGAGAGGCAACATTGCGCGACCAAAAATTTAGTGCGGAGACAAGAGAAGGGGGGAAGGCTCGGCGTTCAGAATCAGGCAAAAAAATATGATGTGAAAAGAGAGGTTTGATACGCGATCCGTGTAAATTGGGGGAGAAAAGGTCTCGGATTTGTACGCAGGTTACAGACCTAAGGACCTGAATGATCAACGAGGATAATTATCAGCGAGAAAAGCACGCAGAAGTTTCAAAAAAAACCGGTATGACCGCGACCGCCGACTTTCGAAACAGCCGGTGCGTCGGGAGTGCACCACTTAGGACAGGGCATTGGAATAATCGTCAATGGGAGAGACTTCCAAAACGAGCGGACAAGGGGGATCAAACCAAACACTCAAAGGAGATTTGGGTGATTACAAACGGAAAGAGAAAGGCTGAGAAGTTTGCGTCTCTACCAAACCACGGTGAGAGGTGGGAGGAACTCTTAAAGCGGCAAGGAGGCTAGGAGGAAACGCTAATTCGACTTTCGCAAAGATCTTCCAAAAAAAGAGACGCCAGGGTGGGCGAGCCAGGGAGAGGACGGAAATAAGGCGGAAAAAAGGAGGGCGAGAGACCGCGCGGAAACGTTCGCTGAGCGCAGCCGCGCTCAAGAGAAGGGGAGTCAAGGAGAAAAAAAACATTACAGAAGAAAAAAAGTACGGAGAAGGGAGGCCTCGGCTTAACGGCCGAGAGGAGGGGGATCGACTGATCGATTTCATTTACAAAAACAAAAATAGCTTGCTAGGCATGGGCTTTTTGTAGGTGCATCAAACTTGGGAAAACTTTATTCAGGAGCCGTCAATAAAAAGGACTGCATCGTTGCGCCCCTCGGAAGGGAAGTTTCGGAGCCGAAAGAAAGGAAACTCAACGTCTTATGGTAGGAAAAGAAGAAGATTGCTCCGCCGGTTTACAAGGAAAAAAGTGGTTAAAAGAAAAAAAGGGGGGGAGAAATGTTTTCCGATCCTGTCAGGCATTGAGCGGTCTCAAGAGAGGCAGGGGTTTCTATTCGCGAACATTAAATTCGGCGAATTCTAGGCTTTTCGATTTAGTCAGAAAGGGAAGCTGATTCGGAAAGGGGAAACAAGTTCACTTTCGCCGTGGTAAAAAGCAGCCATTGCGGCAAAGACAGGAAGCGGGGACTCCGAGCGGGCAAATTTGAAGGGAGAAAGACAAACGTGGTCTTGTTTTAAAAGCGGTCTGGAACCGCAGGATGCACTGCCGGTGGATGGGAAAAGCGGATTCCTGGAAGAAGGGAAAACATTCGGATCCAAACAAGGAGGAATGGAACAAATAGGGGGGAGGAACTGAGAAAGGGCCGGCGTTTTCGCCGCCCAACTAGGGAAAGGAGAAACATCGGGGTAAACAAGAAAAAAAAATTGTAACTCTCCTCACGAATCGTTGAAGGAATCTCGCGTCTCAAAAGGGGAAGGCAGCTGGAATGCGTACTCGGAAGAGGGAGAGAGCTTTAGGCGAGATCGCTCTCGGATGAAATGGGGAGGCGGTGTCAAAAGTTCCCCTCAAGGGGGTTTCAATCCTTTATCGGGGTAACGAAGGGGGGGTGCTCGAGCTAGGGGCGAGCAAACCATTCCTCCTCTCATCTAAACAAAGCATCACATCACCGTAGGGACGGTCATGGGGGAACATTTATTGGACCAGAATAGCGGGAGAGGGAAGTCTCGGAAGTCGAGGAAAAACTGAGAAAATCTGGTGGATCACCTTTGGAGGAGCCAACTCCCTACTAGGGGGGGGGGGGGGGGGGGGTGTGCACAAAGACCAAGCTACAAAGAGTCCAGTCATTGAAAAAATCAAGGAAAAAGTTAAAAAAAATCAAGGGGAGTTTGATTAAAAGAAGGTCCAATCCTCGCGATCAGTGGGGGACTACATCTCCTCTCAGAAAGCAGGGTCGAATCTGGAAAAAATAATCACGAATTTTCATTATACCTGCGCCGCCGTTTTGGGTCAAAAAAATCCGAACAAGCTCAACTAACGAGGAGGAATGGGATGCGGCTAGAGACAAGACTCTCAAAGCAGACAAGAGTCTCTTGGGGATGGGGAGGAAATATGCCTGTCGAAAAAAAAAACGGGCCCACTTTGGCCATAAAGCTCTGATGAGGGTCGGTTCCTAGACAACACAACCGCAGGGGAAGAAAAACTGGGGGCGCTACAAACTTGCCGGGACAAAAAAAGTGGGCGGGCTCAAACGAACTTTAGAATTAGGTCAGCAAAAATTTGGGAAAGGGGTAAAGGCCGCTAAAACACAAAACATTTGAGGGGGGGACGCGGTGACGGAAGGGACGCGGTGGGGGATTGTTTTCAGGGGTAAACTAGGGGAACGCGGTGGACGACAGGCGAGGGAACCGAAAAACGTTTCCTGGGAGTATTGAGGAGAAGAGAGCAGCCGAAAGCAGGATCGTCTGTGGAATAAAAACGAGGGGGGAACGAAGTTAAAGGAAAGGCAAACAAAATCGCCTGGCGAGTCATCTTGCTTGCGTGGGAAAAAAGGCTGCTCCTTTACCTTTGGGGGAAAAAAAAAAAGGGTCAAGATAGGTGTGGAACCGGGGCAAAGGCGCGCTCATGCGTGATGTGAGAGGCGCAAGTTGCGCGTAGTGGGGGGGAGGAGAACGCGAAAAAAAAAACGAGAGCGTTGAGCAGCTTGAGCAATTGATTGGGCAGATTTATGGGGAAATTGGCAAAAAGAAATCGAAAAGAAAAAGGGGCGAGATCGCGCTGTGAAAGGGAGCGTCACGATAAAAAAGGAGTATCGGCTGAAAAATAGGGGAACCTGGGACGTAGTTCGCTCAGGTTGGGTCCGGGAAAAAACGCAAAAAGCGGTGGGGGGGGTCTGGGGAAGGAAATTAAGAGACAAAACTTACAAAAATCCGGGCATTAGGGAGTAATCTCACCCAACTGTAATCGATAACATTTTGCAGAAACTGCAGATGGCGGGTGGGATATTAGACTAAACCAAAGAGTTTGCGAGAAAATGAAAAAGACGACAACTCCATCCATGGCGGAAGCGGGATTTCAACCCGAGGGTCGTAGGCGATACAAGGAGGTTGGGGATTCGAGGGAACGGCACGGACACGGAAGGAAAAAATAGGTGGGAGAGATTTTCGGGCGGACCAATCCACAAAACAAATCCGAAATCTTTCGTTCAAGAGCACTAAGGGGGGGGGGAACGTCGCCTTTCGCACTAAAAGCATAAAGCTGAAAGAAAAAGAGAGGCTCTAAAGCACTGCGAAAAGTGGAAAAAATCCAGGAAAGTGAAAATCGGGAAAAGGTGAAGAGAAGATAGTGTAGACCAGAGAAAAAGGAAATAGGGTAAAGCTCTTTTGGAAAGCTCACTCTTATCTTTTCCCCCAAGCGACCGTGTCGTGATAGAGGAAAAGAAGGCGTAAACGGAACGATAGACAAGGCCTTCCAAAGGAGACGGGAAAAAGGTTTTTCCCTCTAAAAAGCAAGCAATCTCGCAAGAAGGAAACGGCAAAAACCGCGCCTCCAGAAGAGATAAGCAAACTGGGAGTTGGGGCGGCTCGCGAGGGGTAGGGAAGGGAAAGTTTGGGAGCTCCAAGGGGGAGGTTTGAGACAGCAATTGGGGGAAATTAATCCAATAGCGCAGGTACTCGTGGGGAACCGGAAAGGGGTTTGGGACATCGGACACTAGAAAAAAAAGTCAGAGGCGGCAATGCTAACTCTCTAATAAATAAGAACCATGTCCGAGAGAAGCTGGCGTCCGGCGGGTGACGCGAGAGGGAGGGGGAATCTTACAGCATCGGCCAGGAAACAAGGAAAAATTTCGGACGCAGATCCAAATTCACCCCAGACAGGGTAGCGAGTTGGGGACACTGCGTGACCACGAGAAACCACGGATCGCGAGAATTCAGAAAAGCGGCGAAAGGAAAAGAAACGGGCCGCCGGGGGTGACGTTTCTGCGGAGGACAACAAAAGTATGAAAGGAACTTGTGGGGAGCGGAGGGGTCAATAACCAAACACGACCAACCTGGGACGGGGGAGAATATTTAACAGGCTCGAGGGGGCAGCGGATACAAGTGCGAAGAAGAGAGGACGTGGGAAAAAGGGAAAAAAATCAATAAGGTAAAAAGACGTTTAGTTTGGGGTCGGGCACTTCAAAGGGGCGGAGTGATGAGAAGGCCCGAACACCGTATCTCAAGCTTCACAAAAAAAAAACTTAGACAGAAAAAAAAGGAGGAGAAAAAATCGATTCAGGGAAAAAAGGGGGAGTAAATTGTTCCGTCTCAGCTCATCCCGAGGAGGAAGTCTCGACTCTAACATCGCGATCTTACCAAGGAAAGGGGTGCCAGGTCAGAGTGAAGAATTCAGGTGTCCGGCAAAGTGTTGCCACGTTTAGAAGGGCGGCGTTCCATGTATTGGTCAAAAAAGATGAAAGAGGGGGCGACGATGGAAGGAGACCACGTCGGGAGGGCGTTGTTAGGGAAAAGGAAATTGAGGGGAGGAAGCGTGGGAAGCAATCGTGAAGGATCATTCTCAGCAAACTGAAAAAAAAGAGTAGAAGGCCAAAAAGCGAGTGAAACCAAGAAACGTTCTGCTTCGGAAGTCCAAATTGGGCCCGCTATGGAAAAGCGAAAAAACTCCAGAAGTCGGTTACCGGGGGCAAAAGGCGGCGGTTACCAAAACAACCACGGAGGCGGGGGGAATTCGCAAAGTTCTGGAATGGAAGTCGCCTGTATGCCATAAAACCGGGGGGAAGTGGGGGGGGGGGGGGCTACTGCGTCGGAGGTGGAAAGAATGTGGATGGGCGATAAAGGAGCAGGATCGCCTATGTACTGTCCGCCGTTGTATCAGGGAGGGGCAATCGGATACCCGGGGCGACGCCCTATGTTACTACTAACGGAGAGGGTAGAAAGACGCATCGGCGTGCTCTAAAGTTTCACACAGGGGGGCATCGTAGGGAGTTGAGTGTCTGGAAAAGTGAAGGGGTAGAAAAAAGGGAAACATCCCAAAAGAAACGCCTGACCAACCTTTCAAAAAAGGATCCCACGCAAAAATAAAAAAAACTAAAGCAAAACGGGGGTAACGACTGGTTAAAACATCATTCTGGCCAAAGAAAGAAACACAAAAATAAGTAGACATTTTCTCTCTTAAAAAGGAGACCTCCGACGGAACGAAAGGTTTGGTCTCGCTGATTTGTGGGCCGACAAGGCAAGGGGAAAAAAGGAATCCATGGCGCAAAAACAGGGAAAGTCTCTTTGGGGCCGAAAGGAAACTGTGGCAAGAAGGAAAATTGAAATAGGGTCGGCAATCTCGCCGGGGGAAAGTGGGAATTTTACACGGGAAGCGGAACCGAAAGGAGCCACGTATCCGTTAGCCGCAGGGGTTTGGCATCAGAAGAAGATGAGTTGGGTTAGCAAGGTTTGGGGACCGAAGACTCGTTTTTGTCTAAAAAGGAATGGGGATGGTTCTACTTACTCCCGTCTTGCCGCCGCAGGGAACTATCGCTGCCGCACCAACCCGGCTCGCTGGGGGGGAGGTTGGACCCGTCTTCGCTTGCGGGGGAAAGAACCCTAGGTTAAAAGGGGTCGGAAAAGGTCGAGAGCGATCAGATCCAAAGCGATTGAGGAAGGCGCCGCTAGCGAGAGGCAATTTCATCGTCTATCACACTGGATAAAAGAAAGGTAAATTTAAGGACGCAACAAAATGCTCGACCGTCTCAATTCAGAAAAGCTCTCGATGAAAGGAGGAAAAAAAGACTGGGGACGCCAGATCTCTTGAGAATGGGGGCCGGGCGCGGATTGTGGGGGGGGGCCGCAGCTGGATTGCCATCAAGGCGCAACGTCCTTCTCAATCGAGTCAAAATCTCCTGATCGAGGCGCGAAAAATCCAAGTTCATTCGGTATTACGCCAGCCGCCGATTTGAAGGAAAAAAAGAGAAGGGGAGGGCGCGGGGAGTCCAAAAAGTGAGAGCAGCCCCGTAAGGTGAATCTGACTTTAGGCGGCTCCTCTTCAAGAGCGCGAAAGAACAACAGAAGGAAAAACAATAATGCTGAGGGGGCTGAGCAAACAAGTGTCGCGACTTGCTATAATTGGCGCTAGAGCGTGTTGGGGAGAAGGGGCCAGGTTGAAAGCTAAAGCGAGGGGAAGACCAAGGAAACTCATTCAAGCAAAAAGGGGAGGTCATTCTTCCTTCAAAAGCGCTTTTTGGGACAGGCGACGATCTCGACCCTGGTAATTGGAAAAAAATTCCTTCGAAAAACCTCTCAAACTGGAGAATTGGGGACGCTCCATACTATAATTAAGAGGCAGGCGACATGACCCGAAGAAACTGGAATAGGATTCCTATAAGGCGAGGCCTAGCTGGACGTGAAAAGCAGTAATTTTTATCCTATGGCTCGATGGAGTAATCAAGAAAAAAAAGGCGGAGAACGTTTAGGAGAAGCTTGGGGAGGGTGGTCGAGGTTGGGGCCATTCTAAACACAATTAAAAAAAAGGGGGACAGGATAAAGCAAATGGAAGAAGGAACTCTTTGCCCCGCCGGAAACGGGGACAATGGTTGCTGGCAAATCACCAAAAAAGACGGACTAAACCTCGCAAGCGCGATGGACGTGGTGAAAGGGGGAAGGATTGTGTAGGCGGAAGAAGATTCCGGGGAAGTTAAAAGGAATGTTCGAGCCGACTGGCCTGCAGTCATATCTGCCATGCGGGCCTCGTTTGGGGCTAATCAAAAAAAAAAGGCAGTGCAATGGAAAACTACAAGGGCGTGAAGTAAAGAGAAACTTTGAAGAAGCTTTGGAAACACGAATGAAAAAGGGTCAGGCGCGGTTATTCAAAAGCCCTGTGGGGCGCACAGAACAGGGGGAGGAAGAGCTTGAGATCGAACAACGGGGGGGTTCAGAATTCGAACGAAATTGGTGTTTTTTCCCTCAGTCGGGAAAAATACTGCGAAAAAAAAGACTGGGGTTGAATTTAAATCGGTGTGGAAACATGAGCAAGGCTACGCACTGGGTCAAGAACTTCCGCGTCAAGGGGGACAAAGATTTGCTACATCGGGGCAAGGACATCGGGAAACGGGCGCCACTTTGAGCCCGAACTAGATTTAATGCGGAGGAAAAAAAAGAAGTCCCACGAATGAACGCGCCGGAATAAGGAAAATGTGAAAAGAGCCTTAAAGTATCAGTTTGAAAGCACGCGAATGGGGAACAAGGGGACGGAGCTAATCAGGGGGGGTTTATTCGAGAATCTTCCTAGAGAGGGAGCTAACAGGGCAATTTGACGGGAAAAAGGGTTCAGACTCAAGAAAAGTGTGTGGTCTCCTATTCGGTTTGAAGAGTCTTTTGAAACGGTTTATCGCGTCCGGAAAGGGCCCACATTCAAAAAAAAGCGCGTAAAAAAAGAACCAAAATCAATCCGCAAGCAAAGAGACTCGGGCCCCGGCGATTTATTTCTACGAAGAAGCAGATCGGCCCGGATTGATCGCGCTTCCAAACAAGAGAGAAATTATGGATCATGAAAAAGAGAACTCCCAATATGGTCTTGGCCGACGAAAAGATCAACATCATCCGTGAATTGGGAAAACCTCCGAAAATCACAAGGGCGCCTGAGGGGGTTTGACATGGGACTCAAAAACGGTCGGGGAATAGACTGCTATTTTTGGGTAAAGAGGAGAAAAGAGCCTCGGCCAGCAGGAAACGCATCAAAAAAAAAGGGGGGGGGGGTTTGTATGGGACACAAACTAACAACACGCCAACTGAAAGAAGGGGACCTTCGCAGCGTGGGGGGGGTTGATTCAAGATCGGGGGAAGAAAGGGGGCAAGCTTCTAAAAACCGTCTTGAAAGAAAAAGAATTCCTTCGACAATAAAGGAAGAAGAGAAAAGCGATATACGGTTGTTCAATAAAAGTCTTATGGAACGGTGCGTGGCATCAAAAAAAAATTCAAAACAGAGCGAAAATCTACTAAAGAATCGAGCGGGTTGAAAGAGCAAACGACCCCGGGGACAAAAAAGAAAACGGCAGTGTCTAAAAAAAAGCGTTGTTATGGGACCCCCGGATTTGCGTCATAAATTGGAGGGTCTCCAAAATGGGGGCCGACAAAGTTTAAAAGCTCCACTAGAGAGACGAAAGGGCACAGTTTGCTTGGAAGGTCCGATGAATTAGTCAGGGGGGGGGAAAGTTTTTCATTAACTAAAGGATGGGAAAATGCTTTACGAGGGACCTCACGAGTAAGGGAAATGGAATTGGTCCAGCGAGCCAAAAGGAGATCGAACGCCGTCACTCGGAGAAAAGAGCCCGCAAAAAGGGGGAGCCGGAAAAAACAAGACCCACCCGAGATTGAGGCTTCATTGGGAGGAGAAAAAAGGAACGTGGATCTGCTCCTTTCCAAGAAACGATGGTGAAAAACGATTGGGGAAAGGCAAGGCCGACTGTTTAAGCGAGGGTCAAGAACGATCTTTTGTCTCGAGAGGGTTTGGAGGATAAACGAAAAAGAACGTACAAAACAAAGGGGGGGGAACGGCACTTGAAAAGAAAGGAAGGGAAGGTTGGGCAGATTTAATTATGGAATGTTTATGGGGGGAAAGGATCGAAAAGCTCGTAGTGTTTCGAAAATGGAGGAAAGGGGGGGTGGGCGTCGGCAAGGAAGTAACGAATGAACATTTTTTGTACAGAGAAAACTCCACAACAATCGGTGGGAAAAAAAATCAGCGCTTGAAGTTGTCGATGGACGCAGCCGTTGAAACTCTGTTTGTCTGGCCAGTGAGGGGGGGGTAAGAGGCAATTGCGGGTTCGGGCAAAGTTTCGATAGAAGAAACAACAACAATTAGGAGAATCGGAATTTCCTCCTTCGTGAGGGGGGACGCCTTCCATATTTCGCACCCAGAAAAAAAGGGAGGGGGGGCTGAGGTCTAAAAGACGAAATCGGAAGAAAACCATGGAGAGGTTCGCATACTAGGGTCAGAAGAAAGAGCGTGGGCCCAGGTCTCTGGCGGGGAAGGTGCAACGGGACGGCAGAAAGGGAAAGGAAGCCGGAATATCGTCGACCTATGGAAAAACGGGTCGATTTGGCCAAAAAAAAAAGCCATAAATAACTGAGAAAATCTTTTCGGAGCAAGGGCGAAAGGGAGTAGGTCGTCTGAATCGAAGGGAAAGGAAAAGGAGCAATGATCACTCACGCGAGAACCGGCCGCGAACGTTCCACTCAAATTAGCCAATAAGTAAAGCGTGGAAGGGAAGAGTACAGATAAATGGAAAAAAAAAAAAACAAGACTGACGGCTAATCAAAAAAGGCGTCTTTTGGGTCTGGGAAAGAACGGCAGCAACGATTGGAACCCCCAGAAGAAGGGAAAGTCACATACGACGAGGAAAAGGAACGTCCGGTAGGCTACGCTCAGTATAAGAAGGAGAAAAGGAGGAGGTTAATGATAAGATGTCTTAATCGCGTAAAGCCAAGAAGGGAAAGCTCACAATAAAAAAAAATCCCAGAAAAACGATCCAAAAGGTGCATTTGCCGGGACGCGAGTGTGAAGGGGGTAACAAGGTTGAAATCAGGAGGGAGAGCACGGGTTGAAAGAAGCAATCGGGGGGGGTCTCGTTCGCGCTCGCAGTGGTGCAAAAACAAGGAAAAGCGCGGTTGGAAGGGGAAAAAACAAAAGATCGCAGAAGTGAGACTTGTTGCAGGTCACGAAAATAATAATTAGGATGAAAACTTTCCCAAGATGGTCGAGGAAAGGGAAATTAGTTGTTCACGGGAGAGGAAAGCATCGATATAGAAAAAAGTGGCCCAGTTGGGGGGGGGAGCGAGAAGGAGAACCAGATTCTGTCTCAGGTACATGAAAAAGGGGGCGGGTACAGAAGGTAAAAGAGACAGATGCGTGCGCGCGAGGAGACGATTAATAAAAAATTATCGAGAGAGCGCGGGAGTCCCTCAAAAAAACGTAGGGCTGTGGTCGGCAGTTCGGCTCCCCGCATGGGGGAAGGAAGGAGAAACTTTCTAGCGTCACTTTGTAGCCACTAGAAGGGAGAGGTTTCCGGAGGAGGGCTATCATCCTTGAGGCAAGTTCAAAGCGGTGGGGGACCGCGTCGAGTCAGGGAGAAAGAAGCACCCTGATCAGGCTGGGCCAAAAGAAATCCGGCCAGGAAAACACAAAAGCTCCGGAGATGGATCATTTTTTTTTTTCTGAAGGGGATCGAAAAAAGCTGAGTGTGGGGAAGAGCCGCTCGAGAGCTTAAAAAAAATTCAAAGAAAGAGACCGGAGCAGCAATGAGAAAAAAGACCAGAGCATGCAAAAAAAGCCCAAACAATTTGATTCCCTCATCTTACCAAAGCAGAGTCGCGACAAAAGACAGAAGAAGGCTCCCGCGTGTCCGGTATTTTTCAGAAAGAGGGGAAATGAAAAAAAGATGCCGATCTGCTTACCTGGAGAAGGGGGAAAAGGGGCACAGATTCCGCCGAGGGGTTGGAGAACGTGTTCCCTTAGAAATATGTAGAAAGAAAGGGGTCGAGCTTCGAAAAGACACTTTGGTGTACCGACGGAAGGGGGTAAAAGCATCGAGGGTCTGTGATGGAAGGGGTTTTACAGGAGGAACAAATTCAGCCAATTTACAAGAAACAGTAAAGAGGATCCATAGGAGGAGAAAAACGGGCCACACCAATAAGTTCTATCTTACGAAGCCAACCTCGATGGGGCGAAGCAACTCACCGATCTACATGATAAATTCGGCTGTTAATCATCCCGCAAGAAACGGGGGACAGGAAAAGATTCGGGCAAGAGAGGCCAAGTTTCTCCGTGGGAACTAAATTAGAAACCGGGGGGAGGGAGCAGACTAAGGGGGGGTCTATTGTATAAGAAAAAAAAGAAGAAACACCTCTATTTCTATTCTGACGTCCAGAAGGAAGAAAATTAATTTGGGGGGGAATCACTCATTTTTTCAATCTTCTTAGAAGAGCGGAAGGGACAAGCAGCTCTTTAGACGAACAGTTTGGAGCGGGTCAAGGGATCTCGTCTATGCTAAAGGGAAAAAAAAGTTTCCGGGGGAATCTTCGGGCAAAAGGAAGTTATGTTTGCTGGGAGGAAGGTTTTTAACGTAAACGGGGTTTTCAGGTAAAGAGCAACAGAGCTCTTACCACGGCTTCGGATGAGAGGTCAAAAGCCATCGAAAAGAAGAATCGACACACATTCAAAAAACCAAGAGAGGAACAAAACCATATTAATTCATCAGGGATCCGTAATCGACCCACAGGGGGGAAAAATTGGGTGAAATTCACTCATGAAGCTCCGGCAGCAAATCGAAGAGAACGTGGAAAAAAGCACGCAGAGTCTCCTAATTTTTGGGGGAAAAGAACGCACCTCACGTCATTGCGAGGGGACAAACAGGGAAGTAAGTGGGGGGGAGGAAGTTGCAGAAGTGGGAAACTCCTGCGCAATAATCTGGAAGGGGACAAGCTCTGGAATATGGCATCAAGTAAAACTGAGCCAAAAGAAAAGCCCCCACTCAAAAAAAGAAAAAAGGAAAAAACCATTGGTGTAAAAGCCCAATATGAAAGGGGGGGATGCTTTGGTTTGGTGTGAGGAAAAGAAGGAGAGGGGAAGACAGGAAGAAACTGATAACGAATGCCCTGTTCTTCACAGAAAAAAGGTGTACGCTAAAGCCCAGCTCGGGTTGGTCGGGGAAAACGTAGGAGGCGCAAAAAAAAAACGGGGTCTAAGGAAGGGGATGTTCTCCGCTCAGGAGAGAAAAGAAGGAGATTGAGACAAGGAGAGGAGGAGCTGCCATTGAAGAGGGAGGTCAAAAGAGAATCGAAGGGAAGGACGGCAAAATGACCGACCGGTTAAAAAATCTCTCTCAAAAAAAAAAGAGGGGGGAAGGGAGTGTCTGGAAACTATCGAGAGGGGGAAAGGTCAGGAGGGATGTGGGTCCATTGGAGAGGAACGATTAAAAAAGTCGGGAGCTCGCCTGCTCAGAAAGGGGGAAAAGAAAGAAGGAAGATAGGAGGACAAGAGTCAAAAATAAATTACAAAAAGGCCGTCCGCGGGAAAGAGTACAACCACACTTCCTTGGAAAAAGGGGGAGGACAATCAGGTCTTCCATCACGGGAAGGGGGAAGCCATTCCTTCCTTCTAAAAAAGCTGAGAAGACAAAACAAACACCTGAAGATAAAAAGGATCATATTGTCTGGGAAAACAATGACGTTCTACTTGAGAAGGTTTTTCGTAGGAAGAGGAGAGACGGTGTTTGCATTCCAGGCGTCAAAATATTGCCGACCGGAAGAGAGAAGGATAAAGGAAAGGGAGGGGCAAAGGACTGTCAAAGGGAACTGTGGGGAAGGGAGGGGGCGTGCCATCTCCCGGAGAAAAAGGGGTTGGGCTTAAAAAAAAAGTCAGAAGAGAAAGAGAGGAAACTTCTCTTGGGACCGCCGAGGAGGAAGAAATTTTTCAGGGAAAAGAAAAAAAAAAAGGGTCTTGAGTCGCTTCAGGAAGAAGAATCTGGCTTACAAACGAAAACGGGGGGAGATTCTTCTCGTCGATGGAGGAAAGAAGGAGAGGCGGGTCATGGGAATGGGGGATGGGAGCATGGGGGGAAAAGTATTGGAAGAACCAAAGGGGAAAACCAGACATCACCGTCAAAAGGTTTAAAAAAAGAAATTTTCCGAAAAAACTGGAAAGGGTTTTTTGAGAAGAAACGCGCCGACGGTCGGCTAACACCTCTCAAGCGAGATAGGACTTATGGGGAAAGAGTTCTTTTAGAATACAGCCTGTATGAAAGGATTGGGAAACAATATGATTAGGAAAAGGGCAGGGGGGTTGGGTTTCTCGAAAGGACAATGGTCCAGATGCATCGGGAGGGAAAGATCTAGAGCGTGTTTAGAGAATCGCGCCACCAGTAAGTAAGGGAGTTTATAAAAGTCTGGGAGGGGGGGTCAATCATGCAGAACAACTTTGCCAAAGGGCAAATACCATCAGTCCGGGGGGTTCACCAAGCCCTGGAGGCAAAGAACGGTCAGATGAGAGGGCAAAAGCGGATTGGGTCCTGAGGAAGTTGGTGTGTTCCAAATATCAGTCGTGGTCACCTAATCGGGAGAGAGGTACGATTGCTTTCCATGAAAAACGTTGGGAGTCCACAACGTGCTTCAGAGCCACGGTCCACACTTTTCCTGCTTCAGGTTACAAGAGGGGGGAGGGGGAGCCGTGTCTTTGCGCGGAGGAACGTTCGGCTTAAAGGATATCTTGAGAAATAGAGGGGAAGAACCGGACTGCAAATGTCACAGAGATCTTTCTTGAAAAAAAAGGAAGGAAACCGCATCTAGTTTAAGCAACGCCTGAAAAAGGAAGGGGGCCGCTGGAAACTTAGAAGGCTCGCTAGTAATCTCGAAACCAAAAGGGAGGACCTAGAATACAGGGTCTTTTCTTGCGTGGGGGAAAAAAGAAATCAGCTTGTGGGGCCGAGCCGTTTTGTCGGGCATAGTATGGGGGGAGAGGACGGGCAGATAGTCGAAGTTCCGAAAAATGAAACCTGAGAAGAAACCCGAAAAAGCGAAATCATCAACCAGGAGCTTTACAAGGAAAAAGGGGTTCACCATAAGGGTGAAGGAATCGAACTAACGGCCAACCAAAATAGCTACACAGTATAGTAGAGTCAAGGAGCATAAAATGTTTTCGTTAAAAGGAAAAGTTCAATAGCGAAAGAGGGGCAGGCCTTTTCAGTGGGCGTCGAAGATAAGGAACGCTTCCACAGAGCGACGTTTTCTTTTTGAATGGGGACGCAAGACAAACTGCGCCCGAATCTCGGGGAGAATGGGGTTTTTTTATCCCGAAAAGAGGGAAACATCGGGGGTTCTATCTTTGGAGAAGGAGGGATAAAGAAATCTCACTTATAAAGAAGGAGCATAATTGAAGGCATAATCCAAGTGAAGTAAGGACGGCTCTTCGCTGCGGGGAAGGGGGAAGCAAATACTAGTCAACAAGACGGACACCAAGCGATATAGAGGTGGGGATCAGTCCTACGTGCTCCAAGTAAAACTGAGGACCTGATATATCTGTTGTTGGAAAAGAAGCGAAAACCAAAGCCGTTCCATCACCTGAGCTCGACCGAGAAGGGGGGGGAGTAGTTGACAAAACAGTGTTCAAAGACGAAAGGGGGGGGGGGGGAGACTAGGGGTCACTCAGAGGTTTTAAAGGAGAGAGGATACGACGATTGACGGATCTGCAGGGAAGGACGGACGCTGGTGTTTATGGTGAAGGAAAATTCATACGCACTGTTACTAGGAAGAAGAAAACGAATCAAAGACGTGGGGAAACTGGAGTCTGTTACTGGAGCCTAAGGGGAGTCAACAGAGGCGACCTCTCTCGGTAGGGGGGGGGGGTGATCCTCTATTTGGGGAGAAGAGAATCCTGTACCAGGAGGAAGAGCAAAACTCCGTGGGTCGAGTCTCGTGGGGGGGGGAAAAAAAAAACACAAGCGAAAGTTCCAAGGGAAGAAAATGGGACCCAGAAGGTATGATTAACCGAACTCCGGAGGGGAGAAAAAATTTGGTAGCTTCAATCGGGGGAGAAGGACCTTGTAAGGAGCTTTACTCCAACAAAAGGGGAACGAGTTGCGGCGCGGGACGATTTCATTGGAGACCGCATGACTTCTGTGGGGGAGCCGCCAAGGCGCGTAAAACTAGTTAGAGAAGATTCGAAGGGGTGCCGTCAGCGTAAAGTCAAGAAGTTACAGGCGGGGAGGCGACCAAGAAAAAAGCGGTGAAAATCCCGATAAAAAGAGTTGTCGCTGTCGCTCGCCGGTCGCAAAAAAAAAATCTTTTGTAGAGGTCGGGGAAGTCTTCCAAGACACGCGTGGACAAAAGAGGAGGGGGAGGACAAAAAAAAATCGAGAGATACACAACAAGGAAGGAAAGTCGAAGGGCATAACCAGATTGTAAAAGAGGGGAGAACCTCTTGGCACGGCCACCCCTGAGGGGAGGAGAGATAAGCGACACATCTACAAATCATAGGGAGAGGGAAAGGACTTTAAAGAGGGGAAAAGCGAGGCTGAAACGATTCACTTCTGTGGATTGGAGGGGACGCGATGCAAACAAAAACACGAGGGGGAATCGAGAAGTCAACCCATAGGAAAAAAAAACCGCTTAAGGAAAGTGAGTGCAAGCAAAGGAAAGTAAATCTGCTACCAATCTCATCTTTCGGGGAAAAAAAACGAATCACAGACGGGTTACCCAGCAGGTGAGATCCAAGAGTCTAACAGAGAAATCTATAACAAATAAAAGAGGGGAGCGCAAAGTCAAGTTGGTCCAATCACATAAGGTCTATATAGGGGGGGGGGGAACTGTATTAAGTGTAGTGCAAGTGGGCGAAAGTCATCAAGAGGAAAGAAGAGAAGGCCTTTTGGGAGTGTGGGGATCCTGTCTCCACTACTTTCCGAAAAAAAGAAGGGGGGGTTTCACAAAAAACACAATCGATCTAAGGAGGGGGGACTTTCCTTCGGACGGCAGAGAAGCCTTAAAAGAATCAGCGGGAGGGAACAATCGCAGGTGAGCCAAAAATCTTCTCAAGGGTAGTGCCTAAGAAATAGAGCGCTCCAACTACCGAGAAAACTGTGGGTAAAGGGAGTCCGAAGAGGGATAAAAGGGTCCAGGGTGGCTGCCTAATGCGAAGAAAAGGCGTTGACACTTTTTGGAGAGAATAGGTCTCGTTCACGACCTCACAAGTGTTTTCTGCTTAAAAAAGGTGGGAGTCTCAAAGGAAAAAGGAAATTCCTAGGAGGGAAGAGGGGGAGGAAAAATCAACCAAAGAAGAAAGGGGAACTGAAATGGGCCCATTAGGAGCATTGGCTTCCCGGCTTGGAGTGTTGACGGAGAAAAGTCCGCATCGTCCAGGAAAAGGGGAAAAGTTCGGAAAAACAGTAAAAGGCCAAAACCCAAAAAAAGGGATTCCTGAAACATTAAAAAGGAAACGAGTAAAGATAGACCCGCTAGCTTCGGAGGAGGCAGGAAAACCCAAAAGGAGACCTCATTTAGGGAAGCGTGGGACCCAGTAAAAAAAGACGACGGTGGGGAAAAAGTGAAGCGGTCATCAAACGCCCTCCAATTAACGGGGAATTCCGGTTCTAGCCTGAGGATTGGGGAACACTGCACGACCATCGTTAGAAGTGGGACGATCAGGCTAGGGGTAGCGATTTTCAAAGGGAGGAAGTGTCGGCACCTGCTCAGGAGAGGGCTGTGAAATAAATTAAATCGCCGGGGGGGGATTGGGGGGGGGGGGGGGGAAATTGGTTGTTGAAAGAGATGAGGGGATTTGTTTCTTCAGCGCGCAAAGGGGAGGGAGTCCTCCAAGGAACGAGAGAAACGTGCTGATTCCGTATCTCCATGAGCATAAAGGATGAAAACAGAGAAAGGGAAACCATGCCATCCCAAGAGTTGGACGCTTCATCCCTCGAGCTCTCCAGGGGAGGAGAAAGAAACAGCGTCCCTCATTACGGGGCATCTATGGAGAATGGCAAGTTTATCTGATTCGCTGACTTTCACGAAGAGTGGACGGGGATGTAAGAAGGGAAAGTTGCGTTGGTAAGCATTTGTTTTTGGACCGCTATGAAGGGAGGAGAAGGAAAACTGTGCGATACAATGCGAGAAGGGGTCAGCAAAGACTTTTAAATTCCTCAGGAAGAGGTGACGTTTCTAAAAAAAAGGGAGGGGGGGAAATAGGCCAAAAGATAGAAAAAAGTCAACGTTCCAGAGCAAAACAAGAGATAAAAAAAATCTACTTTGACACAGGGAGAAAAGTGAGCGAAGGGGACAAGTACCTCACTCCCCAAGAGAAGGAATTGTCATCGAGCTCCGATCGGCCGTAAGGCGGCTTTATCACCTCGAAGAAGGAGAAAAGGACTGTCCGAGTGTCAAAAGAGGAGTAAGTGGAAAAAATACGATAATTCTAAAACATTGAAGAGTAAGGTAATTTTGGCAATGGGAAGAGAAAAAAAAAGAGCAAGATGAATACAGAAGACTGGCATTGCCATTGAGGAGGAAAATAGAACCCCCTGGGGGGAGAAGAGAGGGAAGATATCGGAAATAATGGTGAGAGCAAGGACCCCTCTTGTATAACGGGGGAGCTTGAGCTGTTATCACGGAAGCTTCGATGTGAGGCGCAAACAGATTGTCCGGGTTTGAATCGGAGGCAAGAAGGAAAGTTGAAGGGGGGGGTCTGGCATGGGGTGGTTTGGAAAAATGGGGAAAATGGTTGAAAAGGGGAAAAGGAAGACCTCCAATGGCTACTATGACGACGAGAGTTCCCGGTCATTTCCAAAAGAAGAAGAGGTCATGAAAACGCAGACGGTGGTAATCACGTTATCATTCTTCAAAAAAAAAAGAGAAAAAAGTGGGATTCTGGGTCAAAGTTTAGAATGAGAGGAAGAGCGACCTAATCCGACGGAGTAAACGTGGGTCGCAGTTATCGGAAGGGGGGTGTCACAACGCAACCGGGAGCAGCAGAAGAAAAAAAGAAGGGGGGGTGGGGCCGTCTTCAGAATTGAAAGGGGTTCGCCATCTCTTCCGTTGGAAAGGGAAAGGTGAAGCGGGGAGGAGAGGAACTCACGAGGTAAAACTCCCATGAGAGAACGCGAACGTTGGGGGGAAATGAGACCAAGGCTCATTTGAGCGTAGTTGGTCCTCTCGGGGGGGGAATATGGTATCAAGGAAGGGAAGATTAGAAATTAAAGATCTTCCTGGAAGGGAAGAGCAAGAACCACTCTCGGGGGAGACTCTGGAACAGAAAGGAGTAGAAAAAAGCTATTTGAAAATCGCGCAGTGGGGGGTCTCAAAGAGAAGAATCGCTCATACTTCCTCGAGGAGAATGTAGGGAGGGGGGAAGGACATGGTCAGCGGTTAAAGGGGGGAAATGAAAAGGAAAATTTCACGCACGAGAAACGAGATCGAGGTGTCATAAAAATCTCGTGCAGAAGACGAAAAAGGTAGAGTAAGGGATAATAGTCAGGGGGTGTGGGGGGGGGGGGGGGAGGGGAAAAGGGAAGAGGTAGAAAATTTTGTCAAGTCGACGGAAGGGGGATTGACGCCTTGTGACGAGACCGCAGAAAAAGGGGGAGGATCAAAACTGGGGAGAGAAGAGAAAAAGTCGATCCTTAGTAGAAGGTAGACAGCCCGATTTTCAAAATAATGAAGGGGAAAGGTAACCATAGAAATAAAGGGGGTTCATCTACCATCTGAAAAGTCGGCAGGTATTTCACCAAAGGAAGGAAAAAGCCCCGTGCGTTTAGAATAAAGTTCACGTCTCCTCTTCCAAAACTCGGAAGGATCAAAACAAACGTCCGCGAAAAGAAAGAGGATATATTTGGAAAGGAAAACAATGGGAGCGACGTGCTTATAAGTGGGCGGATAGGAAAAAAAGGGGTAAGGGCGTTTGCATTCCAAGAAGGAAAAAACGGCAAGATTTGCCGAACAGGAACGCCTTCGGATGAAAGGAGAATTGAAAAGAAGAGGGAAGAGAAAAGAGAACGTCCGAAAAAGAGAAGATCGACCTGAATTCATTGTCGGAGCTGCGGAGCTTCTCGTATAGCCTGCGGAGATAAAAGTCTGTCATGGGAAGAAGAAAATTGTCTCTGGAAAAAGATGAATTCCCGGGCTACACGAGGCCAAAGAGGGAGTTTTTTATCCGTGGCTCGTAGAATGGAAGTGACTAAACATCTCCTTCGTAGAGAAGAGTTGGTAAGAGGAGGCGGGAGATGTTTCAAGGAAGACCGGTGACCACTGGAAAAAAGAAAGGGGGGGCCTAAAAAATTAACTGCGGTCCAAAAAAAAGTTCCCCCCGTTTAAATGTTTGATGGAGAAACCACTAGAAAAAGGACGCTAAACCGCGCAACGCTAAGAGAGGAGTAAGTACCAGCGAGCTGAAGAAGAGGGGAGCGTAAGGAAGAGTGCATAGTACGAAGAGGTGGACTCATGTTGCCGAACCTGGAGGAAATTCGGGGGTCCAAAGGGGGGGAGGAAAGGTTTAGAGGAAATCAGAGACCATTCACGGCGGCCGAGGAAAGAGGTCTATGCTGACGTACCGAGCTTTGCACGATCGGAAAAAAAGAAGGTGTTCTAGGGGGAAAACCTCCGGGGAAGACATTTCTATTGGAGCGGGGAAAGGAGGGGGACCAAGGGGATGAAATTAAGTTCCTAAGATCAAAAGGGTGTGGTTTCCACCTCAGAGTTTCTTAAGCCTAAAAAAAACGACGGGAGGATGAATCGATGACATTTGGAAAGAAGGGATAGACCCAAGCGGAGAAGCTTTCAAAAAAAGTTCTCGGCTGAATTACAAGGTTGGGAGGAAAACTCTGTGAAGGAATCGGGGGGAAGCCAAAAATTTCGTAAAAAAAGTGAGTCTGTAAACCTATCTCAAAAGAAGGGAAAAGGCGAAAAATCTTGCAAATGTTAAGAAGCCTAAGTGGGGTCAGCACTAGCCGAAAACATGACCGGGAGGAGAAGGAAGAAGGATTTAGAAGTCGAAAAGAAGGGGAAGCTAAAGAAATAAAAGGGGTCTGGGCTGGTCTGGTCCCGGCTAAGAGGGGGGAAGAAAAATCAAAAATTTGGGGCGGCAGTCGAATTGGGGGGGGGGAAACGGGTCGAGTCTCTGCGCCGGCCGCAAAATTCCTCCTCAAAGAAGAAAATAACAACAATCAATCAAATTCGGAGAACGGCTTTTATTTCCAAAATAACCTCGAAAGCAAGCTCTCGGGCAAGACTCTCGGACTTAAAAAATCTACAACCATGAGGGGTCGTATCGGGAAAAGAACTAAGTTGTCGTGCAAGTGACAATGCCACCGCTCGGAACAAGGAAAGTTCAGCAGGAATTTTGGCTCCTGAAAAGAAAAAAAGCTTCACCGCGTCAGAAGGGACTTTTTTGGCAAAGTCTCTGGCAATAGAGGAAGGTTGCTAGAGAAATGACGGCTTCTCACTCATCGTTGATTTCCAAATCTTCCCCGAAAAAGGGAGGGCCGCGACCAGGGTATTTTATAAGGCCTAACATTTTCCAAACGAAGGATCTTATCATGGGGGAAAGAAGAACTGCTAAATCTAATGGCAACAAAGCGAAAGAGCCGGACGAAAAAAGCTATATCTGGGGGGTGGAGGGATCAATTTGTTAAAAATCTTTAAGGCCACCGGGGAAGAATGAGAAAGGAAAAAAAAAGACTTTATCTCTGTTTCCTAGAGCAAAAAAAAACGTTCCCGAACACTAGTCTGACCGAGACGGCGGAGGGAAAATTTGGGGATTGAAAAAGATATTGCATACAAGGGGGGGGACAGAAGTTAGGCTCCACTCGCGAGCACCGCCGAAATAAAGGGAGGAAAGGGCTTCTGCGGAGAGGGTAGTTCAAGAAAGTCACCACTACTCTATTTGGAAAACGACGCGAAACCGAAAGAAGAAGGGGAGCTAGCTTTGTAACCTGATCAGGAGAATAAGATCGACGTCCACGAACGGGAAAAGAATCTTACTGTGGTCGGAAAAGGGTCCGAGTGGAAAATCGGGAGGAGTGGCTCAAGAGAAAAACAAACGAGATGATTCGAGTCATCATTGCAGAGAAGGTTCACAAGTTATGCCCTTTCCGAGGAGGGGGTGAATTCGGGGTATGGGGGTTAACCGGCGAAATTATCCTTTGGGAGTAGGGGGAGATTTTCAGTAAGGTGGGACTTTGGGAAAGGGGTATAATTCAGAAGGAGGACACACAAACTAGGTTTCGGCAGCACGAAAAGAAGGAAAAGGGGTCATCGTAAGATGGGATGGGGGGAGTTTACTAATCTAAGAAGCTAGAGGAGAAAGTTTGGTTAAATCTGATTTTAATTTCTAGGGAAGAATAAACTAAGTTGAACAGGAAGGGGCTTCTAAGCTCATAACGCCACAAAAGAGAGGGTTGGGATACGCTAATGAATGGAAATCATTGATGGTGGGGGTTAGAACTTCCTTATCCGATGTGGAGGGTTGTTCGTGGAAGCTTGGAGTCACAAAAGGAAAGAATAAAGGTCTTCAAAAAGTAGCGGGTAGAAGAAAGAAAAAAGTGTGAAAAGAAGAGCTATTTCCCTCCTTCGTGGAAAAGAGTTGGGGGGCCTTCCATCTTTATCAAGAACAACCAGAAGGTCGGCATGGGGAAGGGAGACCGCTGGAAAACTCCCTCCTGCAGAATAGGAGTTGGGCAAAAAATTCGGTCCGGCTTATGGGTAAGGTGAACGAAAAGAAAAAGGTTCAGTCTGTGGGTGGAAAGAGGAGCACAGGAAGCGCGAGTCGGGGGAAAAGGGGTTCAGAGGGGGGGAGGTCGTCCAAGTCCACAGAAGATTAAATCTGCCAAGAGAAGAGTTGCATTCCTGCAAGAAAGCTCCAGGTGGATTAAAGGAGGGATGAGGGGAGGAAAAGAGAGAATCGCAAAGAAGAGCAAAACCGATGCGTCGTCTCACGCCGGCGCGTGGAAAAGAAAACCGAAAGAGCCAGAAGGAAACTTGCAAGGAAAAGGAAGATAATTGTTACCAGCAGCAGAAAAAAGGGGGGTGACGCATAAAAACGGAATGGTTCGGTTGGAGACAGGTAAAAAAGAAATATCTCCACGAGGGGAAATGGGAGAAGACACAGAAGAGAAACACCTATGCTTGGGGCCTCAAAGGACAAGCGGCGGGAAGATGGGAAAGGATTTAGGTTACTCCTTTCGTCCGCATAGTTAAAAAGCAACGGAAAGATAAAAAGGAGAAGCCAGGGGTGAATTTTTCGGCGGAGACGACGAGGCAATTTAAAATTTGTCGACCAAATTTGGGGAGAAGATGGGCCCGTCTGTGAGAAAGCACTTTTTGAACTACTCCAGAGAGAGGGTCGCGCTCAAGGGGGCGGAAAAAACAACTTTTGGGAGGGGGAGAGACCCAAAACGAATATCGTATCAAGTGGGGAATGCAAAGGGGCCACGAAGAAATAAGTAAAGAGCTACCTCAAGAGAGAAGATGGAGGAAAGGAGGCGTTGTTGAGCGGGGCAAGAAGGCTCCATAGAAGCGTGGCAAATTGAGAGTCTCGTGGAAGGAAAAAGGTCACTCTCCGGCCAATTATTAATTAAAGGGGGAGGGGGGTAGATGGTGGGGGGATATAAACGCATCGAGAGAGAAAAATGATCGCGGGGGGAAGATGGGGTGAGAAGAGGAAAAAGTAAACCATTCAAACGGAAGAAACGGAGGGGGGACATTCGGAGGCGTGGCACAGGAAAAGACACGGATGAAAAGGGTTTTCAAACGTGGGGGGGGTCAGAAAAAAAAAAAAATCAGGGAGAGGGAACCGGAATAATAAGGACTATAGGTGGCGCGTCGAGAGGGACGGAGAAGATGCTGGACTCGGGGAGAGAAATATCGCCGTGAGACGCCGAAGGAAGAGGATGAGGTTTGGTGTTTTTCTGGCTGCCTGAGTAGGAATGTCTACAGAGAAGAACAGGACCCTCAAAACCAAAAATTCGAAAGGAGCAGAAAAAAAAACAAAATTTTAACACACTCCCGAGCCATTTGAAAGTTGGTCCAGTCGAGAGGAGAGCATATAACATCGGAGGAAAAAACAAGTCAATGCAGGCTATCTGAAAAAAATGCCGCGAGGTAGGAGGGAACTTAACATTTGCAAGAGGGAGAGGAGGCTGGTCCATTTCGTGGGGGGGAAAGGGGGGGTCCCAAAAGAAAGCTGGTTAGTGCGACGAACAGCCGGCGTACAACGTGAAAGAAAAAGGGACAAAACCTTGTTAAATGACAGAAATGTTTTACATTGGCGTAAAATCAGAAGGGGGGGGCAGATCTTCAAGGGTACATTCCATCAAGTAAAGAAAGGAAGTGGTATCCGTATAGCAGTAAAAGAACCAATAAAACTTTCTATCTGACGGGAACTGAAAAATTGACACCCCTGAAGGAAACGGTTCGAAGAGACGGAGAGATACATGTGAGTGCAGAAGGGGGGGGTCGGTTTTCGCGAACCGGGTGACTTCCTATTCTTGGCAAAGCGGTCGCAAGGGGGGACTAAAACTTAATAATTCGAAATATCCGCGGTTAGAAATTCTCCTGTGAATGGGTGGGGAAGAAAGAAAACTTATAGGAGAAACGTATGGCCAGGGACATTAAGGGTGAAGAAAAAAAAAATTAAAACAAGGGGGGAAACATTGGCAGGAGAGGGAAAAGGGCCATCCTACCTAGGACGATCGCTGGGGAAGTTTAGCCTTAGAAAGAGGGGATAAGAAGTGGAGAAAGGAAGAGACATTTCCACGGGGGGGGGAAGGTTCAAGGGGATTAATTTTGGAGGCAGGGAAGGTTGGTTAAAGGGGAAAAAAAAAAAGTGGGAAACACCTAGAAGGGCGCCTGAAAGCTTCTACCGGAGAGGGGGAGCGCTCGTACTAGAAGGATTACAACCATTCCCTTCGAGAGTGTGATCCGTTCTCTTCCGGAGCGAAATACAAAGGGCAGTCTTGTTGCGCCTGAAGAAAACGTTCGAAGGAGGAAATCCGAAGAAAAAAAAAAAGTGGTCAAGAGGAAAAGTAACGCCGACTTGGGGTCCATAAACTGCAAATTAAGAAGAAAATGGGCACCTGTCCGTAAGGGGAGATCTTTTAAAAGGGGAGGAATGAATAATACCGTGAGGGAGCGGGCCCTTGAAATCTGTAATTTGAAGGGAAGGGAGGCCGCCTCTGAGATACGGCCATGAAAAGGCGAACATGAAAAGGGGGGGGGAATCACAAAAGGACAATTAGGTTGGGGGCGGGAATTTGGTGGCGAACGGTAGATACGGGAATATTAGGCCGGAAAAGGATTCACTGAAGGAACAAGGACGGTGCTACAAAAAAAGCAGGGGAACTACTCGCGCAGAAAAAAGCTGTTTTTGAAAAAACCCAGTAGGTAAAAAAATAAGCGAAGGGTGAAATCAAAGGGAAGGGGGGGGAGCGAGAGATCACGCTATTTATAGAGCGCTAAATATCTCGAAAAAAGGAGGGGTAGGGAAGACACCGGAAAAGAAAGAGCGTCCGGAGAATTAAAAAAGTAAAGTCAAGAAGACAGGTCTTCAGAAAAAGAAGTGAGCGGGTCAAAAAAACTAGGTAAAATAGAGAACGACTCCTACTCTTGGATATGAACGAGAGAGGAGGGGATGGAGAGGTGGAATTGTGAGAGAAGGGGAGCAGAGGAAAGGGAAGAATATGGCAGAGAACTTTCCTTTGTACCCTATAACATCCTCGACTATTTGAAAAAATATCTTGGGGAGAAAAGGAAGAAGCCTGTTCCAGAAAAAAAAAAAAAAAAGAGAGGGTGCTCGCGAAGGGAAAAAAACGGAAACGGCCTCGGAATTTGAGTAGAAATCAGGAAAACCTTTCCGGAGCTCCTCTTCCACAGGAGGGAGGTCACCCAAAAAAAAGAAATTCCGGAAAAAGATGAGTTCATAAGGGCTAACAAAAAGAAGTAATATCGTACTTGCTGATAAGTGAGTCCTCTTCAAACGACGGGAGGGAGGATGCAATGGAAAATAAAAGCTGCCTCTATTAAGAGGGAAAAAGGAAAAAATGAAGGCCTTTGCAGAGAGGATAAGGGGACGAAGCATGGGGAAAAGGCGGCTCGCAAAAAAAAAAAATGTGGTTTCTAAAAAAATGAAGAGCATCCGCGCGGAAACGTTGCGCGGGAGGGGGAAAAATCGCTCAATAAGAAAACAGCACGACTGGCATGAGAAAAGGGGGGGGGAGAGAGTCTAAGACATGAAGAGTCTCTTACACTCAAAGCGCTTGAAATGGTGAGGATACATTCATCGTAAGGGGGGGGAGTGACGAGGGACGAAGGAGTAGTTGGAAAGAAGGCGTGGAGGGGGTTGGGGGTTGCAAGGACTAACCCCTTTTAACCAAAGGAAACAGGAGCATAAATCAATAACTGAAACTTGGGACAACGCCGATGCCCCCCAGGGGGGAAGGGGGGGGAGGGAAAAACTTGAAGAAACAGAAGACCACTCCAGAAAAGAGGAAAAAGCAAGGCGGTAGGATTACAAATGTTTCCTCTAAATTTAAAGAGGGGGGGGCGGATAGAACCCCAGAGGAACATCGGGCTTGTTGGGAGAAGTCGTATCCTTGATGACGAAGGAACAAAAGGAGGGTAATTCCGAAGCGTTTTTTCACATAGGGGCGCCACCTTCACGGAAGGCTAAGGCTGAGAAGACGTAGGGCAAAAGGGGGGACAGACTTGCAGCAAAGAAGGGAAACTGTCTTGTTTCACGAAGCCAGTTTTCTTCACGAGAATGAGAAATGGGGAGGCAGAAATAGTCCGGAGGGGAAATGGTAATTTCCTAAGAAGCGAAGGGGAAGTGGGGGTTGGTTCAAAGCTCGACTTTTAGGGAAACCGCTACTCGTTAGGCTCAAGACGGGGGGCTTAATTGAGAAGAAAAATGGCACGATGGGGAACCAGAGGCTACTCCATCAAGGGGAAAAAAGGAATGGTACGACGGAGGACTCCGTCAAGAGAAAAAGAAAAAAAAAAAAAAAAGAAGGGGTTGAGACAAGACAATCTCTGAGAGTTAACCACATAAAAGGGAAAGACGGACGATCGTAGTTAAAGACATCGAACATTCAGTTGTCATTGCAATCGGAAAGAAAATTGACGGAAGGAGGGACGTGGAGGGGGGAATCAGATACGCGGGATTAATCTGAACGGAAAAAGATAAGGGGGCTGGGTTTATTCCCGCATCGATGTGGTGGGCCTCATCGGTTTCTGCTCTATCTAGAATTGGGGGTGGGAGAAAGCGGTCTCGGAGACGGGAAAAAAAAAAGTCGCGAGGAAACAAAAAAAATCCAGAGGCGGCGCGTCTATTGGAGGGAAAATAACTCCTCGACTGCCCCCACCCCACAAATGGTCGAAGACGAAAACGACTGAAAAAGAATTATTATGGGATGGGAAGGATGCAGACTCCCTACGAGGGGGAAGGGAAGTAAGAGCATCTAAAGAAGTGCATATTTTTGCGGGGCTCCCGAGAGCTTAAAGCTTCTAAAAGGTGCTATCCTTGTCAAACATCTTGGATAAGAAAGCTCGTAAATGTGGTGATATCGTGTCACGCCACCAAGGTTTAAGGAAACGAAAGCACTTTAGTTTGGTCTGTCTGTTTGAGATCTCCGGCTTCGACGTCGACTAGAGGACCAACTTGTTGGCCAGAATCCTGCTCAATTCTAATCATAGGGGAGAAATCCAATGAACAGAAAAAGGAAGGTAAACTATTGCTAATATCCTTCCTCGCGTAAAAAACAGAATTACCGAACGCTAATCGATTAATTCCTTCTTGGTTTCGAAGAGCCACCTTTTTAAAGAGAAAGAATGGACTTGGATCTTCGGGGAATGGGATCGTCGACTCCACGGACGGGTAAAAAGAAAAAGAGAAAGAGAGGAGCTGAGACATTATGAGTTCCCAAAAGGAGTGCGTCTCAAACTAACTTAGCGAGGGAAAGGGGGGAACAATTTTGGTGTAAGAAAATGGTACATTCGAAGGAAGCGACAGCCCAAAAGTGCACAGTGTTGGAGTCCTATACTGAGCGCGTTTTGTTTCATGAAGGAAGAAGGAATAGCGAGGGGGGACGCCTTGGAAAAATCCCTCAGTTTGAGCGAGGCTTTTGAGAAAATTGATCGCCGCTGCGACTAGACTCGCTGGTCGGAACGGTCTAGGACTAGGTTGAGCACGGGGAAAAAAAAAAAAAACCGCAACGTTAAAAAGAGGGAAAGATAGTTGCAGGGTCACACTTTATCTGCTCATGTCCGTAACAAAGGGAATGAAAGGGCTGAGGTTAGAACAAGGCGCCTGCGTGAAAAAGTTGAAATTTCGAGGGGGAAGCTGCGAGAAACAAGGGGGAGATTTGAATATCAGAAAAGAGAAAATCGGCCGCGGCGTCAGACTTTAAAAGAGTTGTATTGGAGTACAGATTGTAGGGATGGCCTGAACTAGTCCAACGGGTCAAACGTCTCGCTGTGGAACTTTAGAGAGAGGAAAGCAACAAAAGTTAAACATTGGGGGGCGTTTGTCTAGGCCTTCAAAAGAGAAAAAACCGCTCCGGGAATCCAGAGGAGGGGGCAACGCAGGGGGGATTTAGTCGCGTCGCCATAGAAAGGGGGGGGAAACGCCGTAAAAAAGAATCAGGTTGAAGGGGGAGGACCAAAACGTGGGCGACCGCTAGGGGGAAAAGTTCAGAA
>Ga0179593_1481709_pt1 | contig 32963 bp, 46 predicted proteins | sample CZODoug2_1_08_16_FD_185931 | JGI IMG/M metagenome (GOLD analysis project Ga0179593, IMG submission 185931) | Vadose zone soil fungal communities from Angelo Coast Range Reserve, California, USA - CZODoug2_1_08_16fungal (PacBio error correction) | ecosystem: Environmental > Terrestrial > Soil >...
CCTGTGCCGGGGGAGTGGTCGTGTGAGGAGGGGGGGGGCTCTAGCCCGACCATCTAAAACATCGCCAGTTGCACGTTGCCCCGAGGAGCGGATTCGTGCCGGGTGGCGTCGCGTTACCTGGAGGGGGAGGAAATCAACGCGAACTCTTGTCGTAGAAACCAAAGGACTGGAGAGACTTCGCATTGGGGGGAAAACCAGGCGGGGAAGGCGGGAGCGAACCCCGCCTGCCGGAGGGGGGAGTTTTGTAGGTGTTTTGCTCATAGGGTCTCGTTCACTCTCTGGGGCGAGTGAAAAAAACAATGAGCAGGGGGGGGGCAAGGCCTTGGTAGAGGGTCCCTCAGCCTAGTGCAACAACCCAACCACTCTAAGAGAAAAAAATGGCGAATAGAGGGGTTACCCCAGAAAAGTACCTAGAAAGGTGCGGAGGCAAGTAGGTAGGGGATGCCTCTTTGAAAGGAAGAGTCAGAAAGATGGAATAGTTAAGAAAGGTTGTAACCCCCGCACCCCACCAAGCGAAACAGATCGTCGGTGGGAGGAGGGGCTCAACGTCTCGCACTTTTGGAACAGAAAGGATAGGAACCCTCTAAGTCGGCAAGATATCAACGAAAGAAGGGGCAACCTCACGCCGGGCTATAACAACTCCCCACCAAAAACCGTCCGCTCTAAAAAAAACCAACAAAGAGTAACATCATGCATAGATATGGACGTCAAGTGCTCCCCAAAAGAATATGGGGGAAAAGGGAGCAGAAATCAAGACCTCGTTGTCGGGGAGTGTTTAAAGCAACAAGAACCAAAAAGATACCCAGATCGAAACGAAGAAAAAGTGCTGGAAAAAAGTTAAGGTACCGACAGACACTATCATTTTTTGGTCGACCCGGGAACTTGAGAATGAACACAGAGTGACAAAAACTCATTTAAGACACCAAAAAAGATGAAGGGGGGGTAGTGCAATCGTGTTTCTCAAAGCAAGAGACCGAGGGATTGAAAAGAACAATAGAATGGCGCAAGGGATAATGTCCTGAAAAATACCCGAAGGATTCCCTGAGAAAAAGACTCGGGTGGCTCCAAAGGGGCTACGGAAGGTGTACCAAATAGAATTCTTCTCAAAAAAACCGGAATAAAACACAACTCTATAGCCACTTAACAAACGGTCATGGCCCGTCACGGATGGGGGGGGGGTTGGGGTAAGGGGCCGAGTGAACAAACCTAGTCAATTCTCCGCAGGCGGTTCAAGAGCTCCCCTCACAGAAAAGAGAGGAAGAAAAGGGAAAAAAAATCCTCGTCTAGCAACGTGAAGAAGAGAAAGAAGCAAAAGGGCTCAGTACCAAGACAACCTTGCGACCCGGAACTGGGAAACAAAGAGAACCCGGGGAGGGAAGACTAAAGGCACGAAAAATCGGACCTCCCGCCAAAAGGACCGGAAGCGGTCTCGAACCCTATAGGGGACTTCGCCGCCCAGAAGAGAGAGGGGGGTCAGAGAAAAACGCACCCAACCAAAGAAGTGGGGATCCGGCAAGACGAGCGGGTTAAGGGAGCAAAGAAGGCGATCCATCACTACCGCAGGGCAGTCCTAAACCACCTCGAAAGAACTCTGGGTGCGAAGAAGTCAAGTTCAACCCCATCTAACTCGGAAGGGTCAAAATACTACGTCCTGAGCATTGTCTTAGGACCCTGAAGAGGATAAGACTGCATCCTCACATGACTGCTCGTTCCTGTTGCTCGGAGGGGTTTAAAAGCGAGGCGGGGGGTCCCCAGAGAAGCTCTTTGTTCCACCCGGAAAAAGGGGGTTGACGGGAACAGAAGTTTCCATCAAACACCACAAGAGGTCAAGGGGTCTGCCGGACACTCAAAAAAAACAAAGGGCCGTTCACGTCACTGAACAGAAGGGAGGCAATACACACTCGGCCGAGGGGAAAAAAATGCAGGGGGGGGGGCCGAAAGGATCTTCAAGGTACTAAACTACCATCGGGGGCAGGGTTGGTGGAAAACGGTTTCCTCTATGGGTTGCCTGCGGGGAATGAGAAATATAGAGAAAGAAAAAGGATGAGAAGGTTAATTCAGAACAGGGGTGGAGGGGAACGTGGGCGAGTGCTGGCATCGGGCTGGAGATGAGGAGAGGGCCGTCCTGGTTACTTTCTGCATCGTTCTCAAGAAAAGAGTGGGAGGGGACGTGACGTGACCATAGAACTAGTACCAAAAAAATTCTCAAATCCAACGTAAAACCCCACAAGACAAAAAAGAACAATTCTAGAAGCGTAACGGGTAGTTCACAATCTGTGAAAGTCGTGGAGACTGGACAAAAATCACCGACCGTGAAGAAGAAGGAAATACCCCTTTTGCTCTCCGGAAAAGGGAGGGGGGGGGGCATATAAAAACCAAAAGTGGGAAAGGAAAAAAAGAGGAAATCCTAAGTCAATCCGCTATTAAGACAGGACCTGTGAGGATGGCAAAGCCTCTTCGGAACGATGCACATCAAAATCTAATTACTCGGCTCGGAAGGGAAATAGGGAGGTTCAGAGAAGTTAAAATCAGGGAGACTCGGGGGGAGACGAAGTTGAACTTTCTTCCACGACAAACACACGCTGCATCTCGAAAGGGAAAGGTGCCTGAAAAACGAGGTGGCTAACAGCGTCAGGAGCAGGGAGAGGCTTGACTCATCACAGCGGCAAACGTGAAAATCCGGGGGGGAACATGGGACGATACGGCATAGACGTTCTCAAAGCCGGAGAGGATTGGGACAGAGACTAGTTTCGGTGAAAGAAAGGGTAAGGGTAGATGAAAAAGAAACCTTTCTGTTTAGGTATCTCAAATTAGGACGTACCCCAGGGGGCTCCTCGGTTCCACCGACGGGGGCCACAGAGGCGAGACTCTGAAAAACACTCGCTTTGTCGCAATCGCCTTAGACTCTGGGGGGTCACTAGTTCTCTTCTGACCGATTCGGGACTCCCACCGACAATGGAGATGGACTGGTTCACAAGACCTCTTAGAAAAGGGCAGCGGGCTACTCCCGGTGGGAAGGAAGAGCATGCCGTAGGACGTCTCCGTAACCTCTTCGTCTTGCCGAGCACCACAAGCATCGATTCACGGGGAAAAAAGTCGAGAAGAGGCTCACAGAACCGCAGCCAAAGGAGAGTTTCTACCCTCCAGGTGTAGGTCATGCAACGAAGATCGGGGGGAAATAGCAAGAAAGGGGAGGAAAGGATGAGAAAGGGACAGTCCCTTAAGGGTCAAGGGGCTGCGGATTTGCTGGTACGGGAGATAGTTGAGGGACGAAATTGCTGGGGAAAGGAAAAAGGGCAAGAGGAGGTATAAGGAGTCGGTGGCAAATCATCTAACCCTCGTTCGTGAACCCTAGCACACGAACAAACAGTCAAACACCTACTGTCAAAGTAAAAGGGTTGAGTACAAAAAAGGAGGAAGGAGAATCCTATCAAAAGAGACCTATTTCGTCCCTTGAAGTATGGCCTCCTGAATTTTAACGGGGCACGAAACAATCTTACTGAGGAGAAAAATAGCCCGTCGCAAATCGGGATTGTGGGAAAACCGGTCTATCGGCTTGCCCTTTCGCCCAAACGGGCCCAAAAAAGGGGAGGGGTCGGGTAACACAGGGAATTAAAAAAGAAAGGTGGGGATCACCTGAAAACGGACAAGATGAGGGTTGACGGTCACGTCGGGAGTCGAACCTGCACGTTTTGAAAAAAAAACAAAAAAGGGGTAGGGTAGTATTCAAACAACTTAACAGTGGATGCTTTGGGGGAGGCAAATGAGGGGGGGAAGAAAAGAAAGAAAAGCGTGTGTCTTCGGGACCGTATCTGCGTGAGGAAACGTGGCTGTGTTGTTCGTGGAAGGGGTGGGTGCGAGCGGTTCAGAAATTACGGGGGCCTGCGGCACTAGGAGGTGTTGGGGTGGGGTCTTTGGACACGCGGCCAGCTATCCGAAGGGGGGCATCGGAGGGAAGGAAATGATTCAGGGACGGAAAAAAGGGGAAAACCGGGAAGATACTTTGGGGGGCCAGGAAGAGATTAGGAACGAGCTCGTTGGAGTGTTGTTCTGTGTAACCAACCGGCGCGGTAAATAATAGGGCCCATACAGGAAAAAGTAAGGGTTGGTTCCAAGAGAAGTCATAAGTTGGGCCGGCCTTGCAATCCAGGTCAGGGCTCCGTTCTAATACTGAAAATCTTTAGGTCTCGGGATTGGGGGGGGGAATGGGTTTTTTGCGAAGCACCGCCACCGGGGGGAAAAAAAGGAAAAGGGAAACTCTTTCGCACCGCGAGTGTCACTAAGCTAGCCGAGAAAATCTACCTAAAAAAAAAATTTGAAGATACGTCAATGACAATAGGAAAAAGCTACTACCCATATGGAGGAAAAGGCTCAAGTCGCCTCTGTCCATCATATGGAGAAATCAGGCAAGCAAACACGCAAAAACGTACAACGAGTACGAGGGACAAACGTGAAAAAAATAGCTGAGCGGGAGTCTCTGGGGGAGAGAAAGATAAAAGGACAAACACGACCTGAAACAGAAAAAGAAAAAATAGGCCCGCTGGTAGAGATCAAACAAAAACGGAGGAAGTATGGAGATATATATCAAACCGTTGCCTGTCGGTTCGAGGGGCAGGGGTTCGGAGGGGGAAGGTATTCGGGCCACTCTAAGAGCACGGAGACACTAGTCGAGTTCCGTTGACTAGTCGGAGAAAAAAGGTTCGGGAGGTAGAGCAAGGTGCGCATGGTACGGAGGGTCGTAGCCCAAGAGGAATCAAAAAATGCTTGGAGGGAAATTCTGGGGGGTCTTGACGAGGGGTTAGGGAGGGCCTGGGGAAGCGATCGGCCGGACCAGAGAGTTTTCTGCTTATCGGGGGGGAAACTTATGGTAGTCCGGAGGAGGGGTTCTCGACACAGATTTCTACGCGAAAACATGTACACTGTGGGCGAGAAAAGTTTGGAAACGCCTGGGTTCAAAAAAATGTCACGCACCAGGGGATCCACCTAGGGAAAACCAAAGCGACGGAAAAATCCTATAAGCGCGCGAAGGATAAAAAGATCCTTTTCTTAAAGGTGCTTTCCATACTGAAAGGGGGTTGGGCCAAAGAAGAGCAGGAAAGATACTTTCTTGGTGCTGGGCCCGAGAAACGCAAAAAAAAAAGGGGTGGTACCAAAACCACTCTTCAAAACAAGAAGTGGACTGATACGTGAGGGGGGACTACAACGCTACCCAAAACAAATGGGTCCCATCGGTTACCTACAACTCGGTGAAAAACCGAGGGAACTATCCAATCTCGATGCCCCCACATCATCGCGTGGGACGTCTGCCTCAACAGGAATCTCCGGAGAAAAGCAACAACTCTGCCGCGGGGTGGAATTAACCCAACCCATCCGACCCCCGACAGGGGCTCTGCACGTAACTGACCCATTGCCTTCCTGGGGGGTTCCCGGGTGCAAGAAAACATGAACCCAAGACGGAAGACAAAAACCTGGTCAGGTTCGAACGACTACAGGGGAAAAAAAAACCGTAACAAATAGTCCATCGGTGGTGACAAAGGGTAAAAAAACACCGGGGAATGCAAGAAACGTTGGAGGAACACGATTTGTCAGAAGGCGCTCCGTCGGTACAAGGGATCAAACTAAAAAACTAATCGACAGGCGGTTTGTACAAAAAAGAGGATCTAGGGAGAAAAAAAAAAAAGAACCCTTAAATACAGGGAAGAGGACGGGGAACCTCGGATAGTACCTCAGCCACTTGTCTAACGGTGAAGGGCTGGGAAAAGTCTTCTGATGGAGCATAGGTTCTCGAGGGGTCGGGGGGGGTTCATTTCCGCCCCAAAAAGGAAAAAAGGTGGTGGGGGTAATGTCACAAAAAAGGGGGGGGAGGGTGAGTGAGAAAGGGGGGACGTTAAACAAAAGGGTATAGGGCACTTCGAGGGTTCTTCGAAAAGGGCCGTGCTCTTGAAACAAACGAGGAAATGAATGAAGGGAGAGGAAGAACATAAGAGGGGTAAAGTTCAGTCATCAACGTGAAGCACTGGCTAGACTACAGGGATACAAGGATGACCAACAGGGAATTAAAAATAAGTCCCTCCACGTCTAGCGCCGAACAGGGGAAAGGATCTGACTCGAACAGAGGGACAGACTACAACGTCGCACACAAAATCGGGAATGGGCAGCGCGCTCGTCGGTGAAAAACGGCACACTCACGCTCAAACTCTGTGGTCAATCCGGGCAAGACTCATGCTTTCTTCTCTCTGTAGCTCTGACAAGGGCTAGTGCTCCTAACAAACGGCCGGTCCTAACCGGGACGCAAGAACGGCTCGAGGTATACACAATCCTGGGCGTTGGACGAGGAAGGGGAAAGACGGGCTAAAAAACACGTAGGGCAGGGGAGCAGTCGAAGTCCGGACCAAGCCCTTCTCTATAGCGGTGGACCACCCGAGGGAATTGGATATCTCCAAGACAAAAAGTTGGGCCAAAAATTCCCCCCCCGACCTTTTGTTTAGGATGAAATAAAAAACAAAAGAAGGTGTGTCGTCTGGCATCACAAAATCGCAAAGAGGGAGGGCAAATACACGGCACTTCCATAACACTCCTCCTCGTACGGGGGAGGAAGAGGTAAAAGTCGAATCGGAGTCGGTAGAGGCGTGGCGACAGAGGGGTTTCGTGGATTTCGATTTCGCGCGGGTCTCAGACAGGAACAGGCAAGGGGGGACTAAACCTAACCGAGAAATATCTTGGGGGGAGATAGACAAAACACCCAGGGGGCTGTAAGAAGAAAGAAGGATGGATAAGGGAAAACGTACTCAATTGCATTCTAAACTCTTAGGGGACCGTCGTCTACATACGATCTAGGACTAAAGAAAAGACCCGGAAGATCTGGGAAAGCGCAACGACTACGAAGGAGGAACTCAGGTTGCTAATATAACTTTTGTCCGCGACCCTGAAGAGGATCCAGAGCTGCAAGTCCAAGACTTGAATGAGCCTCTCAAAAGTAGTAGGAGGAAGGGGAGAGGAATATCCTCGTCATCAAACGTTCGAACAGAAAGGGATTGAAAAAGGATGAACAAGGAAAACGAGGAAAGCGATGCCCAAACCCCGCTCGCTGAAAAAGGACGGTGCGTTCTCGTCGAAAATCTTCGAGCTCGGCAACTCCCTCGGGGGAGTAAAAAAATAAATGCCGGGGAGGAAGTCGATGTCTCCGCCGTACCTTGGGTTCGCCCATCGTACTCGGAATAGGGTAGAAAAACTCGGGAGAGGGAGAGGGGACCGAAGGACTGGGGGGGTCGTAGGGATTCTCAGACTGAGCTCTACGTGACATCCTGGTCGAGCGTGATCGGAGGGAAAAGTCGGGGGGCTGTTACGAAAGGAAAGGTCGGGGGGCCGGAAATAAAAGGAGTAGTCTTCTGGTTACTTACCCAGTGAACTAAGGAAAAAAATCAGATGTGGAAGCTCAAAACGAGGCGGGGGGTCCAGAGAAAAAAAACGTATTGTCAGGAGGAAAAAGCTGTCTGGGCGAGTAAGGCGAGGGTCGTTCAGGCCTGTGAACCTGAAAAAATTTAATCAAACTCTCTCTACACGGAAGAATTCAACAAGGAAATCAGACTTTCAAAAGAGGGGAAGGGTCCTTTAAGACCCGACTTCGTAGGTCCTTGGAAGGAGGAGAGGAGGAGTGAGGTGTTCAACTAACTATCTGGAAAGGCCCCCTTCAACTATACGTGCGGAGAAAAAAAAAGGGTGAGTGCCTATTCTGAAATTAAGTAGGGAGGCGGAGGCTAGCCTGCGAGGTCCTGTCAGGGAGGGAGTCCTTGCGAAGGGGAGGGGGGGGGAATAGAAGCACTTTGCTGGGGCGAGGAAGGGGCCAAGTTCAGGTCTCGTCAGCAGAAAAGTTGGCCCGGGCACCGGAACAAAAAGAAAAAGAAAGTCCCACCTCAGCACGACACGACCGAAGGAGGTGGGGACACGGCTTCCGAAGCGACGCCGGACAGGGGAAACAAAGGCGGCGAAAAAGGGGAGGCCGATAAAAGACTCCGGGGGGTCCATAAAGTCAGGGTGCGGCAGAGCACGCCCTCTCAATCTATCTTTGGGGTGAACGCCGGGAGGGAGGTAAGTGCTTTAAAAGAAAAGGGAACCGGAACTGTTGGTCGGCCTAAACCGTGATGAGCAAAACGGTGTTTCGGCGAAAAAAAGTAGGATGTCAGTCGGTCGTCGTCGAAAACCACGGGTGTGTTCGGCCAGCTGGAAGCGGGGGGTTCGGGGGCAAGAGAATCAAAAAAGGAAAAAAAATAAAGGCAGATGGGGGAAACGAAAGATAAAGCAACCCCCCCCCAACCCCCCCCCCCCTACCCCCGCAACCACGCACTTCAAGAATGAAAGGGGTTCGCTTCGATGGCGGGCCCGTCGCAAGGTCGAGATGGAAACCGAGGAGCGGGGGGCAGGTTGCCGCTCGAAGCAGGACCCCTGGGCACCAAGACGAGTGACGTTGTAAACGCCGATCCGGAAAGACAGTACGAAGACGAAAGGGGGTCGAAGGGGGGGGGGGTAAAAAGGGGAGGGAGGGAAACAAGGAAAACAGAGTATTTCCTGGAAGAAAAGGGAACCGGGGGGGCCCGCACGTGACTCCGACTGTCTCAGGGGGGAGATGTAGGAACTGGACGCTGGTGGGGTGAGAGGGGAGCGGGCGGGCAAAAGCCAACGGGAAAAGACGGTCCATTCGCCCGGAAGAGCGGAAGAGCGAAGTCGAGCAGAAAAAACTCGAAACTCAAAAAAAAAGCGTCTGGAGAAGAGGGGGGCAAAGAGACATTTCGTACGAGATAGCTCCTCCTGTCGCGACTTAGAAACTCAAAGAAACACGAAAAAAGGATCAAACGGACACAACCTAAAGGGCAACGGGAAAGAAGAGCAGGGGGAGCTGTTTCCCACATCGATCAGCACCAACCTCGTCAAACGAAAAAACGGAAAAAAGGGGGACGGAAAAAACGACAGAAAACTCAACAAAAAAAACAACCACGTGGAGGGGAGGTAAAATAAGAGAGCAAGCCGGTGGGGAGGGGGAATTCGTGGGGAAAAAGGGGGGCGTTGGGGGGGGATGCGTAGCAGGGGAAAGAAGCGAAGCTATTTCCACGTGTCTCTACGATCGGTTAGGTGGCAAAAAAAACGAAAAAATAAAAAAACACACCAAAAACACAAAAAGAGAAAAAAAAAAAAAAAAAAAAAAAAACAAAAGGAGTTTAGAGTTTATCTTCTAAAACGGAGGAGGCTAAAGGGGTCAACTGGGGAAAGGGGTTTAGCGGTTTTCAGCAGGGAAAAAACTTCTAGGCCAATGGAAAGTAAAAAGGGGTGTTCGCCTGGTTGTCGGAAGGGGCCGAAAAATAACAAAAAAAAAAAAGAATTAGGTCCGTAAAGCCCATACAGAGGAGGCGGAAAATGAGCCCACGAGAGGCGAGGTGGCACCGCCGCACTCCCACGAGGCAAGAAACGCAAAAAAAGAGATCAGCCTCCGTACAAGAAACATTGTTCCGACGAGGCACGGGAGGGAAAAGGTAATATAAGGGGAATGTGGCCCCAGATCATCAGTACTGTCTGGGCCCCCGAGGAAGCCGTACGCAGCGGGGCAAAATGACCAACATCAAAATTCGGTACTAAACTGGAACGCTCAGGGGGGCTTGGGTCAAAACAAAAAGGCGGGGACAGGGTTGCCAGTGGGGGCCAGAAACAACAAGGACTCAAAAAAAAGCCGAGGAAAATCGGGGGCCGGAACCTCCGTCAAAGTAGGCGAAGAGCAAGGGATCGGCTGTGCTAACGAGGGACGGAGCCTAAGTTGAACTGCTAAACTAGACCCTCAAACCTCTGGGACATAATGGAAAGTTGTTCATTTTCCAGCATTGGAAATCTTCTTTTTCAACCAGGTCTGGAACAATTTTTAGGGGGGGAAAAGAAAGACAATACAAAAGCTGAAACAGCTGTCGAGGGCTACAAAAAGTATGGCGTGAAAACAGAAAGGAAAGAAGAGAAGTAAAAAGTGAACCCTTGGTTTAATCCTAAAACACCGTAGGGGGAACACGGAAGAACAACTATCTCTAGATCATCTGGGGGTGAAAAAAAAAATCAAAGCTAGCTAGCTTACGTGGCAACAGAAGGGCGGCAAGCCCTGAAGGACCCTTAAAGAAAGAGGGAGAGGAAAGGGATTAAATTGGGCGCAATCTACGGGCGCCAACTTCTGACTGGAGGTTTGGACCCCATCTCAAACAGTCGAAGGAAAGCCGGGGGAAAAGCATCGAGCGTTCATAGGGTCAGGGGCCGGAAGGTGAGGGTTTTCTTTTTCGCGGGTGGGAGTTCTCTTGCCTTTACAACTATGGCACTTGGAGAGGGGGCTGAGGAAAAAATCGCCAAATACCCCGCTCTACGTCTATTACCAAAGTGTCTCAGGAAAAACACTGAGGGAAAGGCAAAAAGAAATCGTCATTCGCGGAAAAAAGACAAGGGCCGGGGGGAACGGAAGAAACCCCTCACCCTTCTAACCTCGAAACAAAAAAAATGGGGCACTACAGGACTAAAATTCGTGACTCCACCTAATCTCGGACGGACCGAAAGGTCGTAACCCGTAATCAGTAACCTGGCGGACGGGATGCTCTGTAGACACGAGAAACGAGCCAGATCCCCAAGGGGTGGGTGTTTTAAAGGTGAAAAGAAAAAAGAGTTTGTTGTTACCGGTCCTAAAAGGTCTTTGGAATCGCATGGGAAGTAACACTGGACTCGAGCTTCGGGGAAAGTTCAAGCGCCTCTGGACACAAGGGGGGTTGGGCCCTATCCCAACTAGGGACACATTGGTGAGAAGATAGGAAGCTAGAACGGCCGAGGGGTGGTCAAACAGGCCCGGGAGATCGGTCGGGGGCCAATCGAAGAGTAAAAAGAAAAACATAAGCGTTGTGACCAAAAATGCTGAATGCACTTGGGGGGTGTGAAGAAAGAGACAAAACATCCCAAAACAGACCGAATTGCTTACGCACATCAAACGTAGCGTTGGCACAGAACCGAACACTATTTTTGGGGGTTTATCTTAAGGGCCACTAATCAATTTTCACAATGTTCGAAAGTGGAGGGAAGAGATGAATTTCTAGCTATGGTCTTTTAGCAAAAGGAATGTGTTGGACGGATTGTGGGTTACCTGGGGGATACCTACAAAACCTTATTCGAATCGGGAAGTCCACCATTGTATTCACCCAGTCGGAGGCCAGAAGAAGTGTAGCGGAGGCTCTTGTCCAGCTCAGAAACTGGGTTCCGCAAACGCTGGGGGTCAGGAGGGGGGAGGGGGGGGGGCAGAAGAGCTCCTACTACGACAGAAACACCGCCCTCGACACCGCGGTAGGGCGAGTGGACTTGGGAGGGGTTACGGATACATGGAGGGGAGGGGACAATTCCGGCCTCCTCGGTGAGACAGATCTCATGTGACCAAATTAGCTTTTGGCCCCCATAAAAGAATAGCAGAGGGAGTAAATTTCCATGCACATTTGACTCTTTTCTACAGTGTTGGTTTCTTTGCAGACTCGGAAGATTATGGACTAGAGAATAACAACACCAATACTCTTCTTGTGGGACGGCAAAAAAAAAAAGGCAAGGGATAATGTTAGCGAGATGTTCCCCCTCGCGGTGGGAAAAGGGGTTCGTGGTCCACAGGGCAAAAGTGGGTGGGAGCTGCTGGAAAAAAAAGTCAGGGGTGAAAAAGAGATCGGGGGAAGAAGTGGGGGGGGTTGTGGGGGGGGGGTGGGGGGGGGAGGGGGGGGGGGGGCGGATAGGGGGGGGAGGAGGGGGGGGGGGGGGGGGGGGGGTGGGGGGGGGGGGGGGGGCCGGGGGGGTCTCGGGGGCGGGGGGGGGGGGGGGGGGGAGGGGGGGGGGAGGGGGGGGGGGGGGGGGGGGCTCGGTAGGGGGGGGGGAGAGGGGTAGGGCGGGGGGGGGGGTTTGAGGGGGGGGGGGGGGGGGGGGGGGGGGGGGGGGAGGGGTGGGGGGGGGGATGAAGGGGGGGGGGGGGGTGGGGGGGGGGGGGGGCGGGGGGGGGGGGGGGGGGGGGGGGGGGGAGGGGGGGGAGGGGGAGGGGTGGGGAGGGGGGGGGGGGGGGGGCGGGGTGTGATGGGGGTAGAGGTGGAGCGCGGGAGGGGGGGGAGGTGGGGGGGGAGGATGTGAGAGGGGGGGGGGGAGGGGGGGGGGGGTGCGGTAGGGGGGGGTAGGGGTGGGGGCGGGGGGGGGGAGGGGGGGGAGGGGGGGGGATCGGGGGTGGGGGTGGGGGAGGCTGTTGTGGGAGAGGGGTGAAGGTGAGGTGGGGGGGGGGGGTGAGTGGTGCACGGGGACTGGGGCACAGGCTGGGGGGGGTGGGGTGAGCGGGGGGGGGGGGGGGGGGGGGAGAATGGAGGGTGGGGGGGGGGGAGGGGGTGGGGCGGGAGGGGGGGGGGTGGGGTGCGGGGGGGGGGTAGTTGGGGGGGGGGGGGGGGGAGGGGGTGGGGGGGGGGGGGGGGGGTGGGGGCGGGGAGATTGGGTGAGGGGGGGGGGGGGGGGGGGGGGGGGGGGGGAGGGGGGGGGGGGAGGGGGGGGGGGTGGGAGGGGGGGGGGGGGGGGAGGGGGTATGGGGGAGGGTGGGGGGGGGTGGTGGGGGGGGTGGGGTGGGGGGGGGGTTGGGGGGGGGGGGGGGGTGGGGTGGGGTGGGGGGGGGGGGGGGCGGAGTGGGTGGGGGGGGGGGGGGGAAGGTGGGGGGGGGGGGGGGGGGGGGGGGGGGGTGGGGGGGGAGATGGGGGGGGGGGGGGAGAAGGGTGGGGGAGGGGGTGGGGGGATGGAGGTGTGGACGTAGGGGGAGGGGTGATTTAGTCGGAATAGGGGGGGGGAGGATGTAGAAGTTGATAATCGCAGAAAAGGTGAAGGGGAGAGGAGAGATGGTGGGGTGAAGTAAGGTGGGGAAGTCGGGTGGTGTAGGGGTAGAGTACGGGGGTTGGGGGGGAGGGACAGGGGGAATGGGGGAGGGGGGGGAGGCAATGAGGGTTTGAGAGGGAAGTAGGGGGGGAAGAGGGGTGTGGGGATAGTGGGGAAGTGTAAATTTGGAGTGAAAGAGGAATGGGGTAAGGGGGTGGCGGGGGGCGCGTGGGGCAGGAGGGGACTGGGGGGGGGGGAAAAAAAAAGAAAAAAAAAAAAAAAAAAAAACGAGGGTAGTAGGTAATGGAATGGGGTAGAGGCGAGCAGTGATAAGAACGGGGAGAGGCGAAGGGGATAATGAAGATGGGGAAAGGGGTCGAGGTTGAGGGTGGAAAGGAAGTGTAAAGGAGTGGGGGGGGGGAGAGGGAGAGGGGGAGGGAGGTGTTAGAGGGGATAGGGAGGGGGGAGGAGGTGGGGTAAAAGAGATCAGGAAGAAAAGAGAGAAAAAAAGGAGAGAAGGAAAAGAATGGGAGTGGGGTGGTGGGGGGAGGAAAACGAAGGGAGGGAGGGCAAAAGGAGTGAGGGTAGAGGGGGAAGGGAGGTAAGAGGGGGGGGGAAATGTGAATGAAGGAGTAGAAGGAGGAAAAGCGGAGCGGTAAGAGAAATGGAGGGGGGGGGTTGAAAGCAGGTAAACAGGGGGGCGGGGGGGTTGGTGGGGTTGTAGTGTAGGAGGTGGAAGGGGGGGGAGGGAGGGGTAGAGAGTAGTTGTAGTGGTGGAATTGGGAAAAGTGGAAGTGAGAAAAGGGTGAGGGGTAGTGAAGGAAGGTAGACATGAGAGAAGCAGGGGGTAGGACCGGCGTGGGGTGGACACGGGGTGTGAAGGGAATAAGGGGGAAGGTGGAGAAGGGGCGAGAGAGATGGGGGAAGAGGGATGAGAAGGGGAGGAGGGTAGGGGGGAGTGGGGGTGTATTGGGGGGGTGGAAGGGTAGGGAGGGGTTGGGGGACGGCGGAGGGGGTGCGGAGGCGGGGGGGTGGCGGGGACAGCGGTCGATTGGGGGGGGGGGGTGAGGATGGCTAGGTTTGTGTTTGCGGTGGAACGCTACCGGGGGGGGGTGAGGAGGGGGAAGGAGAGGGTTGGGGAAGCAGTGGAGAGGAGGGGAGGGTGGGGGTGGGGAGGGGGGGGGGTGAGGGGAGAAGGGGGGATTCACGGAGGGGCAGAGGAAGTGAGGGAGGGGGGGGTGTGGGCACCGTGCAGGGGGTGTTGAAGTGGTGGGCTAGGGGAACTGGGAGAAGATTGAAAGCGGTTGGGGTCGGAAAGGGGGGGTAGGTTGGGGCAAGTGAGTGAGAGGTAGATTTAGACGGAGGAGAAGGGGGAACAATAAAACAACGGTGGGGGGGGGGGGTGGGGAGGGGGGGGCGCGACACCGGTAGGAGAGGGGGATGGGGGGGTGAGGGAAAGCGGCGGGGGGGGAGAATGGGGGTGTGGGGGGGGGGGAAGGGGGGGGGGGTGGGTGGGGGGGGGGGGGGGGGGGGGGGGTGGCTGAGAGTGGGGGGGGGAAGGGGGGGGGGGGGAGGGGGAGAGGAGTGGGGGGGGGGGGGGGGGTGGGGGGTGGGGGGGTAGCGTTGTGGGGGGCGGGGGGGTGCGGGAGGAGGGGGGAAGGGGACGGGGGAGGGGGGGGGGGTGGGGGGGGGAGGGGGGCAGTGGAAATCTTGCGGGGGCAGCAAATGGGGTGGCGGGTGGGGAGGGGGGTGGGGGTCGGTGGGAGAGGTAAAGGAGGGAGGGCGAGTTGAGGGGAAGAGCAAGTGTGGGCTGGATATAGGAGGCGAAGGGGAGTGGGGGGGGGGGGGATTCTGAAGGAAGGGGTAGGGAAGAGGGGTGAGGAGAGCCGAGAAAAAAGAGGCGGGGGAAAATAGGGCAGCGGGTTGGGGGAAGGGATTGTACAATGGGATCGGGGAGCGAGATATCGTGGGAGACGGGCCGGGGCAATGTACTGCGGAGGGGAGGAAGAGCGGGTTCAGTCAGAGAGGGGGGAAGGGGGCGGCGGGGGGTAGGGAAGCGGTAAGGGGTGTCACCGGGGAAGCGGGAGGAGGGAAAGTTAAAGTGATAGCAGCGGTGGAGGGGTAGGGGAAAGAGCTGGGGGAGAGGGGTAGGGTGGGAGGGGGCGAGGACATGGGATGGGAGAGGCATGAGGGAAGGAAGAGGGGGGGGGGGAGAGAGGGGAGGGGGGTGGGTAGGGGCGTGGGGGGAGGAAAGAAGGTAAATGAGGGGGGGGAGGATGAGGAGGGGGAAGGGAGGAAGATAGGGGGGATAGGGGCGGGAGGGGGGGGGGTAGGATATGGGGATGGGGAGTTACTGGATAGAATTTGAATTGGGGGAGAGAGAAGTAGGGCGAAGGGTAGGTTTAAGCGGGAAGAAGGAGGGAGCGAAAGAAAGTAAAAGAGCAGAATAAAGTAATGAAAGAAAAAAATAAGTATAGAGGAGAAAGGAGGGAGGAAGAAAAAACAAAAAAAAAAAAGAAAAAAAAAACAAAGAGGGGGAGGGAGGTGTGAGATGGGGGCGAAAAAGGCGGTGGGGGGAGGGGAGAGGAGGGAAAATATGAGATGTGGGCAGAAGGGGATGAGGAGTTAGGGAGGAGTGGGTGTGAAGGATCTCGTTTGTCGGGTCTAGTATCGTCATGCTCCGAAATGACCCGTGGAAACTGGAGAGATAACGGCCTCGTAGAGAAGCTATGAAGTCCGAAGAGAAAAACGGCAGCCCGCGGGGCTATCAGGAAAGGAGGGCTGAACCGACGGGCACGGTGCCTCTCCCAGGGTCGTTAGCCGTATACAAAACGGCAAGAGGGCGGAGGGGGATTTCCTCTGTAAGATTGGGGTGTACGAAACGTCCGGCGGGTGATTTAATCGCCATCGCGACCGGGTGGGAAAAGACCACTGAGGGGTTTCCGGGAAGGGAAGGTGCGGGGAGCATTCCCTCGGATAGACTCGGGGCCAAAGACCTAAAGAACGGCGGGGGGTAAGGTGAGAAAGTCAACGGCTCTCACAGAGGTAAATGGTATTCCTCCTACATGATCGGCCTCATTGTTAAGTAAAGGCTTGAAACACGCAGGGAAAAGGGAGAGGCCTAGTGGCGTTAACACTCAGCAAGCCTGGGAGAGGGAAAAAAAAGCGGTCAAAGCTTCATCAGTTGCAATTCTTAAACAAGAGGGAGACGAGGCAGGTGACGGGACGCCGATCGATAAAGAGCTGCGCCGTCAATCAAGATAGTGGGGGGACCAGGGGGGGGTGCAGAGGTCGGGACACGATACGTAGCAATGGCTGCAGGGCCTGCTATAACGGGATAAGAGGATCACGAAAAGAAAAAAACTGTGGGGGGGGAGAGAGGACTTTGATATTTTCACGGGGAGAAGTCAAGGAAACTTTGGAAGGGGGAGGTCGGCGGATCGCACGGTAAAAACCAACAGAAGGGGGTTGTTCGGGCGGGGGAAGTCAAAAAACAAGGGAACCGCGGGGGGGGAAACGAAGGGGCAAGGCCATGAAAAGAAGAGGAGGGGTGACGGTTAGGGGGAAGGCTGGTGGCGGCGAGGGTGGAACCGGGGGGAGAGCCCGTGAGCCGGGGACCGCCTGGGGGCTGGGGGGGGGGGGGGGGGAGGGGGCTAGGGGGGGAGGTCGGGTGGAAAGTGGGGTCTGGAAGGGGGGGGGGGGGGGGTGAAGAAAGGCGGGGGACACAGCGAGTTTTTGCAAAACCTCGTCGGTAGAGGGGGGACTGAGAAAAAAATGCAAAACCTGATACGGGGTAAGGCAGGCACCTTTAGTCAGAAAGACAAGGGGGTCGCTTCACGAAACCGTGCACCGGGGACGCTGAAGTAGTAGTCAGAAGGAAAAGGATGTCAGCGGGGGGGGGCTCGTGGGAAATGTCAAACGTTAAGAAAAAAAGAACAAAGAGGGAAGGGAACGACGATCACAACCCCGAACCGATCGCGGAACAGAGGGAAGAAAACGGAGCAAAACCGGCAGTAAACCGAAAAACTCTTTGTCCGTCCAAAAACATCGGGGGGGGGGCCGAAAAAATTTGAGGGAGCACCCCCTGTCCTAGACGAGGGGCCAAGCCGAGCCGTACAGGCGAAGCTACGTGGGAGGTGTCTGGAAAGGTCGATCAGGGTAAGACTAGGGGCAATTTGGGCAAGGAGCAGGATGAAGGAAAAAAACGCCCAAATCAAAAGTCAAAGGGATCGGAGTTCTCGCGGGGGGGGGGTTTGAACTCAGGTGAGCAAGGGGGCCAGCGCAAAAAAAAGAGAGCCGAGGGTCTGGGGGCCCATTTCACTAGCCGAGGGAAAAAACCTGAACAAAAAAGGACACAAATCGTTCCGGCGACAGCAGGCAGGACCAGCTGGCCTCGACACCCCAAGAATTTCGAGGAATAGCCGAGCTCCGGGGAAGACGACGAACCGACCACTATCAGCAGAGGAGATCCGAAAGGGCCAAAAAAAAAAGAAGAGAAACTAGACGTGAATCGCCTGCGCTGTCAAAAAAGATTTTCCCACGTGGCTCGCAGCACACCAGTCGTCCAAAAAACGAAACTGGAACAGGCTCTCTCAAAAACAAAAAAAACTTACTTATGGAATTGGGAAAAAAAGGTCCTGAGTGGTCACGGGGAATGAAGACATGTCCGTTGTTGGGGCTGTGCAGAGTCCGTGGGGAAAAAGCAGGTCAGAAATGCACGTGGGAGAGGAGGGGGGAGGTGAATTTCTTTCATGGGGGGGGAGACTGAGGTGAGGGTTGATCGTACGTCTCGGCCCGGAGCGCATCCCCAGCGTGTGAAATGGCTGGGAGCATGGATATGCCCTCAAAAAAAGAAAAGGGGGTGGCGTTGTCGGAGAGGTTAACGAGTCAAGATGAAGCCTCGTGCACGTAGAAAGACGGGGAAGAAAAAGCGTGAGACAATTTTTCCGGAAAAAAAAAAGCTCTCAAAGGGAAAACAAAAAAAGAACCCCGATTCACATCGCGAAGCGAACGAACAAAAAAATAGTGAAAGAAAAGGCTGAGCGGGTTCCCAAAATTAAAATCGGGGGGACCAAAAAGAGCGACGGCAGGGACTTTGGTACCCACAAAACCCACCCCAAGGGGACAAAAGGGAAAGCTTCGGTACTGAAATCCGGCGTGGGCCGACACAGTCTCTTACAGGGTGGAACCAGGGGACGCTAGGAAAAAAAAAGCCCGAGCCATCGAGGACCTCGGCAACACGCTCCGAAGCGAAAGAACCGTCGCTTCAAAACCCCTCGGTGAAAATCGGGGGGGGAGGGGAGGGGGGGCAAGGGAGGGTCGTCATCGAAAGGGAAAATTCCGGGGGAGGAAAAAAGGGAAAGGACCCATGTTCTACCCAAAAAAAAAGGAGAAGAAGACTACCTACATCGTCCACGTTGGTTCAACCGGTGCACGTAGAACACCGTAAAATCATACACGGAATTTCGGAGGGGAGGAGGTTTGCAGCAAGGAATATCTACTATAGCAGAGGGGCCAATAGTCAGGAGAACGCGATATCTCCTGAGAAGCTGAATGATATCCCGAATGAAACTCAAAGAAAACAAAAAAGGAAGGGAGAACGGGGGGGGACGTCAAGGAGTCTGTGGCCGGGGAAAAGAGGACTGACCATGGTCTCGTGCCGTCTCGGGGACTTAAGTGAGGGGAAGGGGGTTAACCCATCTCAAAATTGCGAAAAAGTCACCGACCAAGTCTCCCCCCGAAACTAATACCGGGAAAAGGGAGAAGAAGCATCGCCGACCACTGACCCTTAAGTAACCTAGTCCACCGCAGAAAAGAAGGAGGACTGCAGCCCTAGAGACGTAAAATACAGAAAAGGAAAAGTCGGCAAAAAGACTCTGAAAAATGAGCAGTAGAAGGAAAGGAACACCGCCACTCTCGATACCCCTGTGTTTAAACCTAGGCAGAAGAATGGGGGAGGACCTAAGGGGGAATTCCCTCGAGTAGGATGAAAGAACAACCGTACAAGCGGGATCCTCTCGGGGAGAAAAGCACCGGAAAAAGGTCCTGGGGGACCTTAGGATCATTTCTCTGCTCCTGAAGGAAGGGGGGTAGGGGGAGGGACTAAGCCATCTTTCTAGAAGCAGGCGTGGCACAAGCTCGAGAGGGGGGGGCAGCGTACCAAGGAATAAGAAGGCCAAGGGGTTGTCAGTAAAAAGAAAACCACAGGGATCAAGGGGCACAAAAAATCCCGAAAACAGGGGAGTTCTCAACCGAAAAAGGGGCGGGCAAAAAGAGAACGACCGAAAACGGGGGAGGAAACGGGCATAGGGTCCTCGTCCGCCCCCTGAGGAAGGACGTTAGGAACCGCGTTTGGGAGGAAAAGAAAAAACGGAAAAAGTAAGATCTGAGCAACAGGGTGTCCGAGTCGATTCTTCATCGGGCTGGACTGGGGGTTGCGAAGGGGAAACGCTTTGCTGAGGGAAGATAAGGAGAAAACGAAGAAACGACACCGACCTGGCATGCCCTGGGCGAGCCGCGCATAGAAGTCGATAGGAAAACGTGGCATCGTGCGAAAGGAGAGACAAGGACACAGGGTCCTGTGCCTTCCTAACGGGGTGAACTCCCACAAAAAGGAGAGGGGGAGAAAAGAGAGAGCAGACCAGTCTCACGTTTTCGGAAGCCCGGGGGCCGGAAGGGGGGAAAGGGAAAACAGTGGACAAAAGCACCTAGGAAAGACAGCATCGAATTCAAATGCGCGGCGGAGATGACGGTCTTGAAGAAGTTCGAGGGAAGCTCCCTGCGGGGGGGGGGAGAGGTGCAGACGACACGGGCCTCGTCGGAGGAGTGGACGAGAAGGAAGAAAAAAACGGGCTAAACTCAAAAAGGGGAAGATTGGCGGGGACTTTCTTAGGAGGAGCCTAAAGGAAAAGGGGAGGTCGTAGAAAGCTACGATCCTCGAAGGCCTACGTTGAAAAAGGAAGAAGATATGGGGGGCGACTCCCTAAAAGGTAGAGAAAGGGGGTGTCTGGGAACGCCAAAGTCCGAACCTTCTGTTTACTCCTTCGAAACATGGGGGGGAAGGGGAGGGATCTATTAGGAAAATCAGTGCCACTTCTCGAGCGGGCCTTGAGCAACTAAAGAGGAGAGCTGACGGCAAAAAGGGGATTCAGAAGGAGAAAATGAGTGCTTGAAAATACGCGCGCTTAGTCAGGGAGGGCTAAAGAAACAGGAAACTGGGAACTGCTTCCTATCCCGTACAAGCCGAAACAACCCTCTTCGAGTCGGGGAGGACACCACAGTTATGATGAGGGGGGACGTTCCTATAAAAGATCAAGTCCCGAATATGTTCGACACGTTTTAGTGTCGTGAGGTCCCCCAACAAGAGACACAAAAAAAAAAAAAAAAACACACCCCGGGGGGGGGGGGGGGGGGAGGGGGGGGGGTGAGGAGGGTGAGTTTCTGCGAGCGCGAGAGAAGGGGTGGGGGAAAGGGCGGGTGGGGGCTTTAAAGGGGACGGCGGGGAAGAGGGGAAAAAACTTCACGTTGCTGAAGAGGCGAACTTGGCCTCAAGGGGAGGTCGAGCGATGCCGAATGGAAGGAACCATCCCGTCACTACACTCGAAAACGACGAAAACGACCAGAAAAAAACGAAGAGGAGGTTGCTTACGGCTTCCGGCGAAGCGATCGCAGAAGGTAAATCGCCCAAAAAAAGAGGACCAACCGTTCGGGACACAAGTCAGAATAATAAAAGAGGCCGGCGCCATCAGCTAAAAGGGGGGGACCGGAGTCGATCGGGGCGCGTGTGCTTGCTGAGAACAGAAAAGGAAGATGATGGGAAGGAACAAGATGAAAGGACGTTTTTGCTTAAGAACAGGCTGGAAGAAGGGAAAAAAGGGAATCGTTACGGTCACCGAACGTAAAACTGAAAAAATGGTGGGGGAGAGAAACAAAACCATATAACACAGAAAGGAAAGATGCGAATGAAAAACAGATCGCGTCTGAAAAAACGGTGTTTCTACTCTCGGCGAAAGCATCGGGCAAAGAGTGTCCGGAAGTCGAAAAAGTAAAAGGAAACTCGGAGGAAAAAAAGGCACCAAAGACGTTGTCGGCAAGACGAGCCGCCCTACAATCGTGTTTTCGTCGGGGGGAAACGTCCCGGGAGAAAAAAAGCGAAAAAAAATGCCTTTGCCAGGAAGAAGGAGGGCCCGAGCTAAAAAAGAGGATCAGAAAAAAGCGTCGCGAGAAGAATCGGAGTGGGAGAAGCGCTGGTGACCCTCCGTAGCCGAAGGCCACCGGTGGGGAAGAACAAGGACCAACTCCCAACCCAAAAAAAAAAGAGGGGGGAAGAGCCGCGGAAAACCTCTCCAAGAACCCCCCCGGTCGGCGAAGAGGCAACTGAAGCCAAAACAGAATGAAGACTGAGAAGGGGAAAAATAACGGACGGACTCCACTAGCCCGAAGGGGAAAAAAGGCACGCCAAACCGCTCAAAAAAAAGTGAAACTCGCCTGCGAGGAGGACGCTGTTCCCAACCGTGAATCGAGCATCACCAACACGAAAAAGGAAAAGTGATAAGGGAAAGAAAAACAACGGGAGAAGGAAACGAGATATATCCCTGCTCACACGTGGACTAGGAAGGGAGGGGTGAAGCGCGAGCCCAAACCAGGTGGACATCTGAAAGAAAAAAAATTTCACGGGAAGGCGACGAAAGTTGGGGTTCCTTTGTCGAGGAAGGGGTGAAAGGGGGGTAGTACGTCACACAGGGAACCACGGAGGAGCTCTATCTGTCGTAGGAAAAAGCGGGGTAGTGGGGAAAAAAAAAGGGGGGGGGGATTCAGAGGGTTGAAAGTGATGTCTCGTTTATGATTTCAATGGGGGAAACGATAACATGCTCGTAGGAAAAAAGGGTGGTTTTCAGGGGTCGCCTCAACTGATCTCACAGAGGCACAAACTAGTTCCTATGAGAAGAGGAATAAGAAATTTGAGGGAGCACTGGCGGGGGATGCAAGGGAGGCCACAAGGACATCGAAAGATCTACTGTCGGGTTCCAGATGAAGCGAAGTTAAGGAAAGGACAAGAAACCACGCAGAAAAACAATCTGTTATGTGCCTTGGAAAAAAAAGGAGGAAAAACGTCTCTGACGGGTTGCCATGGACGGACAGGCCGAGAGAAAGCAAAGAAAGGGAAGCTGAAAGAGGAAGAAAGAGGGACCAACGGGGCAGTATAACGGGGACGTCTAAGAAGGGAAAGTCGAAAACAGAACCACAAAGCTGTTCATGGGCCAGAAGGTGCTAGAGAAAAAGGGGTGGGGGGCAAAAGGGGGGGGGGGGTGAATACAGAAAACAAGACCAAGCGGAACCAGCTTGGCCAAGGGGGGACTGTGGTCGCACGAAAGAAGCAGAGGGAAAAAGACGGTGGGGGCACCCGGGCAAACGTGAAAGTACAACAAATGCTAAGGAAAAAACAAAACAAGGAAAGGAGACAGGGGGCATCTTTTTAAATCAAAGAAAAAGGGGGGTTGGAAACGAGTCGATGGGGGCCAGCGATAAAAACAACTTAAAAGGATTCCGTTCATAGAGGGAATTAAAGAGGGGAAAGAAAAGCGTGGGGAAGGGTGTACCCGAGCGTGAATCGCTTCAGCAAAAAAGACGGAAAGATAGGAGGAGGTCAAGGAGGGGAAAGTCAGATGGGAATTTCTAGTCAAGGGAGAAAGGTGGAAAAGGCAAAGAGAAGAGATCTCGCTCAAAGCAACTCGAAGGGCCAAGTTTCCAAATCAGAAAAAGGAAACAGAACGTCTCCATCAACAAAAAAAAAAGAAATAGAACAAGCATGCAGCCCATGACCATAAAGGTGGCAAATCACTCAGAACCACGGGGAGAAAGAAATTCCTTTAAAACAGGGGAAAAACGCAGAGTCGGACTACATAGCGGCAACCCGGGGAAGAACGAAGGGTGTGGGGATACCTTCAAACGATATTGCTGAACTTCTGCTATGGCCACGTCCGAAGAGAGGCGTCACGCCGGGGGGAGGCGGGAAGAAAGAAAAAAGCGGCGTACCCGACGCCGTATCAAGTCTCGCAATGGGGAGAAGGGAGAAGAAAAGAGAGGGGCAAGGCCTTTTCAAAAGAGGGGACAAAAGCCTGAGAAGGGGCGAGCGCTCCCCATGAACAAGGGGGGTTGGGGTCCAAAAACAAAAAATGGGGTGAGAAAGAAAGGTAGCCGCCCTCACCAAGACGGTCGCTAAGCGTGAGAAATGACTACACTCACCCCCGCAGGGGCCACTAACGCCCAGGGGGTAAGTCACGTCTGTATCCTGTCCTAGGAAAGTCAGCGTGGGTGAATCACAAGGAAAAAGGAAACACTAAAAAATGGGGGGGAAACCTGATAAAGGGGGTTCGATAGCGGGGTATAGCCACAGGGTTTGGCACGAAAGAAAAGGGCTCGGAGAGAGAAGACTTCTACCCGCGCCATCACACACAAAGGTGGGTCTGTGCGCGAAAGGACTAGAACCCCACCGTAGAAGCCAACAGAAAAGGGAGATTATTGCCAAACGAAGAGGGGAAAAAAAATCAGAACCACGGGGAGGAAGGGGCGGTCAAGGCTGAGAAAAAAACGGGGATGACAGGAATCTCCGCAAGGGGAAAAGAGGGTCCTCCGTCTCACGTTCGAGAAGCACGTACGGAAGAGGAAGGATGAAAAAGACTCTGCCTCAGTCAAAAGAAGGCGGACGGCGGAGGAAGGACGTGGGTCGTTTTCTCGTCAAAAAAATAGAACACCCAAAAAAGGGGACGACGTCGAGAAGCCGCGGGGAGTCAAATGCAACGCCCGAGAGATTCGAACACCCTGTGGCGCTCAAAAAGCTACGGACTTCGTCAGCAAATCGCCCATCGAAGTTCCTCCCCAGTACAAGAAATAAGGAGGCCGAAGGGCCAGTCCGTACGAGCGGGATGGTCCGCAGGCCTCGTTTCGGTGAAAGAAAAGGGTCGTGGAAAAAAAAAAAAAAGAAAACCTTGAACTTTTTCATAGCTCCAGGGTAAAAAGGCAGGGCACCGAGAGGTTTGCTTGTGGAAGATCGCTCGTAGGGGAAAACTTCGGGAAAGAGACTGCTCTTACACGGCCGGGAAGAAAGAAAGGAGGATTTGGAAGAGGCGCTTGATACGCGCGCGAACGAGTTCTTGGAAAACCGGTGCGGGGGAAAGCGGCGCTTTCAACCACAAACAAAAAAACAAAAAAACCAGGGAAAAATTCCTTGCCGGACCCACCGAGGGGATCAGGGGTCGAGGACAGCAAAAATCATCCCGAATATTTTCAGAAAAGGAGGGAAAAGGACCGGAAAGCATCCATGGGCTGCGAAGGAAGGGACAGAGGTCTTTCAGGCCGGGGGAAAGAAAAAAAAAAGATTCGGTTATAGGAAAAGGGGAGGAAGTGGTCCTCTATGGTTAGGAGAAGCGAGAAGTGAAAAAAAGGGTCAAGCCGGACACGAAACTCACGAAGTATCCTCGAACTGAATGAAGGAACAAGGGGGGGGAGTAAAGGATAGATCGCGGGGGGACCAAGGGGCCCTTGCTCGAGTCGAAAAAGGGAAGGGGGCGGAACAGAAAGGGGCCGGCGCCACAACGGTGTTGGCAACAAGTCGATCACGGGAACTGCTTAAAGGATCCCAAGAAACTGCCATGAGGTCGAAAAAAAAGAGGGGAGGACACAGGTTTCGTGCGTCACACGTGAAGATGGAATAGGAAAACAGTCGTCGTCGAAGGACGGGTTTGTCGGCCAGGTCGCTTGGGAGGTCTAACCCGGGTGTAAAAGCAACACCTAGCACAGGATGAGGAACGAGGGTGGGGGACTTCGGCGCAGCCGGCTCGCCGGACGCGGGACGTTGGCAGTGGAAAAAAAAATGGAAAGAGAAGGGGGAAGGAAATTACATCAAGGGCCACCCCGGGGCCGAGACCTAGAACGAAGAGAGAGGGGTTTGAGAAAGGGGGGGAGGGGAAACCTCTTGCGTCTCTCATCGCCGGTCGACGTGGAATGGAGGAAAGAGAGGAAACGGTGCCTCCGAGCGGATCGAGTCATACTAGTCTGAGTAGTGGGGGGAAAGGGAAGGCGAGGGAACAGGTGTCAGCCAAAAAGGCCCTGACTCACAGAGAAGTTCGCGGGGGTGGAGGGGAGAGAATCTATCTAAAACAGAAGAAGAAAAAACGCCTTCCTTCTTACAGAGGAAAAAAGGAGAAAAAAAGGAAAAAAAAAAGGAAAAAAAATTTAGAACCAACGCTCGGAAAGCTCCTCCGTGGGCCCGCATAGAAAACGAACTCCACGATCCAAATAAAAACGCCAACCTCAGAGGGGCAAGGGGAAGGAAGTCCGCATTTTCGTTCCCACGTGAGGAATCAGCCAAAAAGGAGGGAAAAAAGACCCACGAATAAGGAAAAAACACAACAACTGAGGAAAAGAGATATAATCCCCCGTCGTGGGTCCAAGGATATTTCGGGGTGGGGGCGAAAGGGGAAGGGGAATCTAATACAGAGGGGGTAGAAGGGGGAAACTCAGGGTGGCGTGCTTGTCGGCGAAGGGGGGTCGCGTATCGTGGGGGGGTTACGTCTGGAGTCCACGGTGGGAAGGGAGTGGTCTTATAAAGGGGGGGGGTCCGGGGTCAAAAGTTCCTTTGCAAGGCCAGAAGTGAGGGGGAAGGCGAGTTTTGCGCTCAGGGGAGTTCGTGGCACGTCTGGTGATAAAAAAGGCCTTCAGCTCGAACTCCCGATTCAAAAAATCGGCTAAAAGAATAACGATACGTATCGGGGACTCAAGACCTAACCGTCAGAAAGATACTAAATGGAAAAAAGGAAAAATTGGCCCCAAGCAAATCGAAGCTATACTGAATTTGGGGAACGGTTGTCAGGGTCAAACGACCTAAAAAGAGAAAAAAGGTCGGTATGGACGGCTCAGGGGTGTGCCGACAACTGTCCTCGGGAAAGTGGGGCAAAGTGAACCCACAACCGATTCCCAAAAATCGGAAGATTCTGACAACAGACAAAAACAAGGGGAGGGTCCGAACGCCGAGAAGGTTGAATCTCTGAAGGTTGGCCTTGCGTGAAGAATACTTCAAGAAAAGAAATTTGTTAAAGGGGGGGGACAAAAGACAAGAAATACGCAACTGAAAAAAAGAGGCTTTGAGGAAAAGGGGAAAAAGACATCGTCCATCAGGTTCAAAGACGTAAGGAAGAAGATTATAGGTGAGAAAAGACAACATCAGGGGGAAAAGGGTGGTAAAAGAAAGAAAAACGAACAGCGGGAAAAGATCGATGGTCGCCGGCGAAGTCATACTGAATAAAAAGGCTCGAAAAAGGGAAGGAGGACTCAGGGAAACTGTCCAAACACAGAAAGCGAAAAAAGCTTCGTCCGCAGAAAAAGGGGGAAGGCAACTCGATTCGTCAATGTGGGGAAGTCAAAGGAAGGTTCGGGAGTCCGTGGGCAATGACTTTCAAAGAAGGCAAAAAAAAAGGACCAGAAAGAAGTAAACGAGGCCAAGTTCCCATCGACTTCAGAACAAAAGTGAAGATATCAAACTAGGCACATCCAGGAGCACTAACTTAATAAGAACCTCTAAAGGGGAAAGCACTTAGGAAGTCGGGGCATAAAAGGACCCACACAAAGGAGGATACGAGGTGAGCACACCAAAAGGCAAGAGAGGGGAGCGATCGGCAAAAACACCGCAGCGAAAACTCTGTGGGGTGTCCTCAAACCCTGAAGAGAAAAGTCTAAGAAACAGGACGCAAGAAACCTAACAAAAGAGTCCTCGGCGGGGCTCAAAGAAAGCGAGAGGGGGCGCGTGCTTCGCACAAAAAAAAAAAGCTCTACAAGTGCAAATGCAAGGGGCCTTGCTCACGAGCGCAGTGGCAACAGCAAAAACTCGGGCACCAAGCGGTCCACCGCACTGAACCGTCAAGAAAGGAGTCGGTCCTAAAAAACCTTGGCGAGTAGAAAAAAAAAACGACGGGACCGACCAGAGGACTCTGGCCATCCAACCTCTACAGAAAGGGGAGGGGGGACACTGGAGAAAACTACGCGCTAGAGGATGCCTAACACGCGAAGAAAGAGACCGGATTCGAGATGCTGGGGAGAAGTCGCGACGAGTCGTCCAATCGGAAACACAGTGGGTTCGCAGCGGAAAAAAAGCGGCGGCGGCCCGGGGTCTCAGAAGATCTCTAAAAGCCAAAAAAAAAAGAAAAGAGCCGAAAGGGGACATTCGTGAAAAATTTCATTCGAGGGTAATGAGGGGGGAACAGTCCTACAAAGGGCCTGGGGTACCCGGGAGTCCGGGAACTCTGACAATGAGGAGGGAAGAGATGAGGGTCAGATCCTCCGTCGAAGTTAAAGAAAATTATTTCGTAAAGAAGATGACAACAGAAAAGGAAAAGTATGAATCCTCTCGTAGGGGGGGAAGAACGGGGGGTGGAGCACGGAATCGTAGCAAAAAAACGCCGCCGACGCCCGTTGCTAATGTCAGCGAGGGCCTCTGGAAGGGAAAAGCCGAGGAAACACGAAACCCTTTTTGCGAAAGGGGTAAGAAGAAGGGAGGGTCGAAACCGCGGGGAAAATCGAACGCTAACGCCCAGAGGACAAGCAAAAAGAAAAAGATAGGGACCGGCTCTACGGGAAGCGGGAATGTAGCGGCCTCTGGGAAAGGTGAGGGAACCTCAAGACGTCTTGGGGGACCCTCTTACCCCATTTGGCCGTTTCAAACAAAGACGACAAAAAAAACCCGACGAGCAGGGGGGGGCTACGGTAGGGGAGCTGTGGGGAAGGGCTCGGGGAGGGGGACGGGGAGGCCGAAGAACATGAAAGGATGTCAAAAATTGGAAAAAAAAAGGGTACTCTTTCCTGTTCGGAAAAGGAGGGGTAAAAGGAGGGTAAAGTCACAAGGGGTGCCGGAGGAAGCAAAAGATGGTGATCCGCTGGGTGGCGAAACGTGATGCGAGACAAAAGATCAGGGGAGATCGGGGGGGCGAAAAGAGGTTATCTGGCCCTATTGAAAGGAGAAGGAGGAGGGATGCTAGAGGGACAGGTCTTTCAGGTCCGGGGAGGCGGTGTACTAGAGAGGCTTTTGAAAGGGAGGGGGGATCGAGGGGGTCGAGCGCTCTTGGAAAAAAAGAGGAATTGAAGGGACATAAAAACGACTCGAGGGAAAACCGTCGCGGGGGCACGACAATGGAAACGAAATCGAGTTAACCGGAAACTATGAGAAGGAGCCTGAGGGTCAGGCCCGGACGTCCTATGAACGAAAGTTCAAGGGAAGTCAAGGAGAGAAAATCCGAACCCGGGAACGCCATCGATCTTGTTGAACCGCGGAAACACTTGAAAAACACGATGAAAAGGAAGGAAAGAGGGGGTTGAGGCCTTCACAGTGATTTCGTCGAAAGAAAGAAAAAAGGGTCAAAACGGATGAAAAATTCAGGTCACGGGGTCGTCAAACCTGCCGGGGCCAGGAAAAAAAGGGGGGTGGCTTTCATTAGGAACCAGGGAGGGGAGGGGAGAGCACAGAAGCGGCACCTAAGGAAGCGATGAACAGCTTGTGTGGACGTCATAAGCCTTCAACAAAAAGGCGCTGTTCCCGAAAAAAGGGGTGGCGAACGTTCATCTCTTATCCGAGGGGGGCACAAGGAGAACTTGGTCGGACAAAAGAAGTCAAGTAAAGAAGCTCGGGTTCGAGGTTGGGTCGGGGAAACCCAACAAAAAAAGGCTGCATAAAAAATAGATAGGAGGGCAGGGGACAAGGAAGTGCGTAGGTGCCCGCCTCTAAAAAAAATGACCCACCAAACCCCCCCCCCACCACCACCCTCGTCGCATCGCGAAAAGGTCGGAGTATCGAGCGTGCCGGGAAGGCGGGGCGCCCAAAAACCTTTCCAACAGGGAAAAAGTGAAAGGAGAAAAGGAAATCGCCGCAACCGATCCGACAAAACCCCGCTGGTCCGAAGCTACAAGGGAACTACTACACCTGGGAAGGAAAGAGCATCGAGAGGACAACCTTGTTTCAAATCGCAGGGACGAAGGATCCCGAAAAAAAGACGCAGCACAGCAAAAACCGCTAAGAGAAGTGAAACACGTGGATGCCTGCGATGGTCAAAGAGGAAAGTCATCAGAGGAATCTTCCACGGAAAAGAAACCGACCTAAAACCAACAACAACTGAAGGGAAAACTGGGGAAAGGGGTCAGGGGAGGAAGTGGGTGGTGTCCTAAGAACGAGCACGTGGGGGAAAAAGAAAACGACAAGCAGGAGCTATCAAAGTGGCAAGGGGGGGTGCGTGAAGTGAAGAAAGAGGCGGATGGGAGGTCGAAACTCCGGACTCGGAAGGCTGGGGGTCAATCAGGTTCATCTTGTCCTTGAAGAAGAAAACAGGGGGAATTTGGATCAGATAGTGTTTTGAAACTCACGGAGCAGTCAAGTCGAGAACGCGACGCTCCGAAGTCACACGTTGGGCCGTCCAAAGCCCCTGAACAAACGCAAGCAAGAGACTAAAAAAAACAAAGGGCCGGAAAGAAAGAACGGGGGGAGGAAACGGCGGTGGCCACAGAAATGCACGGCTGGGTCGCAAGGAGGAAAGAGGAACAACGCATTCCTTTTGTAAAAACGCCCACAACCGGAAAGTATCGTGACTACTAAGGAAGGGTAGGAATTAGCGTACCTTTGACCCAAAAAATCGGAAAAAGAGGAAAGAGGCCAGAGGAGGGGGACCAACGACGCGGGATGGGCTGACCAAATACTAAAAAAGAGTGGGCAGAGAGAATCGGTGGGGAAACTGCGTGCTTAGTGATTCAGTCAATCGAATCCTGTGACAGTTTTTGAAAAAAAAAAAAAAAGGAGAGTCCTACCAACCAGTGCGGGGACTACGGAAAGAAAAGAGGGCAACATCCGTTGGGCACACAAAAATTGTGAAACTTGGGGGTAGGGAAAAACCGATCAAAGTTCCCCTAGCCAGGGGGAAGGGAATCAAAAAAAGGAAAACAGCAGCGGGTTGCAAACAAATCAGATGTCTGCCGGCTAAAAAAGCACCTACGCAAAAGGGAAAGAACCTAAACTTGATGGAGGGAGCCAAGAAAGGAGACGTGGGTGGGTGCTCACTCTTAAAAAAGATATATCACTGACTTCGGGGGAGTGTCGTATGGGAAGGATGGGGCACGTTCTCGGAACAAAAGGGCAAAGTCCGAGGCGGGCAGAGCTCGACCAAGGTAAAAATAAGTATCACCTATCGCGAATAAAGGGCCGAAAAAAAGGACCTGAAAACCTCGGACCACGGCCAACCCAAAGGAGAGAAAGGGAAAACTCTGCCATGTCGGCACTAGACTTCATCAAAAGTAGGGGAAAAAAAAAGGAAGGGCAGCGCAGAAGTCTCGATCGGCATTTCTCACAATAAAGCCCGATGTGGTGGTCCGTCAATAAAAGGAAGGGAAACTCTATCCAAGCGCAAGGGTAAAGAACAAAGGACGCTGGTCGCGCGTCATCTGGGGGGAAACTCCTCGTCGGTGAAGGTAAGAATCCAAGCCGAGACTCCTACCGCCGAGTTGCTCAAGGGAGTTGATCGAGCAGGGACAAACTCCGGGTGAAAGACTCGGGGGAAAAACCACGCCCTAACCTTCTGGGGTCCGTACAAGGGAGCTCCTCAAAACCAGACAACTCAGCGGACCTGACAAAGAAACCTACTTACTCGAATGAAAAAAAGGGGGGAATGCCAATAAACTACCCTCGACTGGAGAAGTGAGTCTCCGGTCGCGGTAGAATCTGGGAAAGCTGGTAGGTCCGCCTGGTTCTGGGTAGAAAAAGGAACGGCGGGTATAGCACAGTTGTCAAGAACGGCTTCGGCAACGGCAAAGAACTGAGGGAGTTCTCCGCTTCTTCGAGAAATACGAATAAAGAGAAAAATAAAGTCCTTCCGACGCAACTTCGAACGTGACGAAGCGGGTCATAAAAAAAAATCAACGGAGGGGGGGGCTGAGCTAAAAAAGGAGGAGAGGAAGAAGAAATCCTCCGTCAATGAAGTGAGGTAACAGGGATTCAGGAGAAACCGAGGAAAAAAAGGGAGGGAAAACGACCTCGAAATTCTCATTGCGAGGGGGGAGGTGGGAGATAGTCAGCGCCGCCGCAAGACCGCTTGAGAAGGACAAGAATTGAAGGAAGGACGACACTGTGGGACTCACAAAAAGAAGCAGATGGCAGAAGAGGCCATCGAACCGGAAGGCCGCCGAGTCTTAGCCGCAGGAGATCTCGCCGGCTCAAGGACTCCGGAAAGGAGATGGGGACGTTTCTTGGTACAACGTAGAGAAAGAGTGAGAGGAATGCCTTCTTAAGGACCCGTGGCCGGGGGCACACCGAGAGTTTGCTGGGGAACGCCAGCAAGTCGATACATGAGCAACGCACTGAGACCGATTAAAAAAAAAAAAATAACGGGTACACCGGCAGGCGCTTGAACCTCGCACGCGAAAGCTTCGGGGAGCCGACCGGAAAGGGGCCGAGGGACTGGTACCTCACGAGGATGAGAAAAAGGGATAGGTGGCGCGTTAAAACGGATCGGAGAAGAATCTACAGCTCCAAAAGTCAATATGGACATCCGGGGAGACCACTAAGGAAAGAAGGGGAGTACTTATCACTCCATTGGCTTAAAGAAAAGTAGGGACCCGGGTCGGCACATGAAATTTCGTACTATAGGGCGTGTTGATAATTCAAAAGTTTCTGGAAGGGTGTACAAAGGAAGAGCTGTCCCTCAAACGGTCAGGGCGGGAGCAAAAGAAAAAAAACAACGGACACGAACTCAATGAATAATCGAGTTGCTTACCGGAGAAGGCGAATCAGGGCGAGTTCAAACTCGGGGGCAGCTCCGAAAAAAAGGTAGAGCAAGCATTCAGTTTCTCTTTCATGAGATGAGTTGGTAAAAAGAGGAGATAGGAGGGGTGCGTGCTGACTCACCAAGAAGGCTCGACCTGATCGTTTGGACCTTCACCGAAGGCTTCACTAAACGAGGGGTGGGGGCACCTGGAAAGGGTTGAGAAGAGGGGGGTCGGCTGGGTCAGCTTGGGTCAAGGGGGAGCCATCACACCCAACCCCCGAACATTACAAGGCACAAAAAGGTTAAGTCCGAATAACATAGGGTTTTGTGAATCCAAAGGAGGAAGGGGGCCAATCCGACGGAAAGAAAGGTTGGGGAGCGGCCTCCTATGCGCGGGGCATCGCTGGCCGGGGCCGAGGCGAGAAGGGAACCCTGGGAAACCGTTTTCAACGACGGAAAGCTAGGTCGAGGTTGGGTCGGGGAGAAAAGCTGAAGGGAACAAGCAACAAGAGAAAGCAAGGGGGAGTGGACCGTCCGTGCTCCGAACGTTCTCTGGGGTCCAGGACCGAGGCTTGGAGCGGTGGACTCGTTTATCTCTAGGGACCACCTGGAAAAGTAGGATTAAGCTGTCAGAACCTCGGGGAACTATCCTCATCGAGAAAACCTCTAAGGGAAAAACCCCAGCAAATCAATGACAAGAAGAAACCATTTAAAGAAAAGAGGGCCCTCCTGGTGACCGCAGACTACGACCTCAACACTAAAAAAAAAACCTAAAGCCACCTCAAAAGAGAGGGGAGGACAGGGTAGGCTGTCGCTGGGCCAAGTGGAGAAAATACCTCGGAAAAAAAAACAGAAAGGCAAGGTAGATCTCTACAACAAAAAAAAAAAGGTAAAAGAAAGGAGGTTCCGGTGCCTGTGGGAAGAAGGATTAGGTGCTCGAACGGAGACGAAGATTAAGTGGAACAATGAGCGGTTGGTCTGGGAAAAAGTGTCGGCGCGGGTGCTCGGGAAGGGGAATCCATTCCGGTGGTCAAAGAGTGTGACGGGGGGAAATTCTGGGAGCTTTGAGGAAGAAGAAGAAACGCGGGGGGTAAGGTTCGGAGAGGGATCGAGTGGAAGATGGGCGCAACTCTTGAGGAGTCTGGGGAGGGGTAAAGCACGCCCTCACCGGAAGACCCACCAGCGCGAGAAAAGTCCTATTCCGTATCTCAAAAAAAAGACGAAAGTATACGAGGCCACTTACTGGGAAGTTTGAGAGCATGGAACTGGGCCCTATGAGAGAACGCCGGTTGG
>Ga0179593_1385432_pt1 | contig 32957 bp, 33 predicted proteins | sample CZODoug2_1_08_16_FD_185931 | JGI IMG/M metagenome (GOLD analysis project Ga0179593, IMG submission 185931) | Vadose zone soil fungal communities from Angelo Coast Range Reserve, California, USA - CZODoug2_1_08_16fungal (PacBio error correction) | ecosystem: Environmental > Terrestrial > Soil >...
TAGTGAGGGCGGGGACGAATTCCGTGAAGGTAGGTCGATCCAAAGAACGCCGGGGACAGACCACAAGGGCGACTATTCCTGTTGCCCTTCCCTCTCCCGAAAAGACGAGCGTGGAGGCGGGCGCTTAGAGACAAAGCAAGGAAAAAAGCCCTGCCGCCCGCTCGTGGGAGATAAAGGGGGGGAGAAAAACGATCTGCTCCGAACATCCAGAGAAAAAAGTTCAGGGGCGCATTTGCTGCCGAAAGAAGGGAAGGGAACAAACAAGTGACTGTGTGACTTAAAAAATCAAAATCCGGTGAAACGGCATATAGCCTTTGCCTGACAATCTTAACAAGCAGAGGGGCGGGAGAAAGCAATTGGCGAAATTGTCTGAGAGCAGTGAATCGCCATAAAAAAGGTCTGATAAACCTTTGGGGAGTCTACACGGAGAGGTAGCCACGACTGAATAAGAAGGTCAGGCTTCGTCAAATAGGAAAAGGTTAATGTAAAATCGAAGGGGTTGTTATTTGGATTTACAAATTAACCCACTTGGAGTTTTGGGGGCGTCCTTTCCCTAGATTTTCCTGAAAAGGAAGTTTTTTCCCTATCTCAGTCATGGAACAGGGGGACCCTGTGGTACGCAAATAATAAACACCGCCTATAAGTTACATATGCGGGCGGGGCCCTGTCATGTTCCCTCCAAAGACCCTCACAATTCCAAGGAGGGAAATCCTTGAATCCACCTATGCGAGGAGCTATGTTTCCTGGATTACCCTGACTTAATCAACGAAATCGCGATAGAATCGAAAAGTGCGGGAGAACCTGTAAGAGCTGCGAGGCAGCCGCCTTCTATCTTTCCGGAGGGGCTCCCATCCTGCAATGTCCTTAGCGAGTGTCTTCCTCTCTCAAAATAAAAATAAGCCGTCATATAAATTCCTTCTCGCTTTTATTTGTCATGTCTAATCAGAAAAGAGAGTATCCTTTGGCGAAGAATGGCTAGGATTTAGGGCGCGGCTCCCTATTTAGATTTTCGGATTTCCTTGTCGCACTGGGTAATTGGGATTCTGGTACACACATCGAAGCGGATAAAGGCGAGCGGAGGCGGGTCGAGGTGAAGAAAAGTTGACCAGATCGCCCGGAGGCATGCGGGGCGGGGGTTTAGAGCGGGCAATTTTCCAAAGGAAGGGGAAAAAGTGAAAAGGATGCGACGGTGACGGGAAACTTGAGCTGCAAGGCTTGAGTGCGTATTGTCTGGGTGTGGCACCCCACCCAGGGGGTCAGGCGAGTCAGACTATACTGGAGTGAAGGAAGCTTGCCTGATGGGACGCGATGTTCGAGCACAATACCACCGAGGGATGGGGTTCGGGTACAAAGGGTACTGGGGAGGGCTTGGGCCTTCTGGTTTCTGATCGGGGACCACTAAGACCGAGGAAAAGTATGCCGAAAATGGAATAAACGATCGGGGGAACGGCGAGGTGTGATTGTCGGTCGACTACGGCTACTTGAATAAAAAACGAAATCGTGATCTTCGGCGGAAAGAGAAGCTCTCCTTGGGTTAAAGTACCGGTCAGAAAAGGCTTAAGGGGGGGGGCTCCTGACTTGTCTAAGCCGGGTGGCGGGCTGTTGAAATTCAAGCCTCTAGTGCGGCGGGGTGCCGGTGGCTACGTCGTAGAGGGGGCCGGGGAAAGTCTCCAAGTTCTTGGGCTGGGCTTTGGGGAGCAAGGATTCACTCAAGGCCTTACTGCGGGTAGGTCAAACTTTCGGGGGGGGATATGGGGGGTCGGAGGATGGGGGGCGTTGCTCCGAAGGCCTACATCTGGGCTGCTGAAGGTCAGGTGACCAGGGGGGGAGCGGGAGGTTGATCCACGCTCTTTCGGAACAGCTCTTGAAAAGGGGGATACAATAAGGGGCGCCAACCAGGAAAACAAAATTTTCAAGACCGTCTGGCCGAGGATGAATTCTGGATGATACGGGGCTGAAAAGGGGGATGTTCGCGTCGAGAGTGAAGCGAAGGGAACGGTAGCAAAGACGGTGGTGGGGGTATCCTTCTATTTTAAGGGAAGTTCTCTCGTGCGTCTTAGACCTCATAGAGACTCCGAAGGATAGGACAAGGGACTCTCGGTTAGGGGAACCAGGAATATCGCCTTAGAGCTGCAAGCAGAAGACGTCCGCAAGATAAGGACTGGGAGTAAAAACTGAGCATCATTACTGCCTTCAACGGCGAAAAAGTAGGATCCCCCTTCGAAAAGGGTGCGAAGTCGGGGGGTCAGCCCATAACCCATGAGCAATCGTGGGACCGGCGTGAAGGAGAGAGAGAGTGTCAAATGCCCTGAAAGAGGAGGAGCAGGGCAGATCTCCCGGTAAAGGAATAGGGGAAGACTTTTTTAAACAAAAGAAAAACAAATCTACATCGCACCCAATGACACTAGCGACCCACTAAGGAAGACAGGAACAGAGCTTGAGATTTGAAAGGAGGGGTCACGGAGACGACACTGTAAATCGGACAAAAAAACTAGAAAGGCGCCGGGATCATTGAAAAAAAATGCTATCGCAAGCATGCACATCACACGGCCATGGAGGCTTGGGAGGAAAAATTGACGCTGTTGTAGAGAAGGGTTGAGGGTCATTTCTTGCACAGGAACATAAACGACAAAGATGAAGGGAAGAGGTCAAAAAGTAGGTTGGTTTTCTGTTGAATACACGGGAAAAGGCGGGGAGGGCAAGAAATCCAGGGGAAATGTCGATCAGAGTAGCCAGGCAAACAAAAAGGGAGCCGAGACCTGATTGGCCGCAGGAGGGAGGTGGGGGATGTCCTTCGAATAAACAAATCACCAGGGGGTGAAGGAGAACGCAGAGGAAGGGGGGCGGCATGGAAAAAGAAAAGAAAAGACGCACCGTTTTCAAAAAAAGGGGCGCGGAGGTGGACCGACACTGCAATCCTCGAGAAAAAAAATAACGGAGTTTTGCTAAGCAGCTGCTTTCGATTTTTAACAAAAAAAAAAAAAAAGTAAGTAAGGGGAATGCTTTCAGAGCTGTACGAACCTTCTGTAATCCACCTAAAGCCCCGCGGTTTACCCGGGAAAGACCTCGACTAAAAAAAAAGCTCACACTCATAGAAAAAGAATTTACAAAAAAATATAGGGCAGGTATTTAGGGTTCAAGTGCCCGGGTTACTCAATGCGCTCTCCGCGCTGCGGGGGGAGGGGAAAGGAAGGTGCTGAAGAGAAGAAAAAGGGTTCACGTCTGAAGGGGCCAAACTTCCATAACAAAGACTGCAGGGAAGACGGAGTGAATGGTTTGGATTCAGGGAAGAAGACTCCTCATAAAGGCATTCGAAAAGAGGGTCTAATCAGGAACCTCGCATTTCGTAAACCGGTCAAAACAAGCTGTCGAGAAAATCGCCAGAGGGATACCCTGTAGCAGAGAAAAAAAAGGGGGGGAGGACAATAGAGATTCTACGTACGGGATAAAATGGCGATGGCCGAGAGGAAAAACTGTGGGAAAAAAAAGTGACGTCAGGATGATGGGGGTTCGAAAAAATGGCCAGGGCGCGCTCATCGCGTTGCTGCGGCTTACTGATCAAACCAAAAGGAATGCCGCCATCAATGCACGGGGAAGTTCCGAAAGTTGGTGGCGTCCCTTAAAAGGCACATACCCTCTGTTGGGTCGAGCGTCCAAAGTCCGATCAAGCAGAGAGAGTAAGGGGAGTTGAGGTCATAGTCACAGATACGACTTCGCCAGATGGGAACCAACGGGGAGTGAGATCGGTTCAGGGGGAGCATGAACTAACTGATGGGCCCACCCCCAAGCTGAAGGGGTTAAATATGCGTGATACCGTAGAGGGAATGGAGAGTGCCGGCCTTTGGACTTGAAAATCTACAGAAAAGGGGATAAAACTTAGGGCTCGAGGGGTCACCAGAGAGGACGCCTTGGATTCAGCAGCAAGGGAATAAAGGGCCTCCGCGACGGACATCGGGGGGGGGCTCTTAGCAACGCCGGGGGGAAAGCGGTCTGCCTAAAAAAGGGCTGAGGGGGGGGGGGATTTGCCCGCTAAAAGTCCGGCAGCCGTGAGGAAACGTCGAGGCGTCTTGACTTGCCTTTCGGTTTCAGTGGCGACTATCGCAGCCGGAAGCGACCGGCTCCCTGGGCGTTATGGCTATTTAAACTGATTTGTACCAAAGTCGCCGAAGAATTCGGGGGTGGTTCTCCCTTGCTCCAGCTAAGACGGCAAACACCCAACCGGGGAATTTTTTCCGGTCGCGTTCCCTTTTAGGGGTAAGACGTAAGGTTGATGTGCCCACGAATAACGAAACAGTCGAGACCCTACGCACCGGTTGAATCGGGATTTAACGACTATACATGGCTGAACAAATAGTGGAGGGATAATCTTCTATGTAGCGTCATTATCAAAGGAGATCATTCTGAAAGGCGCGAATCTTGGGGGGAGGGGGACGAAGAGATCCGCTAAACACAGCAGACGATCGTTTGGAAGAGGGGACGGCTGTTTCGGGCTCGGGGGGTCCTGTCTCGCGCGTCGACTGACGAATCAGGGGGGGGAAAAGCGCGCACGCGGTCTAATTGGCGCTTCCTGGCCACTTTCGCGATGCAAGAGGAAGGCCCTCTGATAAAACAGATCCCTTTCACGGGAAGAAATCCGTGACGAATGGGTTTCCGGGCAGGGGAGACCAGATTGAATTAAAAAGTGTCAATTAGCGTATCACGTTTTTCTACTTGTAAGAGGCTATCTAATACCGTTTGGTGTAGTTCACTTCATGGGAACTCTATGTCTCTCTCCGTCCAGGAAGAGAGAACCTTCCTGGCTCAATGTATTATCGGTCGCAGGTCAAACGAGAGCGCGATTAGGAGTCACCAGGCTATAAGTGGGACGTAAGCTTATGATGAGAAAAGATGGAGGAAGAAGCAAGGATAAAAATCACTTATTAGAGAGTTGTGGTTGCGGGCTTTTCCCCTCATAAGCCATGACGAACGAGCATTCAGCTAATGCCAAATGTAGCTCTGGGAAAGGAGGACAGCTTGGGAGAGTAAAATGGGCTTGCAAGGGGGGGGGTGATCCGTCAGCTGAGAAAGAATAGGCCGCATAATGGTCGCTAACAAGAGTGGAATTGAAGTGGAGGAAAATGCCTAATTAGTCTGTCTGGGTGAAAATCGCAAGACAAGGACCTTCCCTGACTGTAACTGGGCATGGGTGACTACTCTGGTTTGAGATTGTAGGAGGAAGTCGCCGGGGCTGTTTAGGGGGGAGGCACATGTGGGATCCTTGCTTGACTGTAGTATTTAAGCTGGGATGCTCAGTTTTCTATCAGTTCGCTGTTAAAGGAGGAGATGAAGGAGGCCTGATCGGAGGGGTCTTCCGGGGTGGAGAAGGGGGCTTTCTCCCAGTTTCCTGTCACTTAAACGGTCTTCGGCACCAGAAGGCATGGCGGAGAGCACTCTGCTGATCGGCCGGGTGAAGTGTCGCGCCGAGGGGAAGTAGTGCAAGGGGCCTCCCGTCGGTCGCGTTCTAGGACCTCGACAAGGGTGGTATCGGGGGGGACATGCTTACAATTCTGGCTTTGGATCGGTGTCTACGCTTCGTCAGGATTTGGAGGAACCGGGGGCGAGGGGGCCTTTATGGAGTTGGAGAGGGGGGGGATCGGGCTGTAGGGGGGGCTTTCGAGAGGGGTAGGGAGGTGGGTATGTCTAGGGGGGGGGTTGGGGGGGGAAAAGGTGAAGGCAGGGGCGGCTCTGTATTAGGTTAGATAGAAGAGACCCTCCTGGAGGCACTAATCAGGCTTCCTAGCGGGGGGAACTAGATGCTCGTTCGTCGGCACGTGCGACTGCGTGGGAGGGTCAGAGCGGCTTCAGAGCCCACGCCGTTAAGGTTTGAGTTCATGTTGTACAGGCCGATCGGGAATCCCTCCGGCAGCAAGCGGAAACACTTGCGACGTCTGGTCTGCTAAAGGAAAACAACCGATATCCTGAATCAAAGGTCACATCTAATCAATATACCAGTTGCAATGATTGGGGGGGCGTCTCCTATGTGTTTCCCCCTTGGAATCGGATAGCCACCGAAAGGGAGCTTCTCACCAGGGGGCGAATTGGCGAGGGGGGGTACGGGAAGCATCTTTTGAAATAGGGGTATTGCAGGGGATGGGACTTGACTCCCCGTACGTCCTACTAGGGAGCATCAAGGTACATGGGGAGGAAGGAGTTCGCCAGGTGAGGTCTTGTGACCTAGAGATGGCACCTGCGGCTCAGGTGGTGTGGGGTGTTCATTTAGTTTAGATCTCTCGAGGGCCATAGACGCAAGGCGATCAGTGCTAGCGGGGCCTTGTGGTGAGGGGCTGAGTCTTGGTGGGTGGAGGTTGGTCCGCATGGAAGGCGGGGGAATCGGCCTGGAGGTTCAGGGGAGGAAAGGGGGCAAGAGTGCCAGGGTCTCTGGTAAGGAGAGGTCAGGGTCTCAAGAAACACAATCCGCCGGCGCTGGAAAAAGGCTGACTCCTATCACAGCGCGTGTAGATGATCCTATCTCTAGAACGGGGAAGTTAGGTACTTCATTCATTGAACCATAAGGGAAATGGACAATCCGACGATTCAACGCATTAAAAGATGGAGCTCGATTTCCAATATTCTACTCATTCCGAACGTAAGTCTCGCGGAGATGTCTGAGATGTCGTGCCGGGGCTGGGGTGTGTCCGGGGTCCGGAGGGGGAAAAAGGGGGGTATCGCCTTATTGCGAAGACTTGGAAGCTCCATGGATTCGGTAGAATAAGCGTGCGCGTCCCCCTCAAGAGTGGAGGGGGGCTTACAAGGCGGGGTAGGTGAGCTTGTGGGCTTTTCGGGAGTGGCGGATTTGCGGGTGGGGGTCTCCCGCGCTATGAGGTGGGGCGTCGGTTCTACGTAGGAGGGGACTGGGCTGGCCCGTGCGCGGGGCGGTTAGCAGGTAGACTGGGTGGGAGGGCGATGTCTGTCCGGGAAGTACAAGTGAGGACGGTTATATTCTAATTGGGAGAGGGTGGAAATTGGGAGGGGGGGGGAGGGGACTTTCGACGTGGGGGACAGCAAGTTGCGCTCTCCTTGGGCGGCGGTCAGGTGAAGGCCTGGGGTCGTGCATGGGAGGGTGGGAGGGTAGGGAGAAGGCGAATTTGGCATCATTTCGGTTCCGGTATAATGAAATCCAGCGGGGTCCCCATAACTCAGGAGTCCGGGGGGGATTCCTGGTCTAGGTTGCGGATGGGCGCTTTTTGGGGGTTCCTTTTGTCCAAGTCGATCCTGATGCACGAGGGGGGGGGGGGGGGTGTGGACAAGGTCGGGAGGGAGCCTCTCCGGGGCGCGGCGTGATTCTCCATCCGCTTTTGAGTCGGCGGGCCGCTGCTGCTTCTCCTGTCTTTTCAACGGGTTAGGCTATAGAAGGGGCTGTCTCAGAGGGTTGTAAATGGGGCTTAAGGAGCACGAGGGGGGGGGAGGCTACAAGCAGGCAGGGCCAGAAACGACTGGATGGTCTCGGAAGGGGCAATCAGACAAGTAAACCGGCGACTCTCTCGAACTCCTCTAGACTTGGAAAAAAAGGGGTATCGAACTGAACGGGACCTGGGAGGGGTTTGGGAGGACTCTGAATTTCTTCACCGGAAGTGTCGCTGGAACGGAGGGGGAACACCTTGCGTGAGAGCCCGAAACCCGGCTGGGAGGAGTACAAGCCATCCTGCAGGGGCTCGACCGTGCTGGTCGGGAAGAGATCACGTCGCCGGACCGAGAGAGGTAGCTGGGAGAGGCTCTCTTCGTAAAAAGGGGGACCGGGAAATTGGGGAACTACAAAGAGAATCACCTAGGCTCTATGTTTCGAGTCAGGGGGGGCGAAAGAGTGCTATGGAAAGGGGGTGGAGCGGGAGGAGACTAGAAACGGTCCTAGAAACTGCCTGGAAACTCGCCCAATCGCTTGTGCAGCGTCCCTGTTTGAGCCCAAAACCTCTTCCTCACAAAATCGGGGGGGGATAAAACGTTCCTAAATTGGGAGGAAGCGGGGGGCCGACCTCCAGATCCTTAAGGAGAAGCGAATTTTTCTGGGGAGGGACGGCGAAGAAGGTTATCGCGCCGACAAAAGGAAATCTGGCGACGCCGAATCTCTCCTAACAGGATGAGGAAAATAGAGAGATGGGGAAAAAATCAAAGAATGGTTCTCTGGGGGGGAGGCGCAAATAGCCGCGCGACAGAAAGTGCGACGAGCACGGTAGAGGGGACGACCCGCCATCCTTTCCGGGAAAAAAGGGTGGCGTCACCACCGAGGTTTCAAAGGTCTACGATGACTGAAAGGAAAACGGGCACCCGAAGAAAGGGCGCGGAAGGGTTTACTTGGGAGCTTCCAGCGAGGAGAAAAAAAAAAAAACTAACACCAAGGACGAACTCAGAAAAAAGGAAGCTAAAGAGAGTTCATCCTGTGCGGCAAAAATGGGACTAAGACGGCCTCCATCGAGACGCGCAGGCAGTCTCTTTTAAAATAAGCAGCGGCATGGGGAAGCTCGGGGAAAAGAAAAGCAATCGGATCAAGTAAGAAGAAAGAATTTCTTTCGCAAGCCGGTCAACCGCCGAGGACAACCCGGACGGACCAAAAAAGAGAGAAAAAGGAAGAAAAAAAAAAAACAAAGACACAAAAAAAAAAAAAACAGGCACGAAAAAGAGAGGAACATGCATTCTCTCTCCTTGAGGAAAAAAGGAAGCTATATCTTAGCTTCCACTGAGGAACCGATGACTTCGAGAAAACTTCCTTTCTGAACCGGGGAAGGGGGGTTAAAGTACACGGCTCCTTTAAAGGGAGAAACGGCCTTCACCAAGGCTAGCTTCTCTTCCGGGTCTTAAGAGGGAGTGGTTAGAGGTTGCGAGAATTTCACCGGCACACGAAAGGAAGCTGTGGTTTGGGGAAAATAGGCGGCCTGGCCATTTTCAAATAAAAAAGCGCTGGTGTTGATGGAAAAGGGGGGATTTCATGATCAAGGCGGACTGGGTAAACACCACTTATCTCCCTTGGAAAGGTGGGCGATATGGCCTCAGGAAAGGGGTCTGTCGAGCCACCTCCTTACAGGGAGTTGGACCAATGCTAAGTTCATGATTTGTAGGGCCTTCCCTAGGCGTGCTGGTCACCACCGGGGAGGGTCTAGGCGGTCCTCGGAAAGACGGCTAGGAAGGCTGATGCTTCTGAGCCATGAAACGCGCCGGAATCGACAATGGGATCTGGCCTCGTTTGCTGGTCCGGAAAGGGAAAACCGTATATATCTTTATCTCCAACGGATCAACTTGAAAAAAAAGGGGGAAGGATAGATATCTCAGGCGCAGTTTTCGGTTGATAAGAGCATAAAAATAGTACTGGCGCTTAAGGTATAGGGAAAGAAAAGAAGCCCTTTACTTTAGTCCTTCTATCTGGAAGCAAAGCGGGTCTTACGCGCACCAGCGCCGCGACGACAGAAAAAGGGAGCGGTGCGCTTCACTTCTTGGGGGCGATGCCGGGGGGCACAAAGAAAGCCCAGGGAAGAAGGGACGCGGTGTCGAGCGAAGGCCATCAATAGACCGGTGGCCCAAAAAATAAACTTTCCGAAAAGAATTGAAATTTGTGCGGTTCAGACCGTCGAGTCTGGGGGGAGTGAGCGGTCTCCGATCAAAACTGGGGGGAAAGGTGAGTCAGGAGGCGTTAAAGGCAATAAGTACTGATATTCCGCGGGTGTGGAAGAAGTGAAAATCCAAGGGACCTCGTGATCGATCGGACAGCAGACATACGAAAAGGCACGGAGCAGTTCCTTAGGAAAAGAAAGTAAAACCCACAGGGGAATTTAAAGAGGGATCAGAAGAGGGGCTTAGGCTAAAAGCTGGCCTCTAGACTGGGGAAGGGGAAAGCGATCTTCATGGATACCTGAGAGGTATGGGGAACGCTCATATTCACAAGATTCTTCCTGGAAGGAGTTTCATGAAGATCTGAGGCAAGGAAGTCGCGAAGTTCTTGCGTCGGGCGGGAAAACTACAGAAATACGACTGGGGCGCCTTCAAAAGCTCGTACTCCACAGCGGCTTCTTTACTGCAGTAAAACTGCGCAGGATTCGGCGCCACGGCCGCACCAAGGGAGAGAGACCGAAGGATCGCAAAATCCGCCATAGGAATATAAGGGTAGAAACAGTGGATTAACGGGGGGAGGCCTTGGGCGAGCGGCTTGAAACGGAAGGGTCCAACTAAATTTGAGTAGGACATAAGGTTCATGGGAGGGGGGATTCTTTCTGAAAAGTTCACCCGCGACGCCGAACTTATAGCCGGGGAAAAAGAAAAGGAATGTGGCGGAGCGATGGCATGTTGGGGGAAGCGCCATAGAAGGAAGCCCGCAGTATTACCACCGTATCAAGAAAGTGGGCCTCACCAGTCGAAACGCGAAAAAAAACCGGCAATCCTGGGGGAAAAGAGGGGGATGCCGAAAAAGGATAAAGAGAAAGAATCGGTCCCTGAAGGGAAGGATACGCGGCGACACTTGAGGCACTCTGTATCAGCCACTAGGCCCTGAAGAGAAAAGTGAATCCTCAGGAGGCCAGGGTGCCCCACTGGCGCGCAAAAGTCGAAAAGAGAGTGACACTATCGACGAAAACAAATCGAGGGTGGACAGGGGATGTGGAAATATCCGCTCATGAAAAAGGGAAAGATCCGATCACAAATGGAAGTCCCCGGATCATGGGTGAAAGAGATATCGCAAGCAAGACATTGGCCGTCCATGGGGGAGGGTTTTACAATTGGGGACGATTCCATGGGGGGGGGGGAGAATTGTGGTTAGTTGAAAAATGTAAGGAGGGGGGGGGCACATAAAAAACAAGACGTAGTCCCAAGGGAACCATTCGTGTGTTGGGGGTTCTTTTTGAGAGGGCCAATAAAGGCTGGAAAAATGAAAGTTCATCCGAAAATCGCTTCTCTGTCGGCACTACAGAAAAGGCATTCGCCATCAGGCTTTGGTCCAGCCTTTCGATAAGTGGAGGGGTCCAGAAACCACCGTAAGCTTCTAGAAATGAAGAAACGCAACGCACTTGCGGCTGACTAGCGCAGTTAAGTCACCGTGGGACGTACGTTATTGCAAGTATTGAGTGCTTGAGGAAATGGGATTCAATAAGCTTGTAAGCTATACTGTAAGTGGAGTCTTTAGCTGCCAGGTTGTGAAAAAAAACTGAAGTCACTCACCGTCCTTGACGAAAGGGGGAAGAACCGGATGTAAAGACTCCAATGGGGAAGGGAACAATCAAGCAATCCGCTCGTAGTCCGGGGAAAAGTCAATAAGCGGGGGGAAACAAAAGGAAGGAACGAATTAGTTATAGCTCGGCTTACCTAAGGAGGGCGCTAAAAACTAAGTGCTTCTTTATCAAAAACGTAAGGGGGCGAGGAAGGTTTTTAAAAAAAAGGGGGTAACAACGGGCACCACCTGAGGGGGAACCAACTTGGGGGTAGGGGAGGAAAGGCCCGCATGAGATGAGAGCCCTGGACATAAGAGAAAAACACAACAAAGACATTATACAAACGGGGGGACCCAGATTCATAAAGCGCAAGTCTTATACTCAAAGGGGGAGGAACAACAAAAAAAGGATGAGGGAAAAAAGAGAAGGCGACCGATACCAAGGGATAGAAGCTCTGGGACAGGGGGGACATCTTTTGTTGAAAAAAAGGACTAGGAGTATGAGGTTGGCCATTGCGCGAGGGGAGAAAGAGACGCTTCATGGATCAAAAAAGTTAAGGAACCGGACTCACTACGGTGAACGCGGGGGCGCATTCCAATGAAAAGAATGAAATTGCGAGTCGTCGACTGGGGAGGCGGCACGGCGATAGGGTGGCATCAAACCCCTATCAAGACCGGTATTTGTGCACATTGACGGCATTGAGGGGATCGGGTAGGGAACCCTCCAAAGGGAGGGAGATTACAAAGGTTAGTGGAAAAAGAGGAAGGGGCCGGCACCCAGGAAACTCCAGCATTGGAGGAACAAAAAAAAAAAAACAAAAATCCCGTAGGTTCACAGAATCTGGAACTCCTCGTGGAAGAAAGGGGGAGCCTCAAAAATAGGATCTTTGCAAGGCCAGTCGACGAGCTCCACGGTAAAGCGTCCCACTGATCCGAGATCGAGGACTCGAACTTATAAAAGGCTGACAATCAAAAGGCATGTTCCACAGGGTAGTGAGAAAAAGCGACTATAGGACGATGACCTTTTGGCTGGAAAAAGCACGTTATGGCGAAGGTAAAAAAACAGAAGACACACACAGAAGGTGCAGAGAAGATGGCTTGGACTCCGCGATCGTGGAGGTGAGAAAAAAATGACAGACAATTCGGGAAAAGCCCTGGGTAAGCGGGGGTAAAGGACGGGGCCATGGACCTGGAAAAGTTCATGGCGATAGCATGACGGGTGAAAGAAAGGGGGGACTTCTGGGAGAAGTAGGCAGATTGGGGCGGAGCGCTTACAAGACTCGGCAGGAGGGGGAGCAGGTGGCGCTAGTGTCCGGGTCGAGAATGACTGCGCGCAGGGGCAAGGAAAGAAAAGGATGATTTGTGAGCGTGGGCAGGCAAAGTGCGCTATTAACAAGAAGGGACTGCCATGGAAGAGACGAGAGAAATGGTCCCGGGGACCATCGAGTGCGGCCTTGGGCCCAGATTTACTCACACGGTTCGCAAAAAGGGGCGTTTCGAACTGGGTCGGGAGGTGTGGAGGTCGGAAAATTGACTCCCGGCTCAATCTTCATCTCGAACTGGGAAAGAACAACAACCAACTAAAAAGACAGGGGCAGCAGGCTATAAGTGGACTAAGGGAAAGGAGGAGACTACCATAACTCGAACGAAATCCTTGCGGGGGAAACGAAGCCGGGCGTGGAGGAACTTCATACCGAGAAAGAGGATAAAAGACCCGAAGAAGGCCCCTCATTGGTAAAGGCGAGGGAAAGAAAAAAAAACTGATCTATTGTGGGGCGCCACGTAGGATATACAATAAGATGTTCGGCACGGGCTGTAAACTACAAGTCCTAAAGAAAGGGGGGTAAAATTTTTCCAAAAAGCAAGAAGGGGCTGAAAACTCGACGCCGACTTGAAAAAAGGGTTGAACAGAAGAATTCAGCGGCAAGAATTCGTGGGGAGGGGCAAGTGAAATCTAAGTCCTGATCTGGAGTCTACGGTGTAGAAAGTAGGAGCAGTTCGATGATCGCGAAAGATCAGCCCTTCCGTAGTAGCTCGACTTGGAACTTCTCAGGTCTACGGGAAAAAAGAACCTCCTTGCAATTGGATATTCCGATGGAGAGGGGGCCAACACTTACCTTCTGAGACCTCATCGGGGGGAATATCAGGTCCAGGGAAAAAAATGGGTTGGGGGGGGGGTCGTTCAAACGGCCGCCGCAGATAAAAAAAAAGTGCTCTCTACCTGCTCAAACACAAAAAATAGGCAAGAACGGTCAAGTCCACCGAAGGGGGGTGTCACCGGGATGGGGTGGGGGGAAGGTAAACGTCCCTCGACAGGGGGAGTCGAACTGATTCCTGGTGAGGAGGAGGGAAGTGTTTCTTAGCTACATAGAGCGCCAAGCTCCATTCTCTTCTAGGGGGGTTCTCCCGAACTAAGAAGTTCAGGAAATCGCTAGGGGGAGCAGGTGAGTAGGCAAAAAAAAGATTGCCGCCACGGTCAAAGGGAATTCGCAACCAAAACAAGCGCCGGGGGGGACCTGAAGATTATTATCGGCAGGAAAAGGAAAAGCGGATATTGCCGATAGTCTACGGGATTGATGGGACGGGCATCGGAGGGCAGAGCAAGTCAAAGGGGGAAGGCAAGCCGACTAAAAAGGGCATCATCGAAAAAGACCGCGCTCTGCCGGCAGTCGAAGTGAAATAAAAAAAACGGCAGGAAAACATTTTGAAGGAAGGAAATTCAGCCGTCCCCCGCGCGTGGGGCTTTTTCACCCCTCCATCGCTCAGAGAAAAGCCGGGCTGGGGCACTGTTAACCGTTTACCGCGACCAGGGGCGGGCCAAAGAAGCGACTAAGGGGAAAAATCCTTTTGGGCTGACAGAAAACGTGCCGAGCAAGAAACAGGCGATCAAAAATGAGACAATGAGTGACACCGGAGGAAAAAAAACGCGTCGAAGGATCGCCGGGAAAGTCAGGCAATCCAGAAACAAAAAGAGAAAGCGCCGCCAGGAGCGCAGAGAAGCGCCTGGATCAGAGGCGCCGGGGGGAGGTACAGTCAAAAAAATAAATGGGGGCCTACGGACTGGGGGCGCGGCATTATGCGACTTCAACATTCGACTCAATAAAAAAAGTGCTAGCTCAGCGTCGCTCCTGACTCTGCGAAGACTCATTGTCACCGGATTGGTGAAACGTGCCTTACCGGCACGTGAGGAGCGGGGCTGTCCAAAGGAGGGATGAGCCAGCAGCCTGCAGGAGACCTTTCCCATGAAGGAGCATATCCGAAAGCGCAAGGCCGCTGTGGAACAAGAGTTGCGGCGGGAGAGGTCCCCGGGATGCCGATGACGAAAGCGAAAAACGAGAGGCGTTTGTTGGACGAAGCTCGTTCTTACTGTGAGGAGCAACGAAAGAGGAGAGGCCCGTCCACTGAATTCTGAAAAAGGCGTTGCCGAGGGGCCAGATCGAACCGCGTCAGAAAAGTCGGGGGGAGTGGAAAGAGCAGGAAAAGGGGGAGTTGGGACGCGGAGCGCCTACGAAGGAAGCAAGGGCCGGCGCCGATCGGATCTGCGGGGACCACGAAGAAAATCTGCGAGCCAAGACTCCAAAAACAACGAAGGCGTCTGAAAGAAAGAGGGATTGCGGCGTTCTGGTGTCGGCGATGAATAAAAGAAGTAGAGCCAACATTGCGCCAAAGCGAAGGGCACGTAGGCCAGGACTGAATCGAAAATCCGTTTTCAGGAGGTTGCAGACAAATAGGGAGGAAAAAATTTAGGGGAGTTCCTTTAAACGACGTCCGTCCCACGACCCGGAGAGGGGCTATGGGTACAGATTCAAGACTTAGGACAGTCTCCGCCGCCTCACAGGCCAGAAAGGGGGTCCCTTCACAACATCTCGTAAAGCGAGAGGATAGTTCAGCCATAAGAAGAAGACTCGCCCGCAATCATCTTTGAAATAAGAATGGAAGCGATCGTGATCTAAAGCCGAACAGAACATGTTAAAGATCGACTGAAGGGAGAGGTCAGGGTAAAAGCTGTAGGAGGAAGTGCGCACAGGGCAAGTGCCAAGGCGAAACATAGTCATGTGTAAGTCATCACTCGACTTGCAACTCCGGACGGGAATCGCTGATAAAATTGCAGGTTACTCTCATTGCGGAGGAGAATACGCCGAAGAAAGGACAGGAACCCCTTGATGGTGACGGATAGACCTGAAAAAAACGGCTCAAAAGGATCAAAAGAAGCAATAGTCGTCGGAGAGGGCGGTGATCTTGGTGTAGAGGGCTTTCATTCAACGCCACAATTGGAACTGATTTTGGGGGGCTAGGCCTGACCTATGTCGGATCCGCGGTGCCGTGATAGCGCCATTGACAGGAAGAGGGGGGAGTCTTTGCGCACAGTGCCACAGGGGGAATTTCGAATTGAGCTTGGGTTCGCCCACAACCGCACCCAAAGCCTCTTCTGTTCAGAAACGCCTTCCTTTAAATTCGGCGGCGGTCCAGTCCGCCCCAAAAGTTAAAAGGAAGGGTGAGCTCTATCGAGTCTGGCGGAGCTTAGAGAGGCTCAGGGGGGGAATCTCAAGATTTAGGTCCGCGGTGAACAATAGAAAAATAAAAACATAAGATCGGGGGGGTAAAGAGACGCAAATGGGGGGGGAGACGAGATATCATCGGTCACAGGGGGAGGGGCAGCTTGTAGGTGGGCAGTGAGCAAAGGAGAACTTCAGGGAGGGGCTCCAGGAAAGGGTATCTGCCAGAAAAGGGAATAGATTTCCTTTAAACAGGGGGGCTTTGTTGAGCACCATAGGAAAAGACTACATCTGGAGTGACTAAGTCGTAGAGGAGGCTAAATTCCTGAAAAGGAAGCCGATCGCATCAGATGGTTGAAACGAAGGTTTCTAGTACGTAGGTTCAAGTGGAGAAGGGGGATCCTTGAAACCAATCCTTGCCACGGGAATGAAGAGGATTTCTTACGGAAAAGCGGGTCTGGGTCTTGGAAAGGTCTCCAGGGATAAAAAGGGGAAAAGTTAAAGGCGGTGAAAGGTGACGGACATTTCCGCCGGACTGCTAAACCAGGATGGGGGGGAGGGAGCCAGAATTTCCAAAAGGAGTGTCGGCGCTGGGGAGACTCCGCTACTACAAGGGTGGAGTTCCTCTACCTGAAGCCAAGGGGAAGAAGGATAGCTGAACGATCTACAAACTAGATCAAAAGTGCGGCAAAAGATCCGGGGCTAACTCGTGGCGGGCTAGGGACGATAGAATTCCCCGTAGTAAGGGAAGGATAACCGGACTTTATTAAATTTAAAAATAACCGCAGGCCGTCGGAAGCGGGGGTCTGGAAGGAGAGATGAGGAAAGACAGCGGTTCTCCTGGGGAGTTCATCCTTTCTGAACTAAGAGGGCTTTACGATGACTAGGAGGAGCAAGGCAAGAAGGTGCGCTCGGAACCGAGGGAAGGCGGCTTCAAAGATGCTGGAATATCTGGCTTAAGACGGCAGGACAGGCACGGGGAACTCGAGAAAATTGGCGTCAGGAAAGGTCGATTGGGCGGGGGTTCTCGCTGTGGGGGTCGTCTAAGTCCACGAGGCCGGTGAAAGCGAAGGGGGGGTACCACTAGAGAGACGTCTATCTGAATATAAGGGGGGAACGCGCCAGAGGAAATGCCCGTCGAAGGGAACAAAAAAAAAAATCAGAATGAGATTCAAACGGGAAGAAAAATGATAAAAGACCGAGGGGAGGAGCGGTCTTCAGAAAATGAATCAAAAAAGAGACCCGGACGTGAAGGGTCGTAGCGGTAGAAAGGGCCAGGGGGAATCTGAGGGCCATCCAGAAAACACAATTCTCCGAAGAAAGGGTCCCATGAAGGGGAAACTCACGAGCGCGACAGGACACTAAAGCGAAATTCCTATCTGGAAAGAGGGGGACGGGGGGGGATGTCAGTGAAGCTAAAAAAAAATCTGGTCAGCTCCAAAAAGAGGAATCCAGCCGTGAGTGCCTTAGAGAGAAGAAAAAGACATTGTCATGGAACTGGAAAAACTACTGGAAAAACAGGGCTTGTGGATCTAGTTCTTTCATTCGTGGGCACCATGCAAAATTAAATCCAATGAGAAAGGACACCAGGAGGGGTGTTGTTGAGGGAGTGGGGATCACAATTTTCGGAACAAAAGAAAATCAAGTCATAGAGAGGGGAGAGGCAAAACAAAGGACGGCCACGACATGCAAAAGTCAACCGGATGGAAGGGCAATAAGTGAGATGTCCGGGATCACGTCAGCGGCGAGGTGGGTGGAGGGAAAAGAGCGGAAAGTGCGGCTGCAGATGAGCGGCGCAAAGGGTGCAGTCGGGGGAGGAGCGGGGAAGGGGCCAGCGAATGCGAAGGTCCGCAGCTGTAAGACAAGGAAGGAGATATCAAGGCTGAGGAGCGATGGGTCGAAATAACAAGGGGACATCCGCCGGCGTCAGGAGAAACGACCGTATTTAATCAGGAGGTGGGGGGCCCCTCACAAGCCGATCAGAAGACCACGCTCCATTCATCTTCAGCATGTTCAAAATTCCTGAGGAAAAGGGGAGAGGAAGTTGTCCCGCTGAATAATAGAGAGAGGCTTAGGCTGGAGAATAAAGGTGCCTGAAGAAAAAAAGATTGGGAGTTTTGGAGGGAAGAGAAAAGACAAACACCTGCATTGAAAATGAAACCGGGGGGAAAAAAAGGGGGGGGGTCCTTGAGGAGGCTCATTCGGGAGGCTCTCCTAAAAATGAAAAGAAAAAGGAAAACATAGACATTTAGGTCAAAAAAACAATGTCATACAAAAATCTATACGAGTTAAACTCTTCAGAAAAGAAAAAAAAAAGAGTGAAACTATATAGAGTCGGTGAGAACAGACTGGGCGATTCCTCTGGGATCGTTTTTGAACAGAGGGAAGAAATGTATAGGGTTTTAGGGGGAAGGGTTTCCATGAGCGGACATACTATTGGCGGACGGGAGGGGAGATAAAACAAAACCACCATTAACCAGGCGACATCAATTCCGGGAGGGAGAAGTGGGGATGCATCCACGGCCCATAAAAAAAGCTTGCGAGCGTCGCACTGAAGAACATCAGCGTCTCTATCTGAAGGGGGGCAAGGGAAGGATAAGACGTCTCCTGCTTGGGAAAATTAAGGACGATTAAGTTCTCGGGGTTTTTGCTTGAGGGGCCCCACAAAGGGAGTTACAGTCAGTGAGATCACCCGCGGAAGGGTAGGGGTGAATTCCGGTACACGAGCCTTTATAAGAGAAAGTCCCGAACGGGTGGGGGGGGGGGGGGGGGGGGGGGGGGGGGGTGGGGTTGGGACACATGTGGGGGGGGGGACTGGGTGGGGGGGTTGGAGTCTCTGGATTGGGGATTCATCAGGGGGAACAAGCTGCCAAACTCAGGCGGTACATCTTGGCGGAAGAAAGGGCGACGTTCGCTTCGTTTTCACTGAAGGGGTGATTCCGAGGACATCGAAGAGGAAATGAATGTACTGGGTCGGTGGTGGGCCGGGCCCTAGAGAAGGAGCGACGATGGGGGTCTTTGGGGTGGGGGGGGGGGGGACAAAAAAAGAAAGTTATTTCGACGTGGAAGAAAAAGCCCCAAAAAATGTGGATCTCCATTAATGCTTGGTGAAGAAAGGATATGCCCCACTAATTACGAAAAAGGGCCCACAAGAAAAAGGACGTCCAAATTGGGACCATATCCATGGCGCTGAGAATGGCGATGCGTAGAAATGAGGAAATGATCACGGCTGATGGAAGATTCAAAAACGGGCGAAGCTGGCAATAGTTAAGAAGAACTGGGGGACTCCGTCCACCTCGTAGATCGGTCAAGCCGTCTTGGCGAGTGTCCATTACGTAAAGGGGCGCAGTGAAAGGTAAAAGAAGGGAAAAATGGTGGGGAAAGGACGTGCAGGTCCAGAGGAGAGGGGAAGACCCCGCCAGTGGAGACATCTACGATTTCCTGACTCATCGAAGGATTCAGGGGGTTCCGACATATTAAACACTGATCGAGGGGAGACGGGAAAGGTTTTCGACGGTAAGGAGCAGGGGGGGGGGGGGGGGGGGGGGGGGGGGCGGGCTAGGTGGTACTGAGGGAGGGTTTCCCGTACGGCCCTCCCATCTGATCTAGGGGAAGAGCTTGTCTCTAAAAAGAAAAAATATCACCAGAAAAGGAGAATGGCTTTCGTCAAGAGGTCTGAAGACCAGCAGGAGAAACGGAGAGCAAAAGGTCACCTGAGCTACGACCGTTCGTGAGGACTTGCCTAGCCTCTCCAGAATATCCTCGACCAGAAGAAGAGGAAAAGTTGCATCCTGAGGGAGTAAACCGAAACGCACGGGGAATCTCAAAATTGGGGGAGAACTGGGCTCTCGGCTGGAGCGACGTTTTCGGCGACAAGGCGTGGCTGAAAGGAAAGAAAAAAGGCCGAAAGATTATTTTGGGGGAAGCCCTACGGGAAAAGACCTGGCCGTTAAGATCTGTTGAAGCTGGAAGAGAGGTCATCTGCATGACCGATTGGAATATTATCCAGGAAAGACGAAGAGAGACAAGCGCCTACTGAGATTAATCCAGGATCTTTGTGAGAACGGCCGATATAGGACGGACTGAAAGTCAAGGGAAGAAATAAAGGCAAGATCACCACGGGCTGTGTATTCGATTGACAGAGGCCAGCGAAAACTCTGGAGACCATCGACAGAAGTTCGTAGGGGGCGGAACCCATGTTTGGCAACTCTCTCAGCAAGACACTTGAAGGGAGAGGCTAAGGAAAAAGAAAACAGAACGTCAAGACCAATCGAGGGTCAATATCCCAGTCAAAGGTGGGAGAAATTGTTATGCACATTGGAAAGGAACAAGGAGGGACCCGATAGGCCAACTCAGGCACGGACGGGCGAGGCTATGGTTTCGTGCATCGAGAAGACACGCTCGCAGTCAATATGTAGTAGCAGGGAAGGGGTGAGAAAAACTCCACTCTTAATTTTCCCTAATCTCGAGGAAGAAATGAAGGATCAAATCAGGCCTATCTATTTCGCTGAGAACCGTACCAGATACAACCGAAGAGAAGGAAAGAGTATTTCTGGAGACCGTGGTGAGAAGTAGAGATCTCTAAGGGAAGGGGAAAATGGGACCCTCGTAAATCGATCTGGAGAGATACATGTGCACTGCCTAAAGAGATCTCTAGTAAAGGAAGTAAGAGCTTCACGGTCTGGGTACGGACCGACTCTTACAGGAAATTCCTGAAATTCGAAGGAAAATCTCTACTGGGGGGGGAGGTTGATTTTACTGACGTCATGGCCAATACGGGAATCCCTGGAGTCGGAAGGGAAACAGGTGTGCGGGGAAACAAGTTAAGCGCTTACTGTGAGATTCACGGCAACAATCTAGAAATGGAGGGAAACATTCCTTCAAAGAGGAGAAAAAAAAAAAAAAGAGAAAAAAAAAAAAAAAAAAAAAAAAAAAAAAAGAGAAAAAAAAAAAAAAAAAAAAAAAAAACACCAAGCAGGTTCAAATTACTTTGGGGGAAGTCAGCACAAAACCACGACAATAGGGGCCACCTTCATCATAGAATTTAGATGTAGAACCTAACTTGCATTAGAATCCAAGCAAGGGGCCACATGAATAGTCGATGAAGGGGGACAAATGTCGCGACTTAGCCTTCTACTTGTAGCTGCGGGGTTCGCTCCGGAAAACTTTCTTGCAGGGAAGAAGGGACCAGGTCACCGGATAGGGGTTTCGAGCTCGTGCCTTGCACGCAGGGTCGACTGGTATGGAGGGGGGTGGACGCGATTGAGGAGAAAATCCTGCAGGCTGCCGATGATGTCGGAGGAGAAAAAGCGCCCAGAACTTAGGGAAGGAAAAGGGCACTTTCGTCAAGCTCGAGGAGGGAGAGAGGCCGATGTGGCAAAATCTCTCAAGGTGGCGAGAGAGCGTTTGTTGCTCTCAAGGGTCACAGTCTGGAAGGGTGGTCCGTCGGGACTGCCGGGGAGGAGAAAGTAACGGACTTCCTACCACGCCAGATGGAGAAGATCCTGGGGCAAAAAGATAGCTACCGGCTGAAGCATGGGGGGGGTTGTTCAAACGGAAGAAGGAAAAGTAGGAGGTCATCGCCTACGGCGAAGAATCAGGACGCCTATAGGGTTCCTGGTCTAGGATCTCTCCACAACAGAAAGAGGCTAAGACGAATCTATACGAGGAGGTAAAAGAGGGGGTCAGAGGGTCCATATTGGCCAGCGGGGGGGCGAAAATAGAAAATGAATATCTCCGGGAAGTCGGCAGAATAAGTCGCGAGAACGTAGAGCCTAGGAGAAGATCGAAAATCCTGGACGGCTCGGGGGGGAGGACACGGAACAAAGTTTGCGTACAGGGGGGCTAGGGAGGCCTTGAACGGAGTCCGGAAGAACACTTTTCGCGGGAGGGTCATGGGAGGAAGGGAGTGATACAATCGAGAAGGGATGGGACCGCCTGCCGACAGGAAGACTAGAAGGGTATATCGATTTCCGAAGAAAGCTTCGAAGCTTACCAGGGGGAAGTTGGAGAATTTCATAAAGCGAAACAGAAATGAGATCTCTTTTACAAGGGCAGAGAATGAGTAGGCAGCTTAGATCTGCTCAACGAGAAAATGAAGGGTAACTCTAGCTCAAAGTGGAGTGAGAGGACGCTCATAAAGAAAGAAGACCTCAACTACGCGAAAGGGCGGTGCCGCACGAGAGAGAAAAGATCCTTGGGAAGAAATGTAAGGCAGCATTTCGCAGCAGTAAAAAAAAATAGGAGAGGGACTCTCTATCAAGTGAGTAGCGGGGCAAGAATGTTCCGAGACCAACATTCATTGAGCCCATGGAGTGAAGAGAAGTAGTTAAGCCTCAGAAAGCGCAATCGGAGAAGTTCGGGAGTCCTTGGCAATAACTTTAATGGGGGGAGGGTATATTAATTCATTCACCGGACACCTAGCGTGAACAGGGGTTAGCGGAATTCATGTAAAAAAATTTCGTAAAACTGATCATTGTGACGGAGAAAATTTAAGCAGGAAGCGGCGAACCCGTGGGGAAAACCACGGATCCGCAGGCGTAATTGGGCCCTGCTGGGGAGGGTGCGCTGTACCGGCCATGGGAAGGAGAAGGGCGACTCGAAAGAGGATAAAAAACTTAACGAAGGTTACAGTTTGCCCTGTGGGGATCATGGGGAAACGGAGAGAGATCTAGATTCTGTCGCGGGATTCCGCTTAAGTCGAGCCGAAGCTGAACTTTGATCTGTCAGAGGGTTCTTCATGCAGGGGGATCAACCGGGACACTTATAGAGAGGATAGAGAAAAACTCGCTTTGCGTAGATAAAGGTAAAGGCGCAGCTTTATTTGACAGTTGGGAAGAAAAAAGGAACATCGAGCTGCAAGAGGGGGATCAATCAGGAAATTAGTCCCGAAGCTTGACGTAACCTATGGGGAAAAAGTTCTTGCTCAGCAGAGCCGTAGACATCGACTAAGGAGATCTTTCTAGTCTGGGGAGGGTGAGAACCTTTGACCAAGACAGGAAGACAAGGAAAGATATCCAGCGGAGGATTGCGAAAGGGGTTCGGGGGGGGCAAAAGGGGTTCCATGACAGAGGACCACACAATCCTTGAAAAGTGGATCTTTACGGCTGGTGCCTGAGTAGGAGGGGAAATGGGACGGGAGTAATAATACACGATCACGTTTGACGTGGAGTTGGGGAGGTGGCGCAGGGACCGACAAAACCAAGGGTTGCCTTAGGTAGGACACGGCTTGTCGATCTGTCAACCAAATTTCAGGCGTGCTAAACTCTGAAGAAGAAGAAAAAAGGCCGACAATCGAACAGGAGGGATAGGGCCGTCACCGAATCGGAAGCCCTTTACAGAGAGGCGGGAGAACTTGAGGGGCGCAGCGTGAAGAAGTTTAGACAGGGGTAAGGATCTGCAGGGCCGCTTCTACGAGGTGCAGGAGGGTCAATGCTCATATTACAAATAGGAAGCAAGATAATTGATAAAAAATTGGAAAGTTCAAACCGTGAAAAGAGAGTAACGTCAGACGGAAAGTGATTGCCTGGGCGTCGATATCGGTTCTTAATTTCAGGAGCCACTAAAAGGGGAACAGAGTGTACGTGACCGCATAAATGCAGGAACTGTCTATCACATTTTCGCGTAGAACCGCGGTCGCAGACCAGGGATTAATAAGACTGGGGGGGCTGACGGGTATAGGAGGAGGGCTTACTGGGCGTCTTCCAAGCATTTCTTAGGGTCACTTAAAGAAAAGGGGATTCTTCAGCTCTTTTGGCGTCTAAGACTCCTAGAAAACCAGGAACGTATTCTCCTGGGAAAAAAAAAGCTTTCGGGAGATAACAAGAGAAGCGCATGGCGAAGGTAGTCTCGGAATCCTTAAAGGGGGAGAAGGGAGAATTGAAACAGTTACATCAAACTAAAAAAAGTCAAACGACCCTGCTAATGCCGTGGAGTAATCTTTGAGGGGAAGGAAAAGCCCCGTAGGAAGGGATTGTCCCGGACCGGGAGATATAATTGCTCTGAAACACGGCATCGCGCAAACTGCAGACGAAAGTTCCTCGCAGCTAGGGGTGATCGCGCACACCTAGACGAAAAGGATCGAAGCAGGGACATATCACAAGAGTTCAAGAATTGTCCTAAGGTGGACTAGATCAACTCGAAGAAAAGGGCACGAAGCACAGAATGGAAAGAAGACGTTGATAAAGTTGGAAAAATTCTAGAGAAAAACGGAAATAAAGACATTGCAGCGTCACAGGGACAAGGGAGCATTCCACAAGGGCTGGTGGGGCAGGTTTTTAAAGGCAGGTCAGGGAACCTCAACTATCGCGGAAGAAAGGCCATGAAACAAATGAGTTGTTGGTGTTTAGGAATCACGGTCGCCAATAACTTGAGGGCAAAAGAAGGTCAAGGTCAGGGGGAGAGTATATCATGCGGACCGAACGAAAGAATTTTCCCTCTCGGATAAGTTGAGTCCTAGGAACAAAAAATTCAGGGCGGGCAGGGTTGAATTAATCTAGAGCAAGCTTCTGGAAGACGCCTGCCTCACCAGGATTTAAGAAGGAGGGGGAGGAGTGCCCTTAAAATGAAAAGGGTTTCCATCAGGGGGAACGCTAGAGGGAGGTAGCTATGAAGAGGGAACGATTTGGAGAAAAGTAGGCACTAAGCCGGGGGGGAAAATGAAAGACACTAACAGAAATCCCTCCAGATGGGGAGGGCCCCTCGAAAGCCTATCTGAAGAAAAGCCCGATCAATAGAAGCGAAAAAAGGTCAAAATCCGTGGAAAAGGATAGGGTCCTTTTCTGACTAACTCTCAGAGAGGCTTGATAAAAGGGGGAGGATTACAAAAAAGGAATTTTTACGGAGAAATGAAATGGTACGAACGCACCAACGAAACGAGGACCGGGAATAACGGGGTGATCTAAATAGCCTTAACGCTACGGAGAGCGACCCTGGAAAAAAAAATCCGAGCGAAGGGGGACAACGGTCACCCAGAGGTGCGGCAACGATAGCCGGGGAGATCTCAAAAAAAAGGGGAGATGGAATGGATATTCGACTGGCGTATCAAGAGAACGGGACAGCTGTTTAAAAAGCGAAGAAAGGGTAGAGGAGGATGGTGACTTTTTCAAGGAGAGTCTCATATTCGGAACGGGACTGGAGTCAACCACCAGTGAGGACAGGCTTAGACAATGTTCCGGTGAGCCGGGAGGGAGTAAAGTCACACTGCAAATACAAGGACCAACGTCGAAACTCCGGATCAAGAGAAGCGCGGATTTAGTCTCTCCACCGTCAATATTTTCGCAAGGGATAGGGGGAAAGCGGAAATGAATTGAGACTGGGGTCGTCGCGGCAGGGCTGAGAAAAAGCCAGCTTAGGGATGAAAAGGTGGAGAATCGAGGAATGCCGAGAGTGGATTGGAAAATCGAGAAAGCACTGGTACGAAGCACCCAGAGATCTCACATCGCTCCTCCGTGGTAGGAGGAAGCAAAAGCGGACAGGTAGGCAAATTTCAGAATCCGCCTGCGCTGCGTTTCCTTTGGCCGCTGAAAGGGGTGGTGGAAGTTGAAAAGGAACTTACCGACGGGGTCAGGCGTAATTGACGCCTAGGGAGGAATGGTTGCGGGGCAATTATTAAGGGAATAAACGAACAACAAAATAATTGTTCCCTTGAACCTTAAATTGCGGGGAAGGGAAAGTTTTAGGGAAAAACTAGGAAAAGGGGAGAAGAATCCCTTGTGACGCTCATGTAAGAAAGGGAATGCAATGATGAGGGCGAATGCTCTATTCATGAAAAGATAACGGGGGGGCTTATTCAGAAATTCTGGAAAAGAGGTCTCAGGAGGGGCTATCCCTGGACCGGCGAGGACAGATAGGAATGTGGAAAAAACGGGAATGGCGCTAGGGGTCAGGGAGAATAGAGGTGAGTCGCAGGGGAAAAAAGGAGAAGGGTGGGAGCGTGAATGGCCAGAGGGCCGCCCGGCACAGGGTAAAATCTAACTAGAATACGTGGACGTTGCTACGCTGAAGTGGGGCCTACCCAGATGCGAAAAGGGACAGGAGCGGGAGGGGACCGACTGTGAAAGAGGCGATAATGATGAGGGTACGTAAAGGGCAAATTGACTAGGCGCGGCCTCATGCACAGGGAAGGGAGATATGCATGGTCACAGCCAAGGGGGCCCCTTATAAGTTCGTGGGTGATATAAGAAAAAAGAAAGAAGCAGGACACTCGATCTCAAACTGCGGAAGAGAACGTTGGCGAAGTTCCAAAGCAGGCTCCATCAGGACTCGACAGTCCTAAACCATATTCATCCCCAGGGGAAATCCAGGGTCCGAGCGAAAGGGTTCTGGATCAGAAGGGCGTCAGCAGAGAGTCAATCCTGAGAAAAAAAAGGGTTCTGGGAGACAAGGCACGAATGGGAAAAAAGGTAGTTTTATCCTCTCAAAAAAAAGCGGACCGTCGACGGCATTCTTTAAGAGATGTTGGAACGGGGGGTAATCCTTGATGGGGGAAAGGCAGTTCCCACGAATTGGGATCAGGTAAATCTTCTATCCGACGGCGAAAGGATCTAGGGGAAGAAGGTTCTAGGATCCGCGGGAGCCAGAAAACCTATCTCCTACGTAAAAAGGCATCCGATTCACAAGACCTAGGGTCCTTCGAGGTCGGGGGAGAATGGCACCCTACACACGACCTGGAGACATCTAGAGCCTGAATATCATCCGGCAAAAGAGGAGGGTCAAAGCAGCCAAAGAGACTCCGGTCCTTGGCGGAGACGTCATCCACTCCAGAAACTCCTTGGGCAAGCAGCAGGTCAAGAGGGCAGGTTGGGCACCAGTCTCCTATGTGAGGCAAACAGTGCGGAAGATCGAAAAAACGAGGAAAAAAAGCATGCCGTACTGGAGCTGGGGGTGATCTGACAAGAAAGAAATAAAACAGATCCAGCTTCAGCCGGCCAGACAAACCACTGAAGGTTCCCTCATCTCCGTCAACGAATGAGATGAGGCCGATAGTCAGTGCCTGGTTAGATGTCATTCAATTTACAAAGACAATCCTCCTTCTAAATATGGTAAAGAGCAAAAGACAGTGTAGAGCCGGGGTGCGATACTCTACTGAAACAGGGGAATAAAAAGTAGTTCACCGCGGAAAGAGAGTCCGGCGTAGGGATTCCTTCTCCTAAGAGAAGTCCGCCCCTCCTACTCCTAAAAAGCTAGCTAATTCCTTAAATCAAGGTCGTGTCCTACATGGAACCGATGAATTATACAGGAATTTCGCGCGGGGAAAGGAGGGCTAAGTGCGGGGGGGAGGGAGAAAGCTCGTCACAAATGAGGGGGGATCCCGTTTCTGAAGGGAAGCTCCCTGTCTAAAAGCAAACCATAGACAGGATACCAGTGACTGAGGGACAGGAATTCATACACCATCAGGGGAAAAATGTCGTGGGAAAGGGAAGGAGGCATCCCTACACCCAGAGTCGAGCGCCATTTCCGAATAGACACGCTGAGGATGCATGTCTGCCTTCACGGTAGTAAGTTGCTACGAAAAAAGATTCCGAAAGGACTGGAGAATAATTCATGGAGCTTCACGTAAACAGAGCAAGTGGCTCGGAAGACTTAAAGATGAAACGTACACTTGGTTGTTGTGTGAGAGAACATGAAGTTCCACGGTAGAGATTAGTGCCGAAAACGGCACTGGGAATTGAGGTTCTTTCGAAGATTGAGAAAAAAGGGAATTCGCTCTACCGGGATGAAGAAAGGGGTTTTCGATAATACAGGAAAAGCCGCTGGTTATTTAAAAAGAGCGTGCGAAATGGCGCTTCTTTCAAGGCAGCAAATCAGGATGCTATGCGAGAGGGGGGGGCGGTCGGGCAGGGGAAGTAACGGCTCGTTCGCCAGGTTTCGGCCGCTAAGGAAGCGGTTCCTAACTGAAACGGGGGAAAAAAGCAGACCCTCTAAGGGCTGGACGGGGAAAGGGAAGAGCTGACCTCTTAAGAAAAACGTGGTGGGCAAACGATCCGAGTATTTAGGTCAGCGAGATCTCCTACGGAATCAAGAACCAGAAAAGGGGGCGGCAGTCGGCGAGTAGATCGCCGACCCAGGGCAATCTGGTCGCCTCCGAATGAGAGACAAACAACAACGAGGGAGAGAAACGGGGGGAGACATGATTGTTCACAGTGTTGGGAATCAGAGAATATCGGGCCGCCCATTAAAGGAGGTAGAGAATGGGGGGGAGATCCGCCGCCCTACTTTTCCTTAGGGTTCAAACACAAAACCGAGTGAAAAGCGGGAACTTGAACAGGAAAGGACGGAAAGAAATGGTGGCGGGCGCTTGCGGAAGTAAAGGGAAGTCAGAGAGCCATTCATCGATCCGCCGCCGACCCAGGCCGAGGTGCCGTTCGAAGACCAACCAACAGCTCGATCGAAAAATTGGGAATCGGCAATCTCGCAAACAAACCGCAATCTCGTGAGAAGTGCATCGTTCAAGGTCTGAGATTCGGGTATAGAAAGATGAGGGAGGCTAGAGGGGACTTACAGAGCAGTAAGAGAGGTAAAAAGACAACGGTGCCGTTGACTTAACGAGAAGCGAAAGTCCGGGAGGGGGAGTCTCTTGGGCCCTTTCGCAACGTCAGGGGAGAGAGAGACTGGCTTAACGCCGCGAGTCGAGCTAAAGAAGGAGAAGCCAGCGACATGGGCCTGGAAAGGGCAAGGGGTGACTGAACTGCGAGGACGGAAGAAGCATCAGCGCAAGCTCATTCAGGCTTTGAAGCAGGCAATCTAGAGGTTGGTTGTTGCCGAAAGAACAAGACAAAGTGTGTGGGGTAGTCGAATTCACTTTCCCTCGGAGTTCTATTCAAGCGGGAAAAACGTTATCGCCATTGATAAGGAAGAACGGAGGGGTCAGCACCAAACACCGTGACTTCGATATTGGCCGGAGAATAGCTTGGGGGAAAACAAAAACCTCATGACACGCTTTCCGGGATAATGCAGAGTCTAAAGGAGATGGGAGTCTGCACTGATGACTGAATAGATATACGTTCATTATGAGTCAGGCCTTCGGCCCTGTGAAAAAAAGAGGAAGGGGATCGAAGTCCAGTGTATGTCTGGTGTCCCTCATCACGAGATCAACTGGGAGGCCGGATCGAGCGAAAACGAAAGGATAGTCATGCGCCGCTGCTTGTAGGGTTCCAGGGTATAGCAAGGCATCGGGCGGAAGATTTTCATCCCGAAATTTAAGGGAAGGCTTGAGGTAACCTTAGACTTCGGCGGTTCACCAAGCTCCTCTCCGACGATTGGATTCTATGTGGAAGGGGACTTGTATAGAGGGGAACCATTTCAGCCCGATCGGCCATCAATGTTTTCTCGCTTTCCCTTGTGGTAGCTTACGGCTCTTTACATCCATGGGCCTGGGGTCCCTAATCTTGACCGGGACGGTTTCTTGAAGAAAAACTGGGAATTGGTGGTGGACGTGAGGGTTTTAGTTCCCCGTTCAAATTAGCATTTTACGGGTGCGGCGGGCGCTCTGAAAAGACAAACATTAGCCGGAACAGGGGGGGATTAAGGGTGGAGCGAGGGGCTCCGAAGGTGCGTGAAGAATGCATCGGAATACCAGAAGACATCGAGGGCAAAAGGTGTTATAAAAAGAGGGAATACTCGGGGGGCAAGGGGGACGTAGGGGATAGCGAGCGGAGAAATCCGAGAAGAAATTGGGGTGCCGGATCTGGAAAGTAGACGGGCAGGTCTAGTCAACAGCTAAAGAGGACCGAAGGAATTCTTGCCTAGCGGAGGGAAAAAGTCCCGGACAAAAAGGAGGAGCAGGCGGGCGATCAGGGGGCCGTCGGGAACCCGATCGAAGAGGGGAGATTCCCAGAGAAAGGTCGCCGACAGACGGACAAATAGAACGAAAGCCTGCGCAAAAACAAACCAGGGGTGCGCTCGGAGGAGATGGACCGCCCTGCTTCAAGGAGATTCTGTGTTCCTGCTTTACGGGAGGCAGCTTGGCGAGGAAATACTAAAAACCACGCCATGGGGGGGCCTTGAACGGCAGATTTTCAGATCGCGTGGAGAACGTTGACTGGTACGTCTCCTCAAGCAGACGCCGAAGATTAAGAAGGGGGGGACCGGGTGGTGTCGGGGGCATAGTAGAGATGCAGATTGGAAGGCGCTCCATAGAAATCAAGGAGAACGGGGACCAAGAATAGGATGGCGCATTCTGCAAAGACTGAAAAAACGCTCCCTGAGATCCGTGGGAGGGTACGGCAAAAGGACTGCCAAGTCGGGGTCTGATGGTCCCACGTGAGGGGTATCTTGATCCAAAAGAAGGGGGCAAGCGCACGTTGCAGGGAAAATCCAACATTTTCGCAGGCTTGGTTAACCCGGCGCAGACATAGAGCGACCTGAAACTAGGGAAAACGGCGCGGAAAATCCGATCGGCCGTGGCAGTCAAGCGAAAAGGACTGATAAAATCGCGGACAGAGGACAAGTGAGATTCTTAAGAATTCTAGAGAAAGCTCTCAAGCATACAATTTTCGGGGACATTATAGGCTTGCAGGAAAAACCAACGGCTTCTCGAAAGAATGTCTGGGTGGCCCGTCGAAGAGGACTCAAAGAAGGGTTAGCAAATTCGTGTTTGGGTTTAATGTTGAGAAACTTTCTCCAATAAGGGGACTTGGAACAATAAGCACGTCGATCATATGAGAGCGGAACAAGATTAAGCTAATGATTACTCCTTCAGGGAAAAGGGGTTGGATTCCTCGAGAAAACACCGGGCCGGGGTGGTGAAGAAAAGAAGCGCACGTTTCGGATGCTAGACGCCATAGATTCCGCCCGATGGGCCCGTCAGGAAAGGGGGAACGGAGTTCCACGCTGCAATTCAAAAGCAGCTGGGAAGCAGAGATAATGGAGGTTCCGCTATCAAGGCTGCTGGATGCCAAGACCAAGGAAGGCAGCTAAGGGACGGACTCCGCGGCTAAAAGTCTCCTCTGGGGCCAAGAATATAAGCTGCTCCAGAGCTAAGTCATCTTAAGAAGGGAACATAAAGGGTGGGATAGGGCATTTGGAAGAAATGATAGTCTCGCCAGGGGGACGCAACAAACGGTGGGGGTCCTGAGGGGGCATTGATGTAGCAAACTTAAGAAAAGGGATTGAGGACTCCAATTAGGGTCGGGAAGTCCGCATATCGGAACCGCTTAGCGAAATGGGGAAAAAGATCAGTCCCGTAGAATGTGTAAAACGCGGAAAAAAGGCAGGCGGAACAGCGCCAAGAGGGGAAAAGAAGGGTAGAAAGCTCCCAAACAACTTAGGTGGTAAGGGCCCGATAGGCAAATACCGGATTCTCCGAATTGCAAGAACAGCTGTTGACCATTGTGGAAAGAAATGGTCCGTGGCGTGGGTGATCTTTTAAAACGCGCGATATGCGGACGGCTCACAGTTAAAAAAGACCGGAGTAACAATGGGGATTACAAGTTTGTTAACAATTCAAGACAGAGGACCAATCAGTGGAAAGGGCCACTTCAGATCAAGGAGGAGGAGGGGAGATTAGTCGCTTGCCACCGGCCCGATAAGACTTCAGCGGGTATTTTGAGAGACGCATTAGTGGAGGTTTCGTCAGGCTGGCTAACCAGGCGGGGGGAAGGCATACTGTTCGTGTAGAGCGGGGGGCCAGTGAGTTCTCGTTTGGAGGGAAAAATGCTCCAGGTGGGGAAAACGTTAGAGAGCTTAAAAGAAGACAGCTTTGAATCAAAGAACGACACAACGCGACCTCCGAAATCGGGCGCCGGCTATTAGAGAGCAGCCGAGGACGTGTCTTCCTTAGAAAAGGGAGGACGGTGGTGATGAGGACATCGAACTTCCGACGGTAGGAAATAATAAGGGAACTGCAGTCTTGGAGGGAACTCGCTGCTCTGATCAGGGAGATGCCCTGGGTTCTGGCCCATTGGTTGGCAAACAGAAAACGCAACCAAACAACAGGGTCCTCTGACCTTCAGGGCTTGGACACCGATAGTTGATGTGCGAGGAATAAACAATTCGAAAAACAAAAAGAGCGTGCCATTGTAAAGGACTATCCATGAAAAGGGCTTTAGGTCTATCTTGATAGATGAAGGACGAATTTCCATCTGGAACTCAGGGCAGGTTTTCTCAGGCGTATACAAGGCCCCACAAGAACGGAAGGGGACGAATCCAGTCTTGGCTAGTGAAGAAAAGAAAGGGACTGTGAAGAAGCCAGAGAGGAAGAGGGTGGGAGCGTGGCGTGCGCGAGAAGTAAGACGATGGAGAACTGACGATCTAAGACATCGATGGAAGGGGAGGCTTGGCTGACCAGATTAAAAACTTATTCTCATTGAGCGCATGGGAGACTGGAGAGGCGATAATGGGAGTAATGTCGACACGGGAAAAAGGTCAGGAGGCGCGGGAATACCAATCAGGTCGAAGGCGAGGTCGCGAAAACCCACCGAGAGGAAAGGTTCCGGCTATAATTTCGGCAAAGGATGAACTGCAGCACGCCGAAGAAAATCTGCCGGAGGACGAGGTCCAATGTCGGTTCGACACACTTAAGACCTCGCCAGACGAGGTCGCTACGGCAGAAGAATATTTCATCCGTGGGGCGGCCGGGGCGGCCAGGAAAAGGGAGGGTGTGCAGGCCAAGGAGGAAAGATCGCTTCAGCCCGGTGCGGGGGGGGGGGGGGGGGGGGGGGGGGGGGGGGGGGGGGGGGGGGGGGGGGGGGGGGGGGGGGGGGGGGGACGGCTGGCGAAAGGCCGAACGAGGGAGGTTTCGCGCCAAAAAGCAAGAACTTACCAGAGGAACGGCGGGTTAAAATCCGGGACAATGGTATCGAGATTATATTGGGGGAGAGCCGGTGAAAAATCAAGGCACGCGTCGCCCGAGGAAAAAGAAGCGGCTACAAGTAGCAGGGAGCGGGAAGCAGTCCCGGCTAAGAAGAGTGAAAGGCGCAAGAGTCGAAGGCCCAGATCAAATAACGGACGTTCGATTCGGGGAAAATGTGCAGAAGGCCAGGACACGCAATGGTGAAAGCGATCGACAACGAATAGCCGCCGAATTTGGTGTCGCACGCGCGAACGCAGCAAGCTCAAGTCAAATCGAGGACCGGCTTCTCACGAAACAGACCCTCAGAGAAAGACGGCAGGAAGATCCCGAGGGGGGGGGGGGGGTCACCGGCGCAATTTTATGATCCCAGGGCGCCTTCCGTCGAAAGGGAGAAGAAGGACGTTTCGATCAAGTGAAATGTCGGCATCGAGACTACGCACGCTCGCAGGAAAGCATGTAAGGAAGAAGCCCAAGCAGTTCAAGGAGGCTGAGACGGCATCAACCG